>Ga0164310_10000646_pt1 | contig 18882 bp, 16 predicted proteins | sample GuaBasSedimGuay1_FD_121795 | JGI IMG/M metagenome (GOLD analysis project Ga0164310, IMG submission 121795) | Subseafloor sediment microbial communities from Guaymas Basin, Gulf of California, Mexico - Guay1, Core 4569-9, 0-3 cm | ecosystem: Environmental > Aquatic > Marine > Hydrothermal vents... | reverse complement strand
GTCCGACGAGATCCGTCAGTCTTCTGCGCGCCAGCTCCTCATCCTTCTCGTCAAGCCACTTTTCAATCTGTTTCCTCAGCGCAGGAGATAGGTCCTGTGCAAGCTTCTTGGCGCGCCCCTTACGGTCTAGGTCAAAGTCATCCGGTCCAAGTAGGCTCATGACACTCACCACTTCATCTTATGGTGATTAGCGTTATGACCTTTGGTGTCTGTAGTCGCAAGTGAGAAAAGACACGGCGCAATGTAGTCCGACTGATGGTCGACGGCAGAGCGGCCACGTTTCTGGAGCTGTCAGTGACCGATGATCGAGCCGCAGTTTCTCGGAAGAATGGAGATCAAGGAGGGCGCCACATTCGAGTTCCTGTGCTCTGAGGGGCGTCTGCTACTCACAATGATGGGGCCGGACATAGTCCGTGTCCAGATTGCGCGGAGGAACATGAACTACAGAGACCGGCCATCCTACTCACGAGTCCCTCTGGTGGGAGCCTGTGAGGTGTCACTATCTCATGAGAATGGATACTGGACATTCACTACGTCGCACTACACACTCCGCCTCCAGTTCAATCCACTAAGGTTTACCATGAGGGATTCTGAGGGGCACCTGCTATTCGATGATGTTGATGATGGGGGCCTACAGTGGAGAGATGAGGGATTCGTCTGCCAGAAACGCATGCTTGGTGACGAATGCTTCTATGGGATGGGTGAGAAGGCCCACGGTCTGAACAAGCGGGGGCTGCGATACGAGATGTGGAATACCGACGATCCAGAGTATGGCCCCGACTCTGACCCCCTATATCAGTCGATACCATTCTTCATTGTGTTACGTGGCGGTGTGGCTCATGGAGTGTTTCTTGACAACTCCTACAGATCCTTCTTTGACTTTGGACATACCCAGAACGACCGCTATTCGTTTGGGGCGCCAGGTGGCCCTGTGGACTACTACATCATCTTGGGCCCAAGGATATCTGATGTGCTTGACGGATATACACGGCTGACGGGCCGGCCGCACTTTGCTCCACGCTGGGCACTGGGGCATCAACATTCACGCTGGATGGAGTACGAGAGTCAGGACGAACTCTTGGAGATTGCGAGAGCGTATCGTAGCAGACAGATACCGTGCGACACAATTGTTCTCGATATCGCATACATGGATGAGTTTCGTATCTTCACATGGGACCCACATGTGTTTCCCGATCCACAGGCGTTTACCGAGGCAATGAGGGGGCTGGGCTTCCGTGTGATGGCCATCATGGATCCCGGTGTCAAGGTCGATGATGAGTACTTCATGTATCGTGAGGGTGTAGAGAACGACTACTTTCTGAAACGCAGTGACGGTTCTCTGTACATCGGCCTCGTGTGGCCCGGTGAGACCGTGTTTCCTGACTTCTCCCGACGTGAGGTCCGTGAGTGGTTCGCGTCCAAGTATGCGATTCTCGCTCAGACCAGACTTAGCAATAGTAGCTGGATTGACATGAACGAGCCAAGCAATTGCATCTACGCGGGTCTGCGCGAAGAGTACTCTATGGAGAATGTTGTGGATCAGTACGGAGAGCCATGGGAAGAGCGACTGAGGAACGTCTACGGTTTCAACATGGCTGAGGCAGCCTTTGCGGGTCTGAAGCGATCGTATCCCGGTGAGCGCCCCTTCATTCTGACGCGGTCGGGCTTTGCGGGGTACCAGAGGTTCGCTGCGACTTGGACTGGCGACAATCAATCTGAGTGGCCGTATCTTCACCTATCGATTCCGATGCTACTGAATCTCGGCCTCTCGGGGGTTCCCATGTGTGGTGCTGACGTTGGGGGATTCTTCGGCGATGTCAGCAAGGAGCTATTCGTACGATGGTACCAACTGGGATGCTTCTATCCCTTCTTCAGAAACCACTCGTGCATCAGCGCGTCGCGTCGTGAGCCATGGTTCTTTGGGAAGCAGGTTGAGAGCATCGTTCGTGAGTATGTCAACTTGCGATACAGTTTCCTGCGCTATCTCTACTCCCTGCTTTGGCACGCAAGTCAGACTGGTTGCCCGATGATGCGACCCCTTGTGATGGAGTTTCAGGACGACTCCGACACGTACTCTCTCGACACCGAATTCATGCTTGGCCCTTACATCTTGGTCGCACCCATCCTTGAGGAGGGCGCAACACAGAGGGAGGTATATCTTCCACAGGGTGTGTGGTTCTCGTTATGGGACGACACCCGAACTGAGGGACCCGCAAGGATTGATGTGGAGGCATCGCTGGAGCGGATTCCTGTGTTCGTGCGTGGGGGCTCTGTCATCCCTGTTGGCAGCGTGGTGCAGTCGACCGACGAATACCAAGGCGACCTCGTCCTCTGGGTGTATCCGGGAGGCAGTTCCACGTTTGTGCTGTTCGAGGATAATGGCGTTTCTGACACCGGTCCCATGTCGACCGTGAAGTTCTCGCTGTCCGACGAGCATGACAGCGTCAAGTTGGACATAGGTCCGAGGATTGGTGAGTGGAAACCGCCACAGCGAAACCTAGTAGTTCAGATACACGGTGTTGGGAGCTCCGTGGCACGTGTCCTAGTGGACGGTCGTACTACGGATGTAATGAAACATGGCACGATCAGTGAGTTTCGTATGCCGGATGACGGTGACGAGCGCCACATCATCATGGAGCTGGCATGACCAGCCTCCTCTTATGCGCTCCGCTACTCTTATATCCGAATCAGCAAGGGTTCACTGCTGACTTTGGGTCGGTGGTCTAGCTTGGCATGACGCTTGGTTTGGGACTCTGTTGGAGTTTCCCCAGAGCAAGCATCCAAGAGGTCGTGAGTTCAAATCTCACCCGGCCCACCAATCTCATATTTTGCCAATGTGTCGCATCTGACTAGTTGATGCCACCGGAATCGGCAATAGCCGAAATCGTTATCTCGCGCTGAAGCATTGTGTCTGTCGACGTGCTCATTACATCCTTCCTGTGGTTACCATGTCGTTACAGACTACAGTCCGTGAGCGTCTGGCCCGACGCATTGCAGGTGAGATAGCCCTCTCAGACCATCCCGGTCAGACCATGAGGATTTGGCGAGAACGCTTTAGAATACCCCAAATCACTCTTGCAGAGTATCTGAACATAAGCCCCAGTGTCATTAGTGACTATGAGTCTGGACGCAGGAAGTCACCCGGCACTAACACCATCCGCAGGTTTGTCTTGGCACTTCTCGACCTCGATGAGCGAAGCGGCGGCCAGGTCATCTCTGCATTTGTTCGCCTGATGGATGTGAATCTTGTCGACCTCAACATTGTTCTTGCAATGAGCGACTTCTCTGCACCAATGACCTCGCGCGAGTTTTGTGAGCGTCTCGACTGCACTGTTCTGAGTGGAGAGGAGCATCTTGACCGCGAAATCTACGGCTACACCCTTGTGGATGTTGAGCGGGCCGTAAAGGAACTCAACAGCGATGCCTTTCTCAAGTTGTTCGGTGCAACAACTGAACGATGTCTGCTCTTCACAAAGGTGAGTACAGGCCGGGCGGCCATGATTGCGATTCGTTCTCAAGAGTTCAAGCCGACGCTGGTCATATTGCATGGCACAGATCGCGTGGACCGCCTTGCTCTTGACTTGTCCGAGCAGATGCACATCCCTCTCGGCCTCTGCAAGATTGCCTCTACTGAGGCCCTCATAAAGAAACTGCGAGAGCTGGACCAGACTGGCTGAGCACGCTCAAGTCGTTGATTGTGGTTTGGATGTTCTCGGGCACGACGCCCCGTGTCCGCCCAGCAACTACACAAGATGTGTCGTAGAGCCCCCAAATTCCCTTGTCCAACAATGCCCAAAGCGTTTGGCCATCAATGACAGCCACGACTAGCTGAGTATCAAATCCAGAATCGCCATTCGTGTCACAACACCAGCCTCGACCTGATCGAAGTACTTCGCGTGTGGTGTGGTGTCGATTCTGGGGTCCAACTCATCAACGCGTGGGAGTGGATGGAGGATGATGGCATTCTCCTTCAACAGCTCCAAGTCTTCGTATTTCAACCGAAATCGGCCCTTGACAGCATCATACTCTCGAATGTCGGGGAACCGCTCCCTTTGAATCCGGGTCATGTAGATCACATCCGCTTGACGTATGGCGCCATCAAGGTCATTGACAACACGTACCGAGAGTCCTGCACGCTTCAATTCTGCAATGATGGATGGTTTCATTGCGAGCTGCTCTGGGGCCGCAAGTGTGATCTCCACATTGTACTCTGTGAGAGCCATTGCCAGAGAGTGCACGGTACGACCGTACTTCAAGTCCCCACACAACGCGATATGCAGACCGTCGATACTCCCCTTCATCTTCCGAATCGAGTAGAGGTCAAGGAGGGCTTGTGTGGGATGCTCTTCGGCGCCGCTTCCGGCGTTTATCACAGGACAGTTGGCAAACTCTGCGGCCACCCTTGCTGAGCCATCGAGCGGGTGGCGGATGACGATTACGTCTGCATAGCGCTCGACGGTGCGGATTGTGTCTGCAAGAGTTTCCCCTTTTCCTCCTGCGCTGGAAACCCCAACATCCGCGAATCCCAGCACGCTTCCTCCAAGACGAAGCATGGCGCTCTCAAATGAGAGGCGTGTACGCGTTGATGGTTCGAAGAAGAGGCAGGCCATGATCTTCCCATCTAGAATTTTTCTCCTCAAGGCCGCGACCTCTTCCATCTCGGTTGCCCTGTCGAGAATCATGTCTATGTGTTCTCGGGTCAGGTCTTGAATGCTAATTAGATTATGAAGGACGCCCATGCAACCTCACTTCAGGCGCTTTGCCTCTTGGGCGTTCTTGCTCCCCTTTAATGTTTTCAGGCCCCCTCGGATTTGTCCTCTGTGCTGGTTTCAGTCACGGCATTACGGCCGTAGTGCCTAGGAATGTCTATTCTCCTCAGCGTGAGTCCTGCCTCCTCAGCAAGCTGGGCCGCCAGCGGGTCATGGTACTCCTCAATGTAAATGATCTCCGTGATTCCTGCGTTGATGAGCATCTTGGTACAGATACTACATGGACGGGTCGTGCAGTAGAGTTTGGCGCCTCTCACACTAACTCCGTGATATGCCGCTTGAATGATTGCATTCTGTTCGGCGTGCAATCCACGGCATAGCTCGTGTCTTTCCCCTGGTTTGACCCCGAGTTTCTCCCTGAGACACCCGACCTCACTACAGTGAGGTAGCCCCTTTGGTGCACCATTGTAACCCGTTGACAGTATCTGCCCCTCTTTGACCAAGACCGCCCCCACCTGATTTCTCAGGCAGGTGCTCCGGGATGAAACTAGGTCCGCGATCTCGGCAAAGTAGACATCCTTGCTCTTGCGTGCCAAGTTGAGCCGACTCCTCAAGTTGCGCGTCCAGCGGGGGCTTAAAGGTATTCGCTGGTCCCACTCCATGGCAAAGATAAAAAGAAGACCCCATCTCGTGTTGAAGCGGCCCTAAGTCAATTGGTCCTCAGATGTGAACGCACGAGTCATTGTGCCATTACATCTTCAGCCGACCGTGTCGGTCATAGGGACCTACCGAGGTTACAATGACATGAGACCACACAAGGGACGAGTGATAGTCTGGCCTGCATACCTAGACTCAGAACTTCCAAGGTCGAAGGGCCGCAGAATACCATCGAATCTTGCGGCGCCAAATGTGACAGTTGACATACTTAGAGCTGCAGCGGTTTCTGCCGGTTTCGAGGTGGAGGTCGAGCCGAACAAGCGGTATCCCCGGAACTGGACTGGCAATCCTGGCTACGTTGTGGTAGACAACCCTTCTGGTCACAAGAAGAAAAGACTGCTCTTGATGTTGGCAAAGGGTGTGAGGCGGCTTGTGGCCCAAAGAGAGGCGGCTAGGCTCGCGGCCGAGAAGAAAGGCAAGAAAAAGAAGAAGAAGGGACGGAAGGGACGGGCATGAGCACGATGAAACGCCTTGGTCGTGTGTCCCACATCTCCCAACGCGGATCAGTAATAGTCCGTACGGACAAGACACCTCCAATGGGCGCCAGGGTCGTTGACAAGCAGGTGCAGCCTGTTGGTGTTGTCGTGGATGTCTTTGGGCCTGTGAAACGGCCGTATGTTGCAGTCCGTCCTGTCAAGCAAGAGGGCACAACGGATACGTCCACCGGCCGGTCTCTCTCTCGTCTGATTGATCAAATGCTATACATATACAAACGTTGAGCGGCGTAGTGTTCTTGTGATGTACCGTGATTCATACGCGTGTAAATATTCACGGCTATTTGAAAAAGTTCATTAATGTACAGATTAGTACTTCAAGCTACGATTGTGAACAAGCAGCTTCCGAACATTAAATATGGGGCCGCGTAATTCGTTCGCTCTTGTCACGTGTCTATCATAGGGTCATTGAAATGAGTGTAGCCGACCGGATCCTGAAAGCTCTCCGAGCCGCAGGAAACAAGGGGCTACTGATGGACGAACTGACCTCCGACCTTGAGATTGACGCAGAGAAAGTAGCAACGACAATCGAGCGACTAATGACAGAGGGACAGATAATGCAGAAGCAGGAACTTGAACGAACAAAATACTTCATCACGGGACAGATGGCGCGCGATGGGGAGGCTCCGGGTCTGTCTGATCTGAATGGTTGCCCGTGCTTTCATTGCCTTAAGATAAACAAGTGCGGTGCCCGTCAGCCAGACTCACCATTGTCTTGCAGTCGCCTTGAAGAGTGGATTCTCAGCTCAGAGCTGCCATAGACTAGTCCGTGCGTTCTTTGGGACCGATGGCCAGCAGGTAGATTTCAGCACTGGTGCGTCTTGATGCGTCCGGCTTGACCAGACGCACAGACGAGAATCGCTCACGAACCGACTGCAGGAACTCCTGAAAGCCAGGACCTTGGAATACCTTGGTCACGACCTTTCCATTCGGCCCCAAGATTCTACATCCAAGCTTGAGTGTGCACTGTGCGAGTTCCAGCTGCCTTGCTACATCCAATTCCCAATGGCCCGATACCTTTGGAGAACAGTCTGAGAGGACGAGGTCGGCAGAACCCCCAACGATTCTAACAACCTCATCAATGGTGTCCTCGCTTGTGATGTCCCCTTGCACAAACTTGACACCTTCAATGGGTGACATTGGTACCAAGTCGATGGCCACAATCTCTAGACTCTCGTCCATCTCATGTAGCACCTGTGTCCATCCGCCTGGGCTAGAGCACAGCTCTACGACCTTATCCACACCAACTAACAGCCTGTACTTGCGAATCATCTGTTTGAGCTTGTAGGCTGACCTTGCACGATACCCATGCTTCTTAGCCTCTCTATAGTAGTGTTCCTTCTTCCTATTCTTTCTCGGTTTCCCCATCTCCTATGTCTCCCTGTTCAAGCGTTTCAAGACCGCTCGCACCGTCTTCACCGGGGCGTCCGTGCGAATGGCGGTTGGTCTGAAGTGCGTTCTGGAAACCCTATACCCCATTGCAGCCAATTGATCTGCGACATCCTGCCGAGGCGGTGGTGACAGTCGGAGTGAGTCGCACAGCGCATGCAGATCCACATAGGGAACAGTAGCAAGTTCCTGCTCGGCCATCATCAGGTCTATGATCTTCCTGGCACGCCTAGTAAGATGTGCCGCATCCCCTGCCACATCTACTGCATGCCTGAGGAACTCTTCATCGAAGAGCGGCCCAATCCATAGCGGCCCGGCAACTCTAGTCCTAGAAACACAGCTCTCCCTGTGTTCTAGGACGCTCTCGGCTCCCAGGTCCCCGAGCGGGACCATCCTCACATCCATGCAGTCTGGGCAGTACTCCACGATGCCCATATTGTTGGCAAGTATGTTGGCTGAGGACCGGCTCACGTTGAGTCTGAGCCATACTCTCACGTAGTGGTCGGTGCTGAGCGACGCGAGAGGCACCATTGAGCAGTCATTCAACCCAGCGATGGATACTGCCCTTCCGATGAGCAATCGTACGGCTATCTCGTGTGCAAATGGGGCCCTGATGGACAGCCCACCGTACTTTCTGAGTGCCACTCGTGGGAAGACTCCACACAGTACCGGCATATCTGTGGCGGTGAGTGCAAGCATCCCCTTCCTTGGAAGCATGGACTGAATGGCAGCATTGAGAAACGGCACCGGTGTGCCGAATGGATCGACATCTACAAAATCGAATCGTCGTTCACGGGATTCATTGAGCAGGAGTACTCGTGCATCTCCCTTGATGATACTGGCCCGACTCTCAAGCGAGTTCATTGCCACATTCTTACGGGCAATCTCTACCGCTTCTGGGTTCGTGTCAAACATTACAGCCTCGAAGTTTCCTGAGCACTCAATGAGGTACCGAATCGTTCTCACGCCCGAGCCGGCCAACGGTTCACATATTCGTTCCACATCCCTATCTTTCATGAATGCTGATAGAAAAACGACTGAGAGGTCCCGGTTGAGTTGCATCCGCGGATTATAGAACACGGGCATATCAGAGGTGGGCTGCCCTGTTTCAGCAGTGTAGTACTCTACATCTGCGGTGAGGAATGTGACCTTCCCCTCGGTATACCTCTTCAGTACGGTCATCGCGACTGAGTCTGTGCCGGTCAGCTAATAAGCGGCTAGGAATGTGCGCTGACTGTTGACCGTAACAATCTCTAAGTGTATTAATCTGCCATTGATACCTCACAGCAGCCACAGTCTGCGGCTAAAGGTTGGTATTCAAGATGGCAACAAAAGTTAGAATGGAGACCGAGAAGGGCACAATCATGCTTGAGCTCTGGTCCGATGACGCGGTCAACACTGTGAAGAACTTCGTGGAGCTTGCGCGCAGCGGTTTCTACGACGGACTGACCTTCCACCGTGTTGTAGATAACTTCGTGGTGCAAGGGGGTGATCCTCTCGGCAACGGGACTGGCGGGCCGGGCTACGCCATCCCCTGTGAAACTAGCGGATCACGCCAGAAGCATGTCAATGGTGCTCTCTCGATGGCCCATGCTGGTCGTGACACGGGGGGAAGCCAGTTCTTCATAGTGCTGAATGAGAAGAACTGTCGGCATCTTGACGGCCGGCATACGGTCTTTGGGCAGGTGACAGAGGGCTTCGATGTTGTTCAGAGGATTCGGCAGGGCGACAAGATGCTCAAGGTCGAGGTTCTTGAAGTGGACCCGGTCATCGAACAACACGAGCTGATCAAGTTGCCCGCACGTAGATGAGCGGAGTCTCGATCATCAAAGGAACAGTAAGAAATAACGTGTGTGCGGCACCAGCTGTGAGCAACGACTGAGGGGTATTGAGCAGAATTGAGATTCGGAATAGTTCCTCTGGAGTTCAAGCCTGCAGCCGAGCGGATCATAGTCGATGGAGTCCCCGATTTCTCTAGATTCAACATAATCGATGCAGTGCGGGACGCAGCGAAGATGCAACACATTCAGGTGATTGAGGTCACTATGGATGTGGAACATGTCATTCCCAATGCTCTGACTCCTGAAGTGATATCTCAGCTCGTCGACCTGAAGGATGAGCTTGGCATCTCCTACACTGCACATCTTCCTCTCTGGTCCCTTGAACTCGCGAGCTTCAACGAGTTTGTGAGACAGGCCAGTGTTGAGTCGATTGTGAGCTCCATTCGACTGGCAGAACCTCTTGAGCCAGAGGCGTACGTCCTCCATGCGACGGGCGCTCTGGCTGCTGAGTTCTCCCGTCTGGATATGCCTGTCAACATGGTAATGTTGATTTGCAATCTCATGTCCGCCATTGCTGCACGCAGCCTAGAGGACATCATCACGCGGAGTGAGATTAACCCCCGTCTACTTGCGGTGGAGAACGTGGAATTCCCCTTCTCTCTCACACGCGAACTGGTCGACGAATATGACACCAGCATCTGCTTCGACACGGGGCACCTGTTGACTCGCTATTCGGGTGACGAGTCTGTTGTGGAGTTCTATCGCCGGCATCGTGATCGGATTGTGGAGCTGCATCTTCACGACGGGAGCTATGCCGAGAGGGACGGAGCAGTCATACACCGTGATCACATTGCGCTCGGCGAGGGAGAGATGCCTGTCCGTGAGTTCCTGATGGAGCTTGTCAGGGACTCTTTCAATGGGCCGGTTGTGTTTGAACTCACTGCGACACAGGCGAAACAGTCGCTGGATCTAATTGAAACACAGGTCCCCGAGGCCATCAATTAGAGCTCTGTAATGAGCCGCCCCACAAGAGATGTTGCGGAGAAGTAGTGGTGGGCCCGGCCGGATTTGAACCGGCGACCCCCGCCTTATCAGAGCGGTGCTATGACCAGTCTAAGCCACGGGCCCACGCTGGTCGCCGGCCTCGTTGAGTCTCATTCCTGATAAAAAGGTTGTGACCGTATTGCAGACTAGTGGCACGCTTCGGTGTCTGGTTCTCTATCGAGCGCACGGCACACACTCGGATTTGTATCTCTTTGACCATTTGTCGGAAAGCTTTTAGTCAGGTTCTCTTCGCCCGTAACTCAGAGAAGGGTTTCTCCAAAGGTGACAACCGCAATGTCTGAGTCTATTGGCAACCGTTACGTCGTGATCATCGGGGCCCTGCTGATTCAGGTCTGCCTCGGCAGCATCTATGCATGGAGTATATTCCAGACCGCTCTGCGGGAGGGAGTCTATGCGTGGACTTCCACAGCAACCCAGATGCCCTTTGCTGCAGGCTTAGCTTCCTTTGCTCTCTTCATGATTTTCGCAGGGCGATGGCAAGATCGTGTTGGCCCTCGTAAGGTCGCGACCGTGGGCGGCATCCTGCTTGGCCTTGGCTACCTACTTGCCTATTTGGTCGATGTGTTTGCCGCTGGCGACGAGCTTCTTGGAACCGTATGGCTTGTCATCACGTATGGGATAATCGGCGGTGCAGGAATCGGTTTTGCATACGTCTGCCCCATTGCAGCGTTGGTGAAGTGGTTCCCTGACAAAAAGGGCCTTATCACCGGGATTGCTGTGGCAGGGTTCGGAGCAGGTGCTCTTGTCTTTGGCTATGTTGAGGAATTCCTGCTGGCGATGTTTGGCGCGCCTGCCTCAATGACGATTGGAATGCCGTTCGCAGTCCTGGGCATCATTTACCTTGTGGTCGTAGTCCTTGGTGCTCAGACGCTGGTAAACCCGCCTGAGGGATGGCTGCCTCCGGGATTCACTCCCCCTGCAACAACTGCTGATGGCAAAGGCATTGACATCATGCCCGGACAGATGATTCGGACGGCGACGTTCTGGCTACTATGGTTTATGTTTGTGCTTGCAGCCACAGCCGGCCTCATGACACTTGGCAATGTCAAGAGTGCTGCCATCGCGATTGACCCTGCTGCCGCAGCATGGGCAACAGTGATTGTGGGCGTCATGTCGTTGCTAAATGCAGCGGGCCGCATTGTCTGGGGCACAGTTTCCGACAGGTTGGGCCGTGAGAATACGATGATGCTGATGTTTGGGGTGTTGGCAGTGTCGATGTTCTCTTTTGCCTTCATGACCACAATCTCCACAACTTGGATTGCAGTCATGATGGTGGCCTCTGTCATAGGCTTCTGTTTTGGTGGCAATTTTGCCCTCTTCCCGTCAGCGACTGCGGACTTCTTCGGTAACAAGAACGTGGGCAAGAACTACGGGGTAGTCTTCACAGCCTATGGTGTCGCTGGTATTACTGGCGCGCTGGTCGCTGGGCAGATTGTTGACATCACTGGCAGTTACTTCTTTGCCTTTGTTACAACCGGAATCTTGGCTATTGTGGCCGTGGTACTCACCCTTGCCCTGAGGTCGGTTCGTAGAACAGACGGGTAGTTGACATCCCAACTTGGCTGGAGAGCACTCTCCAGCCAGCCTCTGTTTTTCGTATTCGGCCTTTGCCGATTTCAAGCTCTGATATTGCAATTCCTTGGCAAGCTTTATTATGCGGCGATAGAGGAGCCAGCCCAAGTGTATGCTTGGTTCCGGGTGACCAACATTGAGCGATGAAAAGAAGATCACGGTGACTACAACCGAGGAACGCAGGTTCCCGCCCCCGAAGAGCTTCGTCGAGAAGGCCTACATCAAGAGCCACGAAGAACGGATGAAGCTCTGGAAGGAGTCGATTGAGAACCCAGGCAAGTTCTGGCTTGAGATTGCAAAGAAATACTGTTACTGGAAAAAGGAGCCCACAAAAGGCTTCGACTGGGAGGATCCCGAGAACGCCCGCTTCACATGGTTCGAAGATGGCATTACGAACATGGCCTACAACTGCCTTGACAAGCACGTTGAGGCTGGTAAGGGTGACCAGATTGCTCTAATCTGGCAGGGCGAACCTCTTGATGAGTCGAAGACCTACACCTACAAGCAACTCCTGTCCGAGGTCAACAGAGCAGCGAACGTGCTCAAGAATTTGGGCGTGAAGAAGGGCGACCGCATCACGATCTACCTCCCCATGATTCCCGAGCTTGCAATCATAATGCTGGCCTGTGTGAGGATTGGTGCTGTTCACAGCATCGTGTTTGGCGGCTTCAGCTCGGACTCCCTCCGAGACAGGATTCTTGACTGTGAGGGTAAGCTTCTTATCACAGCCGACGGGTACTACCGAAACGGCAAGGTGATCAAGCAGAAGGAAACCGCCGACAGAGCCCTCGATGGCACTCCAGTCGAGAAGGTCCTTGTGGTCAAGAGAATTGGACGCGACGATGTCCCGTGGACAGAGGGTCGTGACGTCTGGTATCACGAGGAATATGCCAAGGTCGATGACAAGTGCGACCCGGAGTGGATGAATGCTGAAGATCCCCTCTTCATCCTGTACACCTCGGGCTCGACTGGCAAGCCGAAGGGTGTGCTTCACACACTCGGTGGCTACATGGTCTATACAACTCACACGTTCCTGCACATCTTTGACTGGCATCCGGGTGATGTCTACTGGTGCACTGCGGACATTGGCTGGATTACGGGTCACTCCTACATCGTGTACGGTCCACTCTCTGCAGGTGCCACCACGATGATGTTTGAGGGTGTACCAACCTATCCTGATGTCGACCGTTTCTGGCTGGAGGTGGAGCGCTGGAAGGTCAACCAGTTCTACACAGCACCGACAGCCATCCGTTCTCTCATGCGCCACGGTGAGGAGCCAGTGAAGAAACACGACCTCTCAAGTCTGAACCTGCTTGGAACCGTGGGTGAGCCAATCAATCCCGAGGCATGGATCTGGTACTATGAGGTCGTTGGTGAGAAGCGTTGTCCAATTGTGGACACGTACTGGCAGACCGAAACCGGCGGTGTGATCATCACGCCCCTGCCTGGTGCAGAGGAGCTCATTCCTGGCAGTGCAACCTTCCCGTACTTTGGCATTGACCCAGTCGTCGTCGACGAGTCCGGTCAGCCAGTCGGTGCGAACGAGGGCGGCTATCTCTGCATCCGAAAGCCATGGCCGGGTCTCATGAGAACCGTGTACGGCGACCATGAGAGGTTCGTCAAGACCTACTGGGTCCAGTACAGGGACCCCGAAACCGGCAAGCCGATGTATATGACCGGCGACGGTGCGAGGTTCAATGAGGACGGCTACTACTTCGTGATGGGTCGAATTGACGATGTACTGAAGGTGTCAGGCCACAGGCTCGGCACAGCTGAGATTGAGAGCGCACTCGTGTCCCATCCGGCAGTCGCAGAGGCTGCGGTCGTTGGCTTCCCGCATGAGATCAAAGGTGAGGACATCTATGCGTTCGTCACTCTGAAGGCTGGTGTCGAGAGGTCTGACGAGCTGAAGCAGGAGTTGAGGCAGCATGTCCGAAAGGAGGTCGGTCCTATCGCGACGCCTGCGAAGATTCAGTTTGCAGATGCGCTGCCCAAGACCCGCTCCGGAAAAATCATGCGCCGCATTCTCAAGCGCATCGCCGCGGGTCAGGTGGACGACCTCGGTGACACGACAACTCTTGCTGACCCATCAGTTGTCGACAAGCTTGTCGCTGAACGCGAGTAGAACGCACGAGTCGGGGCCAATGGCCCCTTCTCCTCTCTATTTTTCCATTTGACATGATCAGATTGTGTGTGTCATGGCACTCGTCTGTATGACGTCGCTGACACTCAGCGAATGACTTATACGACACAGGTGTGAGCGGCCCCGCTGTGAAGAGTAGCGGCCCAGTCTTCACGCGTATCTCTGGTTTGAGGAATGTGTAGCTTGACGTCTGAAGCTGACAAGACAAGATTCGTCTTTGTGACCGGAGGTGTTCTCTCCGGGATAGGTAAGGGCGCGACAACCGCGTCAATTGCGAAGCTGTTTCAGTTCCGAGGTTACAGCATCAGAATCGTCAAGATTGATCCCTATCTGAACATCGACCCCGGCACACTGAATCCGATTGAACATGGCGAGGTGTTTGTGACCGAGGAAACGTGGACCTTCAGACCTATCGAGGACTTTGAGTTCAAGATATCCGAGATTGATTTGGACTTTGGCACTTACGAACGATTCACAGACATGGATGTTCATCCATCACAGAACATCACCTCGGGCCAGATCTATGTGTCTGTAATCCTAGGAGAACGCCGTGGTAGTTTCTTGGGTCGAACCGTCCAGATAATTCCTCATGTCACTGACCAAATCAAGCGGCGGCTCTGGGAGAACGTGCGGAAGGAGCCAGTGCCTGACATCCTCTTGGTGGAGATTGGCGGCACAGTGGGTGACATTGAGGCCATGCCTTTTCTGGAGGCCGTGAGACAGCTGGCCCGTGAGGTCGGGCGCCATAGAGTTGCCTTCGTACATGTCACTCTTGTTCCATACATGAAGTCAGTGGGTGAATTCAAGACGAAACCCACACAGCACAGCGTGAGGACATTACAGGGACTTGGTCTTCAGCCAGATGTGATAGTCTGTCGTGCAGAGAGGGAACTGAGTGAATCTGCAAAGGCCAAGATTGCACTCTTCTGTAACGTGCCCGAAGACCGTGTGATCTCCAATCCCGACATCAGCGTCATATACAGACTTCCTCTCTCATTTGAGGAACAGGGTCTGGGTGAAACTCTCATCAAGCACTTCGGCCTCGAGCCCAGAACTCCAAGTTTCGACGATTGGCGCCAAATGGTACAGAGGTTCGAGTCAGCATCTGAAGTTGTCACAATCGCTATGCCTGGCAAGTACACGATGCTGAGCGACTCCTACAAGAGCATAAACGAGGCTCTCGCTCATGCGGCGACCGAGTGCAAGGCGCAAGTGGAGATTCGCTGGATTGAAACAGAAACGCACCGCGACGAGAAGTGTCTGGCCGAAGACCTCCGTGATGTTGACGGTGTTCTTCTTACACCGGGTTTTGGTGCGAGAGGAGTGGAGGGCATGATTAGCGCGGCCGCAGTGGCGTGCGAACAGAAGATTCCGTTTCTGGGAATTTGCTACGGCGCTCAGCTGGGTGTCGTCGCCTTTGCCCGGAAAGCGATGGGCTGGGAAGGTGCTCACACTACTGAAGTGGATCCGGACAGTCTGTATCCCGTTGTTGATTTACTTGATGAACAGCGCCAGACCAAGAACAAGGGTGGCACTATGCGTCTTGGTGGTCATCATGTTCGGATACTCCCCGGCACACATCTTCACAGGCTTTATGGCGAAACCGATGTGTGGGAACGTTTCAGACACAGATACCACCTGATTGAACGGTACATCAAGAAGATGAGAGAACGTGGCCTTGAGGTTTCAGCTGTGGATGAAAGTGGCAGAATAATCAACGCAGTTGAGTTGAAGAATCATCCATTCTGGATTGGTGTCCAGTTTCATCCCGAGTTCAAGTCGAGGCCGATGCGCCCGCACCCCCTCTACTTGGGACTAATAAGGGCCGCTCTCGAATACAAGAGGGGGAAACCCCGTGAGTCGTGACCTTGATCGGATGCTATCGCACCTTGTAGAAGAGATTGAACGAATGGAGGGCACGAGGCGGCGTTTTGGCGAGGTGATGAAGCATCTCAAGAGCAAGATTGACTTGACGCGTTTTCCATCAGTCACCTCAAGCACAGCAGGCTCAGAGTTCGTCAAGCAGATTGAACCGGTGAGCTTAGCTGGTCTCAAGATTGCGGGGGTTGATGGTGGCCTTGCGAGAAGACGATTCAGGTCAATGGATCTGCTACTCACACGTGGTGTTGCTGTGATATTTCGTTTCGGTCCTGAGGAGGGGCCCGAGGTTGAGTTCTACCCCGACCCATTTCCAGAGCCTGAGGCAAAGCTCCTGCACACAGCTCTCTCCGGGCCGGATGTGGACCAGCTGGCCTCCCTTGAGAGGCTCGCAGCGGAACTGAAAGTTACGCTGTCCGTGCTGAGAGAGTTTCACACGGACTTGATTCTCGTTGACGGTAGCCTCTTCTATCACCCTCGTGACCGTCCACCAAGCACCTCTGCTGCCTGGGAATTGTTCCAAGAGATTATTGCTCTGTACAGGCAGCTGTACCACACAGCACAGAAGAAAAGAACAATACTCGTTGGAGTTGTCAAGGACAGCAGGTCGAGTCGTGTGGTCAACATCCTCGGCGACATTCTCCCACATATCTTGAGAAACCCCGCAGCCTTTGAAATGATGCAGGGCGTGGACTACCGCTGGCTCCTTCGGGTTTCCCGCGATTGCGACATCCTTGACACGTTCTTAGAGGAGGGTGAGCGCACATTCGCTTTCAGATACTCGACAGAGATAGTCCAGAATTCTAACTCACCTGATGATCTACTTCGCTGGGCCTCCTCTATCTGGGTGACATACGTGAAGACTGCCCGGGAAGATGAGCCCCTTAGAGTTGAGGTGCTCGCGGAGGACGATTCACAGAGCATTCAGGTCCTGGACAAGGCGCTGTCTGCGGTACTACCGTTATCCTCACACCATCCAGAGTACGGTATTCCGGCACCTATCCTTGAGGCTGACGCACGCGCAAGAATCACGAACAGTGAAACGCGGCTCATAGTGAACAGGCTCATGGCGCTCTCTGGTCTGACATATGTTTCGCTGGAAAAGAGGCGCTCTCGTAACCCCTTTGGAGGAACCTGAAATGGTGACAGAACATATCCAGCCCACTAGGCTGGGCACAGTGGTCTGCGACGAAACAACCCCAAACGTGATGGAGTTCAGTTTTGTGGTGGAAGGTGGGCCGAGCGAAAACGTAGCACGAAGAGGCCAATTCGTCGGGGTTTCTACTGAATCAGGTCTTGTGATTGCCCGTGTTCAGGATCTCATCAGAGTGAACAGATACTACCAGCATGCGGAGGCGGTACGCGAGTACCAGTCCCGTGGCGAGCCTCTTCGTTCAATCTTTCCCACCGACCGCTGGCAGTACACGGTTGCGTACGCACGAGTGATGGGTCTGTGGGTGGACGGGAGGACATTACGTCCATATTTCGCAGTATCACCGGGTGCAGTCGTTCGTGCCGTTGACGAGGATACGCTTGCAGGTTTTCTTCGGCTTGACCTACAGAACGGTCTGTATCTGGGCACACTAGGTCATCACAATCTAGAGTTCAAGCCAAGCATAGAGCGTCTATTGTCCAAACATCTTGCAATACTCGCCATGAGCGGCGCAGGCAAGTCCTATTTTGTTTCAGTACTCTTGGAAGAGCTCCTCTCACGTACGAAAGAACAGGGCCGCATCGGAATAGTTCTTGTGGACGTTCATGGAGAGTACAGCTATCTTGAGAAGGCTTCGAGGAAGGACCTCGGCCTATCAGAAGAGGACATTGAGGTAGAGCGGATTCGTGGTCCACACTTTCAGATTCCGGTGCAGTCTCTCTCTGCCGAAACGCTGGGCACTTTCGCAGTCGATATGAGTCCCGTTCAGATACGGGACCTTCGCAGAGTGATTGTGAGCATGCGAAGACAACGTCACCACGGCTACTCTCTTGAGGACCTAGTGGAGTACGTGAAGGGCGACGAAACTATCAGTAGGAACACACGGGATGCGCTGATTGGATGGCTCGTGGGTCTTCATGAAACTGGTCTTTTTGGTCGGGAGGCGTCTCCCGAGATGAAGAACATCGTGCGCCCTGGCAAACTCACGATTATCGACCTCAGCGACTTCATATCTCTGAAAAAGAAACAGATTGTGGTTTCTTATTTGGCCCGTGAACTGTTGCACCTGCGGCGCCAAGCAAAGATTCCACCATTTCTCTTGGTCTTGGAGGAGGCACATCAGTTCTGCCCAGAGAGCAGGCAAGAACTCGCATTGCCTAAGTCACAGATTGAAACAATAGCACGGGAAGGACGAAAGTTCTATGCTCTGTTGTGCTTGGTGTCGCAGCGACCAGTGCGTCTCTCGACCACCGTACTGAGCCAGTGCAGCAATCAAGCGATACTGAGGACGACCAATCCGTACGATCTTGAGCACATTGGACGGAGTAGTGAGGGCATTGACCAGGCCGCTCTCGATACAATAACAACACTGGAGGTGGGAGAGGCCCTGTTTGTCGGTGAGGTGGTGTCAGTCCCCACTTTTGTCAAAATTAGACGGCGACATCTTGAGCCCATGGGCGTTGCAGCTGGGCTTCTTGATGCACTGAAGCGCGCGGACAAATAGCTCTCGCAACAAGAGTCAAAAGCCAATAGGCATAGGGCTTGCTTGGACCTGGGGCATTGGAGGCAGCAGCATGATTGCTCGACGACGCAATGACGACATAAGGAAACTGATTGACCACATTCAAGCTACTCTTGTCGAGCTGTTCGATCAGATGCGTGAGTTGCGACGCCTTCTAGATATGCCCATGCGAGAAGAAACAGCAGTTCCGGAGTCTTCTTCCCCGGCGGAAGAACCCCCTTCCGCACCGCTCTTCTCGGGTGTCGAAGCAAAGGGTTTGCGGACGGAGTCGGTTGGCGCCGACAGTGACAGGTCGGCAAGCGAACCATCATCTCACGGAGCCGGGGAATCCTCACCACGCCCCGTTGAAGCGAGTGCGCCCCTTGCATCGGCTGACGAAACACCCCCGTCGTCGCGTGTTGATGCTGCGTCGATAAGAGCAACAATCTCGCGAGTACTTGATCCATTCGCCCACGAGGT
>Ga0164310_10000645_pt1 | contig 18912 bp, 20 predicted proteins | sample GuaBasSedimGuay1_FD_121795 | JGI IMG/M metagenome (GOLD analysis project Ga0164310, IMG submission 121795) | Subseafloor sediment microbial communities from Guaymas Basin, Gulf of California, Mexico - Guay1, Core 4569-9, 0-3 cm | ecosystem: Environmental > Aquatic > Marine > Hydrothermal vents... | reverse complement strand
TCCCTTAATAATATCAGAAACAATTGCTGAACACCCCATTCCAGTAAATAAAATTCTCTTGAATTGTTTGTTCCTGATTTTATTCTCAAGCTCTTTTTTTAAATCTAATAAATACTCTTTATTTTTGGTTAATCCAGAAAGATACTCATTTTCAATAAATTGTTTATATCTTTTTAGTCTCGGTTGCATATGTTTATTAATTATTTACTATTTTTTTTAAATAAATGCTGAAGCAAGAATTCTGCGAACTTTAGCTCGCAGATGCATAGTATTTTAAATCTGATTTTCAAAAAATTTACATGCCTCTCCTGTTACTATTCGGGATATTTGATCTGATTGCGGGTGTTGCAGGAATGATCGTTCCGTTCATTTCTGCTCAAGGAAACACCTTTATCCTTGCAATCGGCGTTCTTGCCATTATTAAAGGGCTGTATTCCTATCTTGCAGGCGCCTTAGCTGGTTTTTATTTTGATATCTTAGGTCTACTAGACCTTATAACAGGAATCCTTCTTGTCCTTTCTTTTTATAATCTTGTGTTTGGCTGGATGTTTTATTTTGGACTAATATTAACACTGAAAGGCGTGTACACAATTGTAATATTTCTGGTGAGCTGATGAATCCATTAGAGATTCTAAAACCGCTATTTAAAGAGATAAAAGCAGAAGCCAAAATCATTCCGGTGAAAAAAATCGTTTTGCATAGATGGACAAGATTGAAATGCATGCACGGATGCGAGATGTTCGGAAAATCCTGGTCATGCCCTCCTGCCACACCGGACTTCAACGAAGCAGCAAATATAATATCTGAATACAGAAGAGCGTTTATGATAAAGCTTCCGGGCTCGCTTGAAACTCAAATAAAACTCCAGCCGCTTCTTCTGGAAATGGAGAAAAAACTTGTTTCCTCAGGTTTTTATAAAGCCTTTGTCTTTTTTTCAGCAGCGTGCGGCTTTTGTAAAAAATGCTCCTATCCAGAACCCTGCAGAAAACCGGTTATGAAAAGACCCACACTTGAGAGTTTTGGCATAGATGTGTTTGAAACAGCAAAAAAAGCAGGCTTTTCCTTCTCTCAAAACCACTACTTCACAATTCTGTTATTAGAGTAACTATAGAAGCCTGCTTATCCATTTAATCAAATCTATTTCAATCCTTGAGGTTATTGCGTCAATTGCGAATTTACTTCCTTTTCTTGTGATAATCCAGTAAGGATAGTAAACCTCTTCTATGCTCTCTGCCCCTATTCCAAGAACACTCAGTGTTTTTTCTGCAACAGAAGAAGGCACCATGAATTCAAGGGTTATGCCCTTCAAAGACCTTTTTTCAGGTTTCAATGCGACCTGCGTCTGATAAAAATCAGGAACATCCAAATCAAATTTGCAGGAAAACATATAGCCGTCTGTTTCTATGTATTTTTTTAAAAGTAACACCTTTACGGTTTCCTTGAGTTTTGAAACAGGCATTTTCAAATCCTCTGCTATTTTTTCTATTGTTGCTGCCTTCTGATTCAAAAGATAAACAATCACAGCCCTTTCACTCGGAGACATCTCAGCAAAGAGCCTTATATTTTTTGTTCTCTCAAGAAAACCGTTTTTCTGAAAAACAAATTCTCCTGTTATCCCGTCTATATATAAAAACAAAACCCTGCCTTTATATTTTGTTTTAACTCTCCATAACGGATAATTTATCAAAACAATATCCTCTACGCCTTTGTAAATTCTTTTTATATCATCTTCTTTTGTAACTTTTTTAAACAGCAAGACACCGCCTTCTTTTTCTTCCCTCTCAGTTATCTCTATGCCCTCCCCGCCGTGTTCTGTCCTTCTCGTTCTCACATCCACGACCAGGGGATGTTCTGTCACACCCACCACAAGCGAAACACCAACAGGCAAATCCTTTATCTCCTCTTTCAATCCCTCTGTCGCACCTTCTATAGAATCAATGACAGCCCTTAAGTCATTAGGATTCGTTATTTTCAGAATTATCTGCGTGTTGCACTGGGACAAAATATTTTTGTCTACTCTTGCCGGCCTTTGCGAAATTATCATAAGCCCTGCCCCAAATTTTCTCCCTTCGCTTGCAATTGTTCTCAGAACTTTTGAGCTTGGAACCTCGCCAAAACCCCTTTCAGGACAAAAATTATGTGCTTCCTCAACAACAAGAATAAAAGCAGGTATTTTCCCTCTTTTCCTTTCTGCAAAAAGCTCATCTGCTATTTTCATAACAACAATACTTTGAAGCTCTGGTTTTGCTTCGCTGAGGTCCAGTATTGAAATCTGGTTTTTCTTTACAAGTTCGTCTGTTCCGGTCGGGTTTGCAGAAAACAACCGCGTATTCGCAAGAGACTCAAGCATTGACGCAAGGTTCCATTTTGCATTAGACTTGGCAGACAAAACCTCATCTATAACATCCCTCAATGTATACTCTCTCTTTTCCATGCTCTTCACAACAGAATAAATTATCCCCTTTTGAGCTTCTGTGACCTTTGGAAGCATTGAAATAATTTCCTCTGCCGAAAGTTTTGAATTAAGCTTTATTGGCTTTCCTTTGTTTATACCAAAAACTTTTACTTGTTTCTGGTAAGATTTTGGTTCTATTCCGAACCTTTCCATAAACCTGAGTTCTTTTTGATTTTTGTTTTCTTTACTCAGAGTGTGATATTCGCCGTGAGGGTCTATCACAACTGCAGGAACTCCGTTCTCGGCAAACTCTTCGAGCAAAACACCGGCAACATAACTCTTGCCTGCTCCTGTTTTCGCAAGAACAGCTATGTGTTTTTTAATAAGATGTTCAACCGGCAGATAAACTCTTATATCATATCCTTCCAGCAGCCCCATATATGCGCCTTTATCGCTGATGCCAAGTATCTTCTTAATAAAATCACCTTCTGCTGCATATACAGGGGTGTCCGGAGAAAAGGGAATTCTTGGCGTTTGCAGGAAACCTCTCTTATCCCTGTATCCTATAACTTTCACATAACCCTTTGTTTTCCCCCTTTCTGCAATAACCCTGTCTATAATACCAAGAACCCATTTGCCTTCTGAATCCTTAATACTCACATAGTCAAGCTTTTTTATTCTCGCTTCTGCAATGAATCCGAATTCTTTTGTCGTTGTCAATCCCACAATTTTACCTAAAAGCATAAGTAATTATTAGGACTGAAGTATAAAAAATCATTTTCATAAAAATTCTATATGTTCAGAATTCAGGAATGTCTGGAATGGGGACAATTGGCAACGTTTGTTCCAAACAAAAAACTGCCCGTATATAACTGGTTTTATTACAAGGAGGGCTTTTCCAGAGACCTTGTTCTGGAACTTATCAGAATGTTTAATATCAAAGAAGAGCAAACAGTTCTTGACCCCTTTTGCGGCGTCGGAACCACTCTTCTCGCATCTCAGGAATCAGGAATCAATTCAATTGGTTTTGATGTTCAGCCTGTTTCTGTTTTTGTTTCCAAAACAAAAACCGACCGTTATGATTTAAATGAACTTAAATGCTGGTCAAAAAAACTTTTCTCAGAAAAATTTGAAAAACCGGACATTTCATGCCAACCCCCTCTTGTTAAAAAAGCCTTTAAGAAAGAAACACTGGAAGATGCGGTTTTTTTCAGAAACAAAATTATGTTTATTCCTTCAGAGAAAACAAGAAATTTCCTTATGCTGGCTCTTATGAACTCCGCAGTCAAGGCAAGCTATATCTACAAAGACGGCGCAGTGATAAAAATAAGGAAAAAGCCTGTCCCGCCTCTAAGGAAATTTTTTCAAAGAACAGTTAACAAAATGCTCAGAGACCTTAAGAATTTTCAAAGAAAAGAGAGCAAAACATTTGTTGATTTTGGCGATGCAAGAAAACTCAGGATAGAGAACGAATCAATAGACGCTGTTATAACCTCTCCGCCGTACCTTAACAAAATAGAATATTCAAAGGTATACGAAATAGAGCAAAAACTTTTTCTGGACCTGTTTCAGGAAAAACCGGCTCTCAGGTCTTACATAGGCATAGACACAGACATAAACGAAATCAACAGAAACCTTTTGGAATATTCTGATTCCCTTCCGGAAACACTCCCTCCAGAAGCAAAACCCTATTTCCTTGACCTTATACAAGTAACAAAAGAGCTTTACAGAATATGCAAAAAAGGAGCAAAACTTGGAATAGTAACAGGCAATGGCTGTTTTCCTCACACTGTTGTGGATTCTGATATAATCCTTTGCAAAATCGCAAAGAAAACAGGATTTAAAGTGAAAAAACTCCTTGTTCTGAACAAAAGGTGGTGCACAAGAGACAGAACAAAAAAGGTAGGAATAACAAGGGAAAGTCTTTTGTTATGGGAGAAATAAGCACATAACCGGTTAGTTTTAATTAACGGTTTATCCTATCCTGCACACCTTTTCTTCCTTTTTAACCAATCTTTTATCAAAGCTCCACACGCCATGAACAACTATTATCCCAATAATCCCGCCTATAAACACATCAGGCATCCTGTGAACACCAAGAGCAATCCTCGAATAAGAAACAAGAACAGGTATGCTGAAAAAAACAAGAAACCTGTATCTCTTTATAAATTTATACAAAAGTGTGAACACAGCAAAGATTGTCACGGCATGCCCTGACGGAAAAGACCCGTCTTCGGGACAAAAAGGATTGCAATTTTGTGTCTGCGCAGAACAGGAAACACAGGGCCTTTCTATATTTGTTACAGCTTTCAGCGCAAGAGTAAAAACCCATGAAATAGTTAAAGCAACGACAAGCAGCAAAACAAACCGTCCAAACACATGTTTTTTTCTCTCCCACGCAGACCCGCCTTTAAGACCAAACCTCAAAACAAAATAAACAACAACAAGAGCGATTGACATAACAACCCATGTTTCCGGCGCTCCGATTAAACTTATCCAGTACCAGGGATTACCATCCATATTTTTCTTTTAGAATTTCTATTTCAGACTCGTCAAGTTTTGATTTAACTTTCTTTAATTTTTCCAGGTCCTCTTCAGGAATATATACATCAAGAATATCCCCCTCTTTAAAATCCTTGCCAACAGTCACACCGTCCATTGAAACAGCAACCTTCTCGCCTCTTTTCGCTTCCTTAACGGTTTCGCCTTGGGATTGAATTTCCCTGATTTCACCCATAATATTTTCATTCAGAGTAAGTTTGTATCCCTGCCTTATAATTCCTTTCAGAATTTCAACACCAAAAACAGCAGGTTTGCACTGTCTAAACACATACCCGGGAAGAACCTTTATTCTTCCCGGTCTTGTAACTGTTTCCAGTATCCTTTCTTCCTCTCTTTTTTTCTTATCCTGAAGCCATTCCTTGTATTCTTCTATCAAACGGTAAATCACATCAGACCTGAAAATCTTTACATTGTTGCTTTTTGCAAGCTTTTTCACGTCTTCCGGACAGCTGACACAAAAAGCAAATATAACAGGCTCCTTCATTGTTTTTAGCTCAAGTATGTCTGACTTGGAAACATCGCCAACAAGGGCTTTTCTTATGGGAAGACTTTCATGCTTCAGTGTCTTCACAAGCGCTTCAAGGCTTCCCAAGGTGTCTGCTCTGAGAATAGCGCCTTCTTTTTCTGTTGTTATCTCAACCTCTTCAATTTCGCTTTCAATGTCTTTTTTCGCTTTTTCAACATCCTTTTCATCTCTCACAACCCTTAAAGGCGAGCCCGCAACTATAGTTTCCAAACCCGGGGCAGAAATCTTAACGCTTGCAGCAGCGGAAACATATTCTATATTTTTGAACCTTTTTTCTGTTCTCGTGTCTTTTAACGGTTCAGGAACCATTATTGCTCTTATCCTCGTTGTTATAACACCTTTTGATGAGCCAATAACAATATAATCCCCTTTTTTCATTTCACCGTCATACAAAACAACGTCTATAGTTATTCCCATACCCTTGAACTCTTTCACTTCCAGAACAGTTCCCTTTCCTTCTCCTGGCGTAATCTCCAATCTGTTTTTGAGATATTTTTGCGCAATGCCGCTTATTACCATCAACAAATCCGGAACACCTTCACCAGTGACACCAGAAACAGGAACCAGGCATATCTGTTTCTCAAAGTCCTGAACCCTGTCGAATCTTTCTGACGAAAAACCTCTGTCAGAAAACTGGGCAACAATTTTATAAACCTTTTCTTCCAGTTCGTTTTGCGTTCTCTCCTGTTGTTGTTTGAAACTGTCTAAAAAACACGCGTTTTCCAAAGGCAGCCAGCCAAGAATCCTGTCTATTTTTGTCAGCGCAACCACAAAAGGCGTTTTAAACTGTTTCAGAAAATTCAGACTCTCATCTGTTTGCGGCTGAAAACCCTCGTTAATATCTATAACCAGAACAGCAAGGTCAGCAATTGCGCCGCCTCTTTTTCTAAGCGTGGTGAAAGCTTCATGACCGGGCGAATCTATCCAAAGAAGACCGGGAATATTCAATTCTATATTCATCTTTCTAAGCATATCCCCGCAGTATTTTTTTATAACATCCACAGGGACATAACTTGCTGATATATGCTGTGTAATTGCTCCTGGCTCTGCCTTAACCACAGCGGTTCCCCTTATCTTGTCAATCAGGGTTGTTTTGCCATGGTCCACATGCCCCAGCAACACCAGAATAGGAGACCTTACAGTCATATTTTTACCTTTTGATACTAAACACGGTATTAATTATTTAAATGATTAGTGAAATAAATGATTAATTGTTTAATTTTGCGGTGATAATATGGACGAGATTGAAAGAATAAAACAAAAAAAATTAGAGGAAATGAAAGACAGGATGCAAATATTGAAAGAAGGAACCAAAATAGAGGTCACAGATAACGATTTTCAGGAAAAGGTTGTTGAGCTTTCAGAGAGGCTTCCGGTGGTTGTTGACTTCTGGGCTGTGTGGTGCACACCGTGCCTTTTGTTAGGGCCTGTTCTGGAAAAGCTTGCAGATGAATATGACGGAAAATTTATTTTAGCAAAGGTAAATGTAGACCAAAGCCCTGCAACAAGCCAGAAATACGGAATAATGAGCATACCTTCTGTAAAAATGTTCAAAAATGGCAAGATAGTAGACGAATTTGTCGGAGCATTGCCGGAGCCAGCAGTAAGGCAGTGGCTGGATAAAAACCTGAAAGAATAAATCTTTAAATCAATGAAAGAATATGCGCAAATTGCTTGTTATGAGCAATAAGGGAGGCGTAGGCAAAACAACCGTTGCGGTAAACCTTTCCCTGTTGCTTTCAGAGGAAAACCCCACAGGCTTGCTGGATATTGACCTCCATGGACCTGACGCTCCAAGGCTTTTAGGATTGCAAAAAACAGAAATAAAAACCCAAAAACACAAGCTTGTTCCTGTGAAATTCAATCCGAATCTTTATGTGATGTCCCTTGATTTTTTAATAGACAAAAACCGCGCAGTTATGTGGAGAGGCCCCCTGAAAACAAAGGCAATTCAGCAGCTAATAAATGATGTTTTATGGCCCGAGTTGGATTTCCTTGTTATAGACCTTCCCCCGGGAACAGGAGACGAACTGATAACAATAATGCAGATGATGAGGAATTCAGGCTCAATAATAGTTTCCACTTCACAGGCGGTATCTGTTGAAGATGCAAAAAGAGTGATTAACATGTCAAGAAGTTTTGATATCCCAATAATAGGTTTAATTGAAAACATGTCCGGCGAGATTTTCGGTTCAGGTAAAGTCGAGGAGCTGGCAGAAAAAGAAAACATAGCTTTTTTAGGCAGGCTGAGTTTGGACAAAACAGTTTCAAATTCACTGGAAACAGGAAAGCCGTTCATATTGAATAAAGGCACAAAGTCAGCCAAAGAGTTTGAAAACATTACAAAAAACATAAAAAAGATGATAAAAGGTGCCATGGATTGACAAACATAAGCATGCAGGATGTGGAAGATGCACGGATTTATGTCCTGTGCAAACCATGAATCTTGTTGACAGAAAAGCAAAAATAAACCAAAAAACGCGCAATTAAATGAGTTTCGGAAGAGGTAAAGGATGAAGGATATAAGAGTTTTGGTTTTTGTTTCACCCAAATGTCCGCACTGTCCAGCAGCAGAGGCACTTGTAAAAAGAATAGCTCCTGAATACCAAAGCCAGGGGCTTTCATACCAAAAAATAAGAACAAAGACATCTGAAGGCAAAAAACTTTCACAAGAATACAATGTTCTGGCAACGCCGACTATACTTTTCCTTGATAAAACAGGAAAGGAAATCAAAAGAATAGCAGGTGTTCCAAGCGAAAACAGCTTGAGAGGCGATATTGAAAGCGCTTTGGGAATCAAAAAATCATTCTTCTCCAAAATTTTCGGCAAAACATGAAAGAGTTTTTGAATAAGAAAAACAAAATAGCAATTGTTGGGGTTTCGGCTAATCCAGAGAAGTGGGGGTATAAAATATTCATCAAACTAAAATCCCTTGGTTTTTCTGTCTATCCCATCAACCCGAAGCACAAAAGCATAGAAGGCAATCCCTGTTACCCTTCGCTAAAGGATCTTCCTGAAAAACCAGACGTTGTTATAACTGTTGTTCCTCCAAAGGTTACAGAGCAGATTGTAAAGCAATGCGCAGAACTTGGAATAAAAAGGGTCTGGATGCAGCCCGGTTCTGAATCAAAAAAAGCAACAGGTTTCTGCAAAAAACACAACATTCAAGTTATATATAACGCGTGTTTTGTTGTTGATGGTTTGAATTTATAGTTCCTGATGCAATAAATTGCAAACCGTCAGGAACAACCAGCAAACGATATCTTTAGAATCAATTATATCGTTTGCTATAAATAATGCCTGATTATAAACCGATGATAAGCAACGGTTTTTTCGGGCAAAACCCCAAATATAAATACAGAGCAGTAAATATTTTATATGAAGTTCTTTGTTTGTTCACGTTTAAAAAAAGATTTCATTTCCAAAGAGATAAAAAGCCATGGATTTAAAATCGACAGACAAAAACCGGATTTTGTTTTTGTTTACGGCGGTGACGGGACAATTCTGGAAGCCGAGCGCAAATATCCTGGTGTTCTTAAAATCCCAATAAGAACGCACCCCTCCAAACATGCAGAAAAATTCTACACACCCAAACAATTGAAAAAAATCTTCAAGTCCATAAAAACAGGCAAATACAAAATAAAAAAATTCGAGAAAGTTGAATGCAGTTTTAAAGGGCGAAAACTCACAGGATTGAACGAAATTCAAGTCCATAACGCAAAACCTTACAGACCGTTGAGGTTTTCTTTGAATGTAGACGGAAAAATCATACCGGATTTAATAGGCGACGGCGTAATTATTTCAACGCCTTACGGCTCAACAGCATATTATTCTGTAATTGGCGGAAAACCCTTTTCCAAGGGCCTTATGCTGGGGTTCAACAATGTAATAGAACGAAAAAAACCCGTAAGAATCAAAAAATATGCAAAACTCAGGGTTATAAGAGAAACGGGATGGATAATAAGCGACAACAATCCGAAAATGCTTAAAATCAAACCAAATGAACAGGTTTTAATAAAAAAATCAAAAGACACAGCAAGGTTTGTAATGATTTAAAAAAGTAAAAATAAAGAATAATATGTTCTGTCTTGGCATAGAATCAACAGCACATACATTTGGAATAGGAATAGTTTCAGACAGAGGCGAAATCCTTTCCAATGTTTCAAGCATTTACAAACCGCCAAAGGGATGGGGGATAAAACCAACAGATGCAGCGCAACACCACAAAAAGATTTCTCAAACCCTTCTTAAAAAATCCCTGAAACTCGCTAAAAAAACACTGAAGGACATAGAGCTTGTAGCATTTTCCCAGGGCCCCGGTTTACCACCCTGTTTACACACTGGTTTGAATTTTGCGAAGCAGCTAAAAAAACCATTAATTGGTGTGAATCACTGTATAGCTCACATTGAAATAGCAAAGCTCCTTACAGGGGCAAAAGACCCGATAACGCTTTATGTATCAGGAGCAAACACCCAGATTTTAGGCTTTACAGAAGGCAGATACAGGTGTTTTGGGGAAACTATGGATATAGGCGCAGGAAACGCTCTGGATAAGTTCGGGAGAGAAATCGGCCTTTCTTTTCCGGCTGGTCCGAAAATAGAGAGGCTTGCAAAAAAAGGCAAATACACAGAGCTTCCTTATGTTGTAAAGGGCATGGATTTGTCCTTTTCAGGAATTGTGACCGCTGCTCTAAACAAATTCAAAAAAGGCACTCCAATCGAGGATTTGTGTTTCTCAATCCAAGAGATATTTTTTTCCATGCTTACAGAGGTTACAGAAAGGGCTTTGGCTCATACAGGAAAAAAAGAAGTTCTTTTAACAGGCGGTGTGGCAGCAAACAAAAGGCTTAAGGAAATGCTCGAAATTATGTGCAAAGAGAGAAAAGCAAAATTCTATACAGTGCCAAAAGAGTTCGCCGGCGATAACGGTGCAATGATAGCCTGGACAGGCACTCTTGCGTATAAATCGGGAATGAAAACAAAAGAAGAGGTTTTACCAAGACAGAGAACAGACGAAGTGGATGTTGAATGGATATAAAGCAGAAAACAAATGAATTTTTATGGAGGAACCGAAAATTATAAAGAATCCTGAAGTTTTTGAAGAGTATTTTATACCAACCAGAATTCTTCACAGGGAAGACCAGCTGATGGGCATAAGAAATGACTTAAAACCTTTGCTTTCTGGCAAAAAACCAAGAAACATTGTGCTTTACGGCTATCCGGGAACGGGCAAAACCTGCATAGCAAAATATGTGGTTGACGAGCTTAGAAAGGAATTTCCTGCGCTTTATGCTTATGTAAACTGCTGGAAAGAGGAGTCTGGTTTTAAAATCCTTTACAATATTTCAAAAAACTTTTCTTCTTCATTTATTCAAAGAAAAGGAATCTCAAAAGACGAGCTTTTGGATATTATAGAAAGGAAAATCCAAGGCATTCAAGGAATTGTTATTTTAGATGAGTTTGACAAGCTTTCAGATGAGAGAATACTTTATGATTTGCTCAGTTTGTCAGGAATTACGCTGATTCTTATTTCAAACAAACCAAACGCTTTGCAATGGTTTGACCCAAGAATAAGAAGCAGGCTGTCTTCTGCTGACATTATAGACTTCCCTTTATATAAAACAGAAGAAATTCTGGATATCCTTAAAGACAGGCGCGAATGGGGGCTGATTCCAGGAACCGTTACTGTTTCTCAACTCGAAAGAATTGCAGGAGCATCAGAAGGGGATGCCAGAAAAGGAATTGAAATTTTAAGGATTGCAAGCATTGAAGCTGAAAACCGGGATTTGGACAAGATAACTGATGATGTGATAGAGAAATCCATCCCAAAGGTTCCAGACACACAAAAACATAAACTCGATGCTCTTAATCCGTACCAGAAACTTATTCTGAAAGTTCTTAATTCCAAACCCATGGATTCAGGAAACCTTTTCTCAGAACTTCAAAGCCTTTCTGAAAAACAGGGGCTTGAACGAATAGTTGATAGAACTTTCAGAAAATATATGGAAAGACTCGTAAATTTGGGTCTGGTCCGTGCTTCTGGGAAGGGCAGATGGAGAAAATACTCAAAATCCTGATACAGGAATAGCGGAACAGCGGAACAGTTCTCTGGTTAGCTTTATATACTTTTTCGCACCAAGCATTAAACAGAACCGGCAATATGAGAACTATGAATCAAAAAACCAATGCAAAGGAGCAGGAACTCAGACAATACATAACAAAAACTTTCTGTAAAAAATTCTCTTTCTATCCCTCCTTTTCTTTTAAAAACAAAGTGCAAAACGAAAAACCAAAAACACCAAACCTGACATTTTTTTTAAAACAGTGAATCGCATAACCAACAGTTATAATTTTGGCTTTTAGAATAAAAAAACTATATATATTCATAAAATCAATTCCTACATTATAGTTCCTGACACAATAAATTACAAAGCGTCAGGAACAATTAGCAAACGACGCTTCCCAATCAATTATCTCGTTTGCTATAAATTTAAAATTTCTGAGGTGAAATCAATGCGTGCAGGAAGATTTTTATTTACTTCAGAATCTGTTACAGAAGGGCATCCCGACAAAATCTGTGACCAGATTTCTGATGCTGTTCTGGACGAGATTCTGAAACAAGACCCAACTGCCAGAGTAGCGTGCGAAACAATGGTAACTACAGGTCTCGTTTTTGTTACCGGTGAAATAACAACCAAGGCATGGGTAAACATTCCAAAGATAGCGAGAGAAACAATTAAGGATATAGGATATACAAAACCAGAATACGGGTTTGATCATCAGACCTGCGCTATAATAACTTCTATTGATGAGCAGTCACCAGACATAGCAATGGGCGTTAACAGAGAGGGTGCAGGCGACCAGGGAATGATGTCCGGATATGCAACCAAAGAAACATCAGAGCTGATGCCTTTGCCAATTCTTTTGGCTCACAGGCTTTCCAGAAGACTTGCCGAGGTCAGAAAAAACAAAATCCTTCCTTACTTAAGACCCGATGGAAAAACACAGGTCACAATAGAATACGATAATGGAACACCAAAATACATGCCTGCTGTTGTTGTTGCTGCGCAACATGACCCTGATGTAGATGATAAAAACTTAAGAGAGGACATAATAGAAAAGGTTATAAAACCAGTCTGCGGGAACTGGATGACCGCAGAAACTAAAACATTCATTAATAACACTGGCCGCTTCGTTATTGGCGGTCCGGGAGCAGACGCAGGAATGACAGGCAGAAAAGTAATAGCAGACACATACGGAGGCGTTGGAGGGCACGGTGGAGGAGCGTTCTCGGGAAAAGACCCAACCAAGGTCGATAAGTCCGCTTCCTACATGGCAAGATACATAGCAAAAAACCTTGTTGCTGCTGGTTTGTGTGACAAATGTGAAATACAACTTTCATATGTGATTGGCGGCAAAGAACCAATTTCGTTGATGATAGATACATTCAAAACCAACAAAGTGCCTATAGAAACCATACTTAAAGCAGTTAAAAACAACTTTAACCTCACACCAAGCGGAATTATAGAGCAACTAAAACTCCGCAGACCAATATACAGAAAAACCACCAATTACGGTCACTTTGGCAGGGAAGACCCGGATTTCACATGGGAAAAAACAGACCTGGCAGAAACCTTAAGGAAGGAAGCGGGTTTATAAACCCCTTTACCTTCTTATTATTCTTTTAACCATTGTTTCAAAAGGAAAGGTTTGGATATTTGGAAATCTTCCAGTTAATAATTAGGATTATGAAGGAGAAGAAAAAACAGAGGGAAGGGGGATAAGGTTTGGCCTCTCTGGAAATGGCTGATTAATCCTAAGATATTTACCCCTTTATGAGTCAATTTTAAATATAAATTTACCCATATAATAAACTATGGATACAGGAAGGTATATCTTGGATAAAAAGGAAGATATAAGGTTTCTTGAAATCGTGGAAAGAGAGAAAAAACTGAAACCCAGTCAAGATTTCATTACCACCATAGTGGGTCCCAGAAGGGCTGGAAAAACGTATTTTATTTACAGCCTGATAAAAACAAACAGATTAAATGATTCCTCTTACCTTTTTGTGGACTTTGAAGATCCTATTGATGAGAAAGATCCGCTGAAAATCATGGCAGTTCATAGTGAAGTTTATGGCAGAGAACCAGAGTTTTTGTTCTTTGATGAAATCCACGGGCTTGAAAATTGGCAAAAATTTATTCGATATCTTCATTCTAAAAAAAGATACAAAATTGTGGTCACGGGTTCTTCATCCAAACTGTTAAGCAGGGAGATTGCAACCCAGTTAAGGGGAAGGAGCGTTTCTGTGAATATATTTCCCTTTTCTTTTGCTGAAATTTTTGGACTCCACGAAATTCCCAAGAAAAAAATCTATTCCACAAACGAGGAGAACAGGATAAAGAGAATTGTCAGGAAATTCTTTGGTACGGGTTTTTTTCCAGACGTGGTTCTTGAAAGGGTTTCGCCTGTGCAATTTTATAAGGAGTATTTCGAGCTGGTAATCTCCAGAGATTTGATAGAGAGGTTCAGACTTAGAAACAGATTCATAGTTGAATATTTTTTAAAAACCACTGTTTCTGGAATGTCAAATAAATTTTCTATTCACAGATTTTTCAATGATTTGAAATCCCAGAACATCCATGTCAGCAAGAAAACCCTTTATAACCTGCAGAAAATAATAGAGGATATACAGGTGGTTTTTTTCCTGAGAAAATATGAGAGAAGCCAGAAGAAATCAGAAATGTCAAGACCAAAAGTTTATCTGGTAGATAATGGGATTTACAGATTCACAAGGTTCGAAGAAGAAAAAGGGAAGATTCTGGAAAACCTGGTTTTTCAGGAACTGTTAAAGAAAGGATACAGACCCAACAGGGATATATATTACTGGGAAAGTGTAGACGGAAAGGAAGTAGATTTTGTTATAAAGAAAGGCACAACCATAAGACAGCTAATTCAGGTAACATATACACTTGACTATTCAAACAAACACAGAGAAATCCGCTCCCTTTTAAAAGCAAGCAGGGAACTTGAATGCAAAAACCTCCTTGTGATAACCTGGGACTATGAGGATGAGGAAAAAACAGAGGGAAGGAAAATAAAATTTGTTCCTCTCTGGAAATGGCTCATACAATGAGAAAAATCTGTTAACAAATATTTATTTATCTCTTACCAAATTTATTCCATGTTTTCAAACCTTATACTCTGGGCTCAGAGCCTTGTTTCTGCTTACGGGCTTTCGGGCATATTTATAATCTCGTTTTTCGAATCCTTTATCTTCCCTGTTCCAACAGCGTTCTTTGTAACATCCATCACAACGCTCGGTACAGACCCTTTTATCGCTACAGTTATTGCAACTGTTGCTTCTGTTCTCGGTGCATGTGTGGGGTATCTTTTGGGGCTGTTTCTTGGGCATCCTGTAGCTGAAAGGCTTTTTAAAAAACATCTTTCTTCTGTTGAGTCATGGTTTAACAGATACGGAGCATGGGCTGTATTTTTAGCAGCATTTACGCCAATTCCCTTCAAAGTCTTTACTTGGTCTTCAGGAATATTAGAACTCAATTTTAAAAAATTTCTAATCGCTGCTTTTTCAGGAAGATTTGTCCAGTTTTTTATAGCAGCTTATTTCGGAAGCCTTTTTGGCTCCCAGATACTTTGCTGGTTTGGCTCAATATAGCTTATAATTATTTAAAATAATGTTTTTAATTCCTATGAGTTATAATTTCTCCAAAATCTTTCCTATTTCTTCTTCTCCTATATTTTCTATTAAAACCAGTTTCTTTCTGCTTTTCAATCCCTTGAGAATTCTGACCTTTTTTCCAAAAACCTTTTCCAGAATCCTCACAACTTCTTGGTTGGCTTTGTTATTTTCCGGTTTCGCTTTAACCCACATCAAAATTTCTTCTCCTTTTTTCTCAATTTTCTCTTCCTTTGAACAGGCTTTCACTTTTATTTTTATAATTATACTCCTTTCTTTCAAAACCATTATATCATCTTAAGGATTAAGTTTTCTACACAACTAATATTCTTTTATCTGATTTATTTAAAACATGTTTATTAAATATAATTATGAGATTTGGTGTTATAAATAAAGAAATTAAGTTGTTGAGTTTGTGTTTTCTTTTAATATTCCTTGGTTTTAATGGTGTTCAGCAGTATATCACTACATTTTTTTCTAGCAATAAAGCAATTGATTTGGGTTTTCATTCCTTAATTTTAATTTATTTGTTTTTCATTTTGTTTGATCCCTTGTCTGGTTTATTAGTTTCAAAACACGGGGCAAAGAAGTGTATGATTGTTTCTTCAATATTTTATTCTGTATTTATTATTTCATTACTAAGCAGGTCCACTCTTTTTATTTATTTTACTTCTTCCCTTCTTGGTATCGCGGCTTCTTTACTTTGGACAGGTCAAAACAGTTACTTAATAAGAGCAAGTAATAAAAGGTATTACGGAGCAAACTCAGGATTTTTTAACTCTTTTCAGTCTTTAGGTTCTGCATTTGGTGTGTTTATTTTAGGGTTTCTTATTCCAATGTTTTTATTCAATGTTTCTTTTCTAATTTTTTCTGTTTTTCCCCTTTTTGGTTTTTTATTGCTTTTTGGGTTAAAGGATTTAGAAACAAAACAAGATATAAATCATTTCAGATTTGTTAAAAAATCTATTACAAGTGTGACAGCACTGAAATTATCAAGTTTTTGGTTTAGTATCAATTTTGTTTTTGGTCTTGTAATTAGTATAATTCCTCTTGAAATTAAGAAAATTTTAGGTTTGCCTTATATAGGAATTTTATCTTCTTTATTCTATGTTTTACCAATTCTTCTTTCTTATTTTTTTGGAAAACTATCAGATATAAAAGGGAGGAAAACCATGATAATTTTTTCTTATATTTTACTTATAATTAGTCTTGCGTTTTTGTTATTTTCCTCTCAGGCCGCTTTTTTAGTACTAGGAATTATTCTGCTTGCATTAAACTGGACAATTACAAAACCCATTACCTATGCTTTGGTTGGTGATGTAAGCACAAAGGAAAATCTTGAATTTTTAACAGCTCTGTTTTGGATGATTCAAAATGTAGGTGTAGTGGCTGCTTTACTTCTTTCACAAGCATTTAAATTTAAAGTCAAAACCCTTTATCTAATTTCAATATTTATAGTATTATGCTCTTTAATGGTTTTGGCACCCTTGCTCAAATTGGATATCAAAAAATTAAAAGAAAAAATCTCTCAAGAAATATTAATTTAAACGTGTTGACCGGGATAATGTTCAATACGGAACGAATGCAGGGATGAAACTGAAATGGAAACCATGCTTCTTAAGGACGTTTCTCTAACCTTTCCATCGAAGATTTTTGTTCCGGAAACCGAATTACTGCTTCCTCTGGAAGCAAAGCTTACACCCAGACCAAGTTCAGGATTGAGATCTTATTTATGAGCTTTTCAGGATTTTGGAAGAGAAAAGCAATTAAATCCTTACTCCAAATAATTATCATGGACCCAGAAGTTTTGGAGAAATACAAAAAGGCAGGAAAAATTTGTTCGCAGGTAAGGGAGACCATTCTCTCTGAAATCCAACCCGGAATGAAAATTCTTACTTTGGCAGAAAAAATAGAGGACATGATTAAAGAAAAAGGAGGAGAGTTCGCTTTTCCGGTAAATATTTCAATAAATGAAATTACCGCTCACTATACCCCTTCCTTCAATGACCAGACCAGAATTCAGGACGGTGATGTAGTGAAAATAGACATTGGCGTTCATGTGGACGGATATATAGGAGACATGGCTTTCACTTACTGCTCAAAACCAGACCCTTTGGTTGAGGCAGCGCAAAAAGTTCTGAAAAGCGCTATAAGCATTGTAAAACCAGGCGTCACAATAGGTGAGATAGGAGAAAAAATAGAAGAAACAGCAAAATCCTTGGGTTTCGGCATTATTGTAAATCTTACGGGACATTATTTAGGAAGATATGATTTCCATGCCTCTCCATTTATACCGAACATAAAAAATGACTCAAAACACACGCTTAAAAAAGGTGACGTGATCGCGCTTGAACCGTTTGTTTGCAAAACAAACGGCTATATAAAAGATTCCAGTATAATTGAAATCTACCGATACATTCAGGACAGGCCTGTCAGGCTTATGGAAGCCAGAAAGATTTTAGAGCTTGCCAAAAACCAATTTCATAGTTTACCGTTTGCCAAACGCTGGTTATACCGTTATTTCTCACCTTTAAAAGTTTCCCTTGCTCTGAATCAGCTTCAAGCCGCTGGAGCATTGGAAACTTATCCTGTTCTCAGAGAGGTTGAAAACAAGAAAACCGCTCAGGCTGAACATACCATGATTGTCGACGACCCGCCGATTGTGACAACACTTTAAAGGTGTTAACCTATGAGTTTTCCTGAAAAAGTTCTTTCTCTGCTTGCACAAATCCCTCCATCCAAGGTTACAACCTATGCCGAACTTGCGAGAGCGGCAGGAAGACCAAAAGCATGGAGATGGGTTGGAAGAATTCTTTCACAGAATTCGGAACCTGATAAATATCCCTGTTATAAAGTCGTGAAGTCAGATGGAACTTTAGGAGGATATTCCAGAGGCTTAAACGAAAAAATAAGGAGGCTTGAAAAAGAAGGCATCAAAACAAAAAACAAAAGGGTTGATCTAAATAAACACTTTCATAAATTCAAGTAAGTTACGATTTTTTAAAAGAAGGTTAACAACTACATTAATATATATAAATTGAATTAATTAATTAATATATGAGTGGTAAAAACTTCTCATATTATTTTTTTAGCACTTTTACCAACTTCTATAACTCCAAAAAAGGCGCGAAAAAAGGCATTTTTCCAGTTATACCATTGTTTCTTTTTCTGTCCTTTTCATTTCTGTTTTCATCACACTTTACAGGAATGCCTGTTGCAAAAGACTTTGCGGACAGCTGCAATCAAACACTAAACCTCACAATCAAGACCAATAAAACGTTTCCATTAGAGTTACCGCGTGGAGCGCTTGAGTCCTTCAGAGTTTCTGGTTTTTTTTCTGGTTCCGGTTCTGCAAAAATCTACCTTTTTGCATCCAACCAGACCTTCCTTGTTTTTGACACAAATGCCATATCCTTATCAGAGCCAACCGAACTCGCAGGTTTTGTTGTTTTTTCAAACCAATCAAAAAATAACGTTGCAAAACAAAACCATACCTCTGAAACAACAGAAGCTGAAAAGTTATATAATACAACAAGTCCAAAAACACCTGATTTTAATCAAACCCCTTCCCTTAACCTTCTCCTTTTACCCCCCAGTCCGGAAAACCATTCCGTCCTCCAGGAACCAAACCTGACCCTGAACCTGACCTCAAACCTCAACCTTTCTTCCTGCTCGCTCCTTTTCAACCAGACCCGCATAAAAATGAACCTTTCCAACAACCTTTGCTCCCT
>Ga0164310_10000644_pt1 | contig 18931 bp, 15 predicted proteins | sample GuaBasSedimGuay1_FD_121795 | JGI IMG/M metagenome (GOLD analysis project Ga0164310, IMG submission 121795) | Subseafloor sediment microbial communities from Guaymas Basin, Gulf of California, Mexico - Guay1, Core 4569-9, 0-3 cm | ecosystem: Environmental > Aquatic > Marine > Hydrothermal vents... | reverse complement strand
TACTACTGCAAATTTAACCTCCCCTGAAAATGGTGCCGACTTAATCATCATTACTCACAAAAAGTTTTTGAGCAGCGCTCAGCGATTAGCTCAATACCGAGCTTCTCACAATGGTCTTCGAGTTCAGGTGGTAGATGTAGAAGATATTTACGATGAATTCAATTTTGGCCTCTTAAATCCCCAGGCAATCAAGGATTTTCTTAAATATGCCTTCTCTCACTGGCAATCACCTGCCCCCAGTTATCTGCTTCTTTTTGGTGATGCTAGTTGGGATTTCAAAAAAAATATGACCTCCAGCATCAAGGAAAACTTTGTGCCCTCCTATGGAAATCCTGTTAGCGATAACTGGTTCGTCTGCTTCGATGGACCCGAGGATTTCCTACCTGAGATGTTTGTGGGAAGAATTCCCGTGGAAACAGAAGAAGAAGCAGAAATTGTGGTAGACAAAATTATTGCTTACGAAAACACTCCTTCAGATGCCTGGAAGAAAAACATTCTGTTCATTACAGGTGGTTTTAACAAAGCCGAACAGACCACCTTTATTAACCAGTCCAATTTTCTTATCGACCATTTTGTCACTCCCCCACCTGCCAGTTGCAAAGCTCTGAAAATCCACAAAACCACCGAGGGTTACATTGAAGGTGAGAAAAAAAACGATATTTTAAAAGCCATCGATAATGGAACACTGTGGGTAAACTTTGTAGGACATGCTGGAAGTAGAACCTGGGATCTCATGTTCAACCATCCAGACATTGAGGAGTTGACCAATCAAAACAAATATCCGTTTGTTACCAGTATGACTTGCCACACAGCCAGATTTGCAAATCCAGAAATCACCAGTTTTGGGGAGCATTTTCTAACAGCTGAAAACAAAGGAGCTATCGCTTTCTGGGGCACCTCTGGATGGGGATATGTCTTCCAAGATGATGTGCTGCTGAGAAATCTTTTTCCATCTGTTTTGGTGGATACCGTCCAAATTCTTAGTGAAGCCACAACATTAGCAAAAATCAAACTGTGGGAAGACTGGGGAAGCCACATCATCAACGTCAGCACCATCCAGCAATACATTCTTCTTGGTGATCCTATTACAGATATCGCGCTGCCCGATAAGCCCGATCTTGCCCTGGGACCACAAGATGCGACCTTTACCCCAATTGCTCCCGCAGAAGCCGATTCTTCAGTAACCATCAAAATCAAAGTACACAACTGGGGACTGGCTACTACCGACAGTATCCGAATAGACGTCTTTGACCAGAAAGACAACCAGCAGATGGTTCCAATTTCCAACACTCTCGTGCTGCCTCCTTTGGGACTGGTAGATTCGCTAAGTATTAATTGGAGAATTGCTAATCAGGCGGGTCAACACACCATTCGAGTCCTGTTGGATCCCAATAATGAAATTGAGGAAGCAGATGAAAGCAATAATAGTCAGGATTTTCCTGCTTATGTTTACTCCTCCAGAATTACCGTCTCCAGACCGTTTGAATTTCAACTGGTACCTCCACATGATTTGAATTTACAAGTCAATAATCCAACGGTAATCTCGAAGGATGTACCCCCAGCTTTATTTCAGTTTGAAATAGACACCACAGATGCATTTAACAGTCCTCTATTTCTTTCTTCACCGTCGATTCCTGAAGGAAAAATTGTCACCAGATGGAAAGTCCCCGACCTTTTGGACACAACAACCTATTTCTGGAGATGCCGTACTATCGAGGGTTCAGATTTTGGTAAATGGGTAACGTCTTCATTCACTACCCAATCAGATGGCAGTGAGATTATCTGGACCCAGAAACATCCCAAGCAGTTTGTTCATAATAATTTCGATCGTGCTCAATTTTCCAGCCACGGTGGACAAATTCAGGCCAGACATTTCATCTTGCAGGTCGAATCGGCTGGTTACAATGACGGCAATTTTGCCAGAATATTGGTAAATTCCCAACCTGTGCTTGAACAACACCGCGGCCATAATTTGGTTGTGATCGACCCGCATACCGGACAAATACTGGCAACAAGAACCTTCGACACCTATCGCTCTCCGGATGAAGCCAATGCTATGGCTGATTTCATCAATGGATTTGATGATGGCACTTATGTTCTCATCGGGATAAAGGATGAAGGCAGCCGCAACATGACCGAAGCAGCATACCAGGCGTTGGAAAGCATCGGCAGTAAGCTATGTCGCCAGGTGGGGTTTCGCGATTCCTGGGCTATTATCGGAATAAAAGGAGCACCCCTTGGAAGCGTTAAAGAACAGCTTACCCCCAGTAACCAGGGAGCTGCCGTAGTTCAGGACACCTTGATAAATTACCCCCAGCATGGCAGCATTACCTCGTGCTCCATTGGCCCGGCTAACGCCTGGAGCTTTGTAACCTGGAGCGAAGACCTCTCTGCGCCCGGAACCAATATTACCCTCGATGTTCTGGGATTCAACAAAAGTTCAGCCCAATGGGATACCCTGCTCAGGAATCTTACCAACAGCATCAATGAAAATTTAAGTTCCGTCAGCGCTCAGATTTATCCCTTGATTAAACTGCGAGCCAACCTAACTGATGATGACGGACTACATACTCCCATTCTTAGAAATTGGGCCGTCTCCTATGAACCTGTTGCTGATTTAGCCATAAGCCCCAAGGTAGTCACACTTAGCGCCGATACTGTTATGGAAGGCGGAGAGATCCAGGTTACAGCTCAAGTTTACAACGTAGGGATGGCAACCGCAGATAGTGTTTGGGTAAGATTCCTCTACGATCATCCGGACAGTGGGAAAATTGCCTTTGCCCCTGATCAGTTATTGCTCCAGGTCGAAGTCGATAGTTTTAAAACAGTTACTCGGGTCTGGGATTCGATGGGAAGAAAGGGCACCCGTCAGCTTTTTGTAGAGTTGGATCCTGATAATAAAATAAATGAACTTAACGAAAACAACAATAGTGTTTCCAAAATCGTCTTTGTTTGTGCAGACACTGCACAACCTCAAATCGCTGTCACCTATGATGGCAAAACCATCATTGATGGTGATCTTGTCTCCTGCCACCCGCTGATTGTGGCCACTATTCGGGACAACAACCCCTCCCCTATCGCCGATACTTCTAAAGTTTACCTTGCGCTCGACGGAGAAAGAATAAATTATAGCGGCAACGAAGAGGTTTTGCATTTAATACCAGTTTCAAAACCAGATGAGCCTACCCTCAAAGCCCGGCTTGTCTATCGTCCTGAACTTTCCGACGGCAGTCATGTACTGGAAATTATCGTCTGGGATGCTATCGGCAATAGTATTTATCATCGTGACCAATTTCAGGTCATTAGTAAATTCAAGCTGCTCAATGTGATGAATTATCCCAACCCTTTTACTCAAGAAACAGATTTCACTTATGTGTTAACCCAGCCTGCAACAGAGGTCTCTTTGAGTATTTTCACCGTAGCCGGCCGTCTAATTCAAAAATTTAACTATTTGCCAGGTAATTCGGGCTTCAATTGTTTCCATTGGGATGGCCGTGATGCCGACGGCGACTCCATTGCCAATGGGGTGTATCTTTACAGAATTGTCGCCAGACAGGGGCAGAAAAAGGCAGCCAAGATTAGTAAATTTATTATCATGCGCTGAAATAACAGGATCGGAATTAGGGGAAGGAGTAAAAATAGCGAAAAGGAAGAGAGAGTGCCTTACGCAACCTAAAGGTTGCGGCTACCATTCATTTAAGATGCAAATTGTCTATTTTGCAGAACTCTAAAAAGGAATTAGGAATGAATCCTCCTTTACATCGGTATCTAAAGCTCCACTTACACGCAGGCCCGAAAACATCCCTTTCTCATACGTTCTTAATCTACTTGGTTCGAACATTGCCCTTTTCGCTTTCCAGCTCTGCTTTAAATTGCTGATAATAGAGTCGGCTATAAAAACCTTTTTGGTCTAAAAGTTCCTCATGGGTTCCTCTTTCAATGATGCGTCCTTCATTAAGCACCACAATCAAATCGGCATCCATTATGGTAGAGAGTCGATGAGCAATAACAAAAGTAGTTCGACTTTTTCTAAGGGTTCGTAGGGTTTCTTGCAATTGGGCTTCGGTCTTGGAATCTAGAGCCGAGGTACAATCATCTAAAATTAGGATTTTAGGATTAGTCAGCAAAGCGCGGGCAATAGAGATACGCTGCTTTTGTCCCACCGAAAGCTTAGTTCCTTTCTCACCGATGATGGAATCATAACCATCGGGCAAGGAGCTGATAAAGTTGTGAATATTGGCTGCCTTTGCTGCGGCAATAATTTCCTCTTCTGTGGCCTTGCGTCTTCCGTAGAGAATATTCTCACGGATAGTTCCACTGAATAAAATAGTTTCCTGTGGCACGATACCGATGTGTTTACGCAGCGAGGCCTGCTTTATCCGCCGAATATCTACACCATCAATGGTTATAGTGCCCGAGGTAACATCATAGAAGCGGGGAATAAGGCTGATCAGAGTGGTTTTCCCTGCACCGCTAGGTCCTACAATAGCGACTACCATTCCTGGTTTCACTTCCAGATCAATTTCATGCAGTACTGTAGTATCTGGGGTATATCCAAAAGATACTTTTTCGAAGCGAATTTCACCCTGAATTTTGTCCAATTCAAGGGCATTGGGCATATCTTTTATTGTTGGTTGCAAATCCAGAGTTTCAAAAATACGATCGATAGCAGCCGACACCCATTGAATAGTAGCATTTATCTGCACCAATCTCACCAGAGGTCCGTACACATAGGAGGTGTAGGAGTAAAAAGCCAACAGACTACCAACAGTCATAACACCTTCCAACACCAGTCGGCCACCGTACCACAAAACCAGAGCTGCACCAAAACCGCTCAGAACCCCAGCAATTGAACTTAAAGAACTACTCAATATTCCCAACCGCATATTGAGCCGATAATTCTCCTTCAATTTTTCAATAAAAGATTTGCTTTCATACTCTTCTTTAGCAAAAGATTTTACCACCTTAACCCCGGAAATACGTTCTTCCAGACTTCCCACAATTTCTTCAATCTTACGTCGAATAGCTCGCCCGGTTCTTCTTATCCTTCTCACAAAAACTTCATGATTAGCAGCATAGAGAGGCAAAACAGTTATGGTTATCAAAGCCAATCTCCAATTAAAATGAAACATAATGCCAATAACAATTACCAGCGTAAGGAGATCAGTAAGTATGGTAATAAATCCGCTTTCGAGCATATGCTGAATAATGTAAACATCATTAATAACTCGAGACATTATCTCGCCAGTCTGTTTGTGGTCGAAATAGCTTAGGGACAATCGCTGCAAATGTCGATAAAACTGAGACCTGATCTGAAAAATTACTTTTTCTCCAGTGTAGATAATAACGTATCTAAGGGCAAGATAAACCAATCGCCCCAGTAGAGCTGCACCAAACACCATTCCAAATACGACCAAAAGCAACTCTTTTCGATGCGATGGAAGAACATCATCTACCAGGTACTTGATAATAAGTGGTAAAGGAATAGTTGATGCAGTCAGCAAAAACATCAAGCCTGTTGCCAGAAGGATTCTGGCCCAATATGGTTTTACAAAAATATTAACCAACCGGACGAAATTTTTGGTAGAATGCCTGGGCATAACTAAAACTTGCTGCTGTAGCTATGTTAAAGTTGTAGTTACTTTGAATTGTTCCTCATAATATTTACTGTACAAACCGCCTTTGGCGAGGAGTTCAGAATGAGTCCCCATCTCAACAATCTCTCCGTTGTCCATCACCACAATGAGATCAGCTTCAATAATAGTCGACAGTCGATGGGCAATAACAAAACTAGTTCGTTCCTTCATAATTCTTTGCAACGCCTCCTGTATTTGCGCTTCCGATTCCGAATCCAGAGAAGAGGTGGCTTCATCCATTATCAGAATAGCCGGATCAGCAATCACTGCGCGGGCGATGGCAATCCGCTGCTTTTCACCAACCGATAACTTCAGGCCATCTTTTCCAACTTTAGTTTGGTACCCCTCGGGCAGGGAAACAATAAAATCGTGAATGTTAGCAGTTTTAGCAGCTTTCTCAATTTCTTCCTGGGTGGCTGTCAATTTCCCATATCGAATATTATCGGCAATAGTTCCATCGAACAGCACCGATTCCTGAAGCACAATTCCAATCTGCTGCCGGAGTGAATTCAATTGCACCTTGCGAATATCATAACCATCCACCAAAACACTGCCCAGGATAGGATCATAAAATCGAGGAATAAGATTAACGATTGTGGTTTTCCCTGAACCAGTGTGTCCTACCAAAGCAATAAGCTGTCCGGGATGGACGTCAAGATTAATGTTTTTAAGAATAAACTGGTCGGGGCTATAACCGAAGTACACATTCTTGAATTGTACCCTACCCTTAATCCGAGGAAGAATTACAGAAGCCTTGTCCTCTACATCTGGCATAGTATCAAGTATTTCAAAGATTCGATTTAACGAAACCACCCCCTGTTGGATCATAGAATTAACCTCACTAAGACGCACCGCCGGATTGTAAAGAAAACCAATGTAACTATAGAAAGCCATTAGTCCACCCACGGTCAAAGCGCCTTGGAAAACTTGATAGCCACCAAAACTCAAAGCTAAAGCGGTTCCCAAACCACTGATTAAACCAGCAGTGGAAGAAAGATAAATATTCAACACTCCCTGCCGCATTCTTAAACCGAAGCGTTCTAAATTCTGCTCTTGAAACAATCGAATTTCATGTTCTTCTTTGCCAAAAGCTTTGATTACAGAAACCCCAGTGAGCTTCTCGCCCAGATTACCCAGAATCTCATCCATCTTTTCCCGGGTGCGTTGACTGGCACTTTTGATTTTCTGAATAAACATTCGGTAGTTAATTACATAAAACGGTAATACACTCAGACAAACCAGAGACAATTGCCAGTTCATTCGAAAGATAATAAATAAAATAACACCGAGGGTTACTACGTCAGTAAATATTGTGATAATGTAGTTAGAGATCAAAGTTTGTACAAGGTCCACATCGTCGATAATGCGGGAAATAATCTTGCCTGTGCGTTCACGATCGTAAAAGCTTAATGACAACCGCTGCAAATGTCGATAAATCTGACGACGTAAGTCAAGAACAAGCCGCTGTCCTAAAAATGTAATCAGGTAAGTCAAAAGAAAAGACAAACCACCCTTAACCAGAAAAACAAGCACGATACCAAAGAACACAATATTAAGCCCTGCCCAGTTACCTTTAGCAAGAACATCATCCACCAGATACTTGACTAACAGCGGTACCGGAATATTGGTCAAGGTAAGCAGAAGCGTAGTCCCCATGGCCAAAGCCATTTTTGACCAATAAGGCTTGATGTAAATTGAAAGTCGTTTGAATTTCGACATTGCCATTGTGCCTCTAATACTGAGAGTTTATTTTTTGAACCGATAAATGTACTACAATATTTTGAAAAAGTCAAGCCTAAAAAGACAACAGGAAAAGAAAATATGATTTTGACAAAACAAAGAAAAAGTTATTGACAAAAATTTAATAAATCATTAAATTTATATTCAGTCAACTGAATAATAAACAAAAGAGAGGTGGCTAAATTGGATCTTTTTGACAAGTGTCGTAATTATACTGCTGCTCGTGAAGCTATTAAAGCTGGATATTACCCCTATTTTAAAGCTATTCAGTCTGGAGCCGAAACTTCAGTGGAAATCGATGGTAGGAATTTCATAATGATTGGGTCGAATAATTACCTGGGCTTAACCCAACATCCCAAGGTAAAAGAAGCCGCTATTAAAGCAGTAGAAAAATATGGCTCCGGCTGTACGGGTTCTCGTTTTCTGAATGGTACATTGGATATCCATGAGGAGTTGGAGTACCGTCTGGCAAAATTCATGCGCCGAGAAGCAGCTTTGACCTTTTCCACCGGTTTCCAGACTAATTTAGGAACCATTGCCACTTTGATAAGCAAGGATGACGTCATTTTTGGAGATCGCGATAATCATGCCAGCATTGTGGATGGCTGTCGACTTGCTTTCGGCAGGTTGGTTAAATATCGTCATAACGATATGAAAGATTTAGACCGACTTCTGCAAAGATTTGACCACGTAACGGGAAAACTAATTGTGACTGATGGTGTTTTTAGTATGGGCGGGGATATTGTAAATTTACCCGAACTGGTCACAATTGCCGAAAAGCACAATGCCAAAGTTTTTGTTGATGATGCGCATTCTATCGGTGTCTTGGGCAAGCACGGACGTGGTACTGCCGAGCACTACGGATTGGAAGACAGGGTTGATATTGTGATGGGTACTTTCAGTAAATCCTTTGCTTCCATCGGTGGGTTTATTGCCAGCGATGCGGAAGTAATCGATTTCATCAAACACAATGCGCGAGCATTGATTTTTTCCGCCAGTATGCCCCCAGCAGCGGTAGCTGCTACTTTGGCAGCGCTGGACATTATCGAAAGTGAACCAGAAAGACGCACCAGACTGTGGCAAAACACTAAAAAAATGCAAGAAGGATTTTCCAAGCTTGGCTTTAATATCGGCAACACCCAAACCCCTATCGTTCCAATAATCATTGGTGACAACATGAAAACCTTCACCTTCTGGCGAGCCCTGTTCAACGAAGGAGTGTTTGTTAATCCTGTAATCAGCCCGGCTGTACCACCGGGAATGTCGCTGTTACGAACCAGCTACATGGCTACGCACTCCGATGCCGAATTAGATAAAGTTCTGTATCTTTTTGAAAAAATCGGAAAACAGCTGGGAGTAATTGAATGAATAGCGAACTGCAAATCATACCGGTAACCAATAAGCGCCAACTACGGCGCTTTATCATGTTGCCCTGGAAACTTTACCGAAATGATCCCAACTGGGTGCCGCCTCTGATTATGGATCAGAAAAAACTGCTGGATCGAAAGAAAAATCCTTTTTTTGCTCATAGTACTGCCGAGTTCTTTTTGGCAGTGCAAAATGGCAATGTAGTTGGACGCATTGCAGCTTTGATCAACGATAACCACAATAAATTCCATAAAGAACAAACAGGCTTTTTTGGATTTTTTGAATCCATTGAAGATTACCAAGTAGCATATGCACTATTGCAAACGGCAGAGCAATGGTTGCGACAACGTAATATGGCGCTCCTGCGGGGGCCGATGAATCCTTCTACCAACGATACCTGCGGCTTCTTGCTGGAGGGATTCGATCGGCCACCAGTAATTATGATGACCTACAATCCTCCCTACTACCTGGAGTTCATGGAAAAATATGGCATGAAAAAGGCCAAAGACCTCTATGCCTTCTACATGGAAACAACTACTCCAATGTCTGACAAAATAAAACGTATTGCTGAACTGGTTCGGCGTCGCCACAATGTTACTATCCGAAGCATCGATATGAAAAAGTTTAATCAAGAGATAGAAACAGTCAAATATATTTACAATCAAGCGTGGAGTCGCAATTGGGGGTTCGTTCCCATGACCGACGAAGAATTCTATCACTTAGCCAAGGACCTGAAAACAGTTCTCGAACCAGAGCTGGTTTTGATTGCTGAAGTCAACGGCGAACCCGCTGGATTTTCTCTGGCTCTTCCGGATTTCAACCAGGCGCTAAAACGGATTAATGGCCGTCTTCTACCATTTGGCATTTTTAAACTACTGTGGTATTCTCGCAAGATTGACATGTTACGGGTGCTCACCATGGGAGTAATCCATAAATATCAAAAACTCGGCATCGACGCAGTATTCTACTATGAAACTTACAATCGTGGTAAAGCAAAAGGGATTTGGCGAGGAGAGTTTTCCTGGATTCTGGAGGACAATTACCCGATGGTCCACACTCTCAAAAAAATGGGGGCAACGGTGTACAAAAAATACCGAATTTACGATAAACTGATAGACTAATCTAAATGTAAGGTTTATCTGCTACCCTGGTTGTTAATCTACCCAATACAAGATTCTTCCGCAATTCTCACAGCGAAAAATAGAAACATTTTCTTTACCTCTGGGAGAAACTGAGGTTGGTAATTTTACCCAACAGCCAAGGCAAGTTTCATTCTTCACTGGTACGATAGCACGTTTGTATTTTTTTCTAAGCATTTCATAAATTCGTAGCAACGGCGGGGGGATTTCTTTGGCAATTTCCTCACGCATTTTCTGTAACCGTTCTAAATTGGTAGCAAAACCCAGCTTTTGTTCAGTAGTACTTTCCTGAATCATATTGTCGATATCTTGCAACACAACAAGATAGCGAAGCTGTTTTTCGCGCGCTACACTCATCAAAACTCTCCTGAAAAAATCGAAATAAATTCTTGGAATGTAGTTGCTTCCTGAAGTTGCTCACGAACACCTGGCGTCTTTAACAGCTCAACCAATTTTCCTAAAAACGGTAGGTAGACATTGGACTGCTCCTGGGGAGGGGCTACAATCATAAAAATCAAATGTACCGGCTGGCCATCAATAGCATCAAAATCGACCCCCTTGGTAGTTTTACCAAAAACTACTAATAGCTCCGAGACAGACAACGTGCGACCATGAGGAATTGCAATACCATAACCGATACCAGTACTGCCTAAATCTTCGCGGTGTTTGAGCATCTCTAAAATTAGCTGGGTGTCTTTTAAGTTGCGGTGAGCTGCTAAATAATTCACCATTTCAGTAAGAAGCTCTTCCTTGGTGGTAGCGTTTAACTCAGGGATAAATAAATCCGCTTGGAAGTAATTCAAAAACTCATCCAATTCCACAACTCCTAAGCCTCTCTTTTTAACTTTTATCTTGCTCAAAGAAAAAATACTTCTGGAATAGGTTTGACTAAGTAGTCACGTTTCCTCTAAGAACTGGCGTACAATAGGCTGCAAGAACACATTTTGCAAGTCAAGTTTTTGCAATTCCGTTCGATAGATTTGCAGCTTGACTTCAATCGGTAATGATTTATTCAACACAAAATAACGTTGATTGTAAAGCCGACACAAGCCGCCCTTAAAATTGCCCTTTTCCTGACGTAAAGGAATAGACAAGCGTTCCAATAACTCTTCCAGTTTTTGTAACAGTTTTTCTTTTTCGGAGTGATTATTTGGCATTAGATTAAATTCTTCAATTTCTTCCGTTTCAATAGTTCTACCAGTTCTCTAACATTTTGTGCTTGATCCTTATGACAAACAAGAATGGCATCTTCAGACTCGGTAATAATGAGATTTTCTACCCCTAAGGCAGCTATAAACTTGTCAGTAGAAAAAATAAGACATTCCCGACTATCTTTAACCAGTGCCTCACCCACAATCCCATTCCCATTTTTATCTTTGTCAACTAATTTGTGAACTTCGTCCCAGCTTCCAACATCGCTCCAGCCTAAATCACTTTTTATTACACATACACGTCGAGATTTCTCCATTACACCGTAATCAATGGAAATGCTGCGGATCTGACGATACACTGTTTCCACCACTTCCCAATAGGTGGGTTGCCCAATATGGTTCTCAATCTCCATGAGCCCATCGTAAAACTCAGGGAGAAATTCTTCGATTTCTTCGAGGATGATTTTGGCCTTCCAGATGAACATACCACTGTTCCACACAAAATCACCGCTTCTTAGAAATCGCTGTGCCGTGTCCAAAGTGGGTTTTTCGGCAAAGGTTTTCACCCGATAGATGGGAATACCATCTATCTCAGCAATAGGTTCGCTGAACTGGATGTAGCCATAGCCAGTGGCTGGCCGATCGGGGGTAACGCCAATGGTAACTAAGTAATCTTGTTGTTGAAGAAACTTCTCCCCAACACGGAGGACTTTTTGAAAAGTAGCAATATTCCTGATAAGATGATCAGCAGGCAAAACTACCATAATAGCTTCGGGATCCTGTCGTTGAATATGAAGTGCAGCTAAACCAATACAGGGTGCAGTATTCTTGCCAAACGGCTCAATAATAATATTTTCCTCCTCAGCCTGAGGAATCTGACGAAGCAATTCTGCCTTTTGGTTAGTATTTAATACAAAATAAATTCTCTCATTAGGAATCACCGGCAGAAGGCGATCATAGGTCTGCTGAATAAGAGTACGCTGATCAAAAATTCGCAGAAATTGTTTTGGTTTTTTCTCACGACTATGGGGCCAAAAGCGAGTACCAACTCCACCTGCCATAATAACTGCAAACATATTTATCCTCTCTAACAAATTTGTGTCCAAAGAATTTATAAAAAAAATTAGACAAAATCAAGAAGATATTTCCTTCTTTAAAACAAAGTTACACTTATGTAACGCCGAGGATTTTTCTTCATATCCACTACCAATGAGTCAATATCTCCAGATAACTGCACCACATTTTGGTACAGGGTTTCATCACTAACTAATTTACCTAAGGTACCTTTACCAGCGCGGATGGAAACCAACATACTATCCAACGAAGCAAATGTCTTTTTAAGATGAACCGACGCTTTTTGCATTTCGCTACTACTTTTTTGTAAGTTGCTGACAATATTATTAATCTCTTTTTGATTCCCTTTAGAAAGTGTTTGAATATGAGCAACAGTTTGTTTTAAACTTTGGAGAATATCCTGGGTGGTTTTCAAATTAGCCTCTAAGTTAGTGTTAACTCGATCAGAAATCTGATGAATATTACCAATACTATTCTGAATTTCTCTTCTCGTTTCTGGAGTTAAAATGTCCTGAAGCTGACCCAACAGCACATGTACTTGTTCGCCGATATCAGAGGCCTCGGAGGCCAACTCTACAATATCAGTAAGATATCCTCCTTTAATTGTATCGCCAGGGTTGAGATATTCATTGCTTTTCCCCAGCTCAATATAAATAACCTTTTCACCAATAACTCCGACGCTACGAATTACTGCCCTGGAATCGCGGGGAAACCGAGCCCAGGAATTTATCCATAGAGAGACAGACACCCCACCAGGAGTAAGCGTCATCTTTTGAACACGACCGACCTTTAAACCAGCTACGGTTACCTGGTCTCCTTCTCGTAAGCCACTGACATTGTCAAACAATGCGGTAATAGTGTAACCTTTCTTTCTAATCTGATAACCTTTTAAATAAAAAAGACCTGCTATCAGCACAATTATAGCCACAAACATGACAAACCCAACCTGGGCCTCTTTTGAATATTTTCTCATTTCTGAACCTCATTTCTCTCGCCTTTCAGTTGCCACACCGATTCTATCTTGGGAGCACGAGCTTCAATGAATTGCTTCACAATCGGATCTGTCGTTTGACGAAGTTCCTCAGTTCTGCCCTCAAAATGAATTTTCCCCTGATGTAGCATGGCAACCTTATCAGCAATTTTGTAAGTACTAATGATATCGTGGGAAACTACTATCGAGGTTACTCCCAACTGCTCTTTTAGTCGATTTATCAACTGGGTAATGGTATCAGCAGTTATGGGATCCAAGCCAGTAGTAGGTTCATCATAGAGTATGTAGGTAGGGTTGTGAACGATAGCCCGAGCAATAGCCACTCGTTTTTTCATCCCTCCGCTGAGTTCAGTAGGGTACAATTGTTCAACTTTCTTCAAGCCCACCAGAGCCAGACAATGACGGATGTGCTGGCGAGCCTCTTCAACTGAAATATCAGAAACACATCTCAAAGCTAACTTCAGATTCTCCTCTACACTCATGGAGTCAAACAAAGCTGAACTTTGAAATACCATGCCGAACTTATGGCGTATCTTATTAAGTTGGCGAAATCCCATAGTAGTAATATCTTCACCGTCCACCCAAATTTTTCCGTTATCCGGCTTCAGTAGTCCAATGATATGCTTCAACAACACTGTTTTGCCACATCCGCTAGTCCCAATAATCACCTTGGTCTCACCTTTATCCACGGTAAGATTGACTCCCTTCAACACCCAATCTTTCTTGAATTTCTTTTTCAAGTTTTCGATAACGATCATATTATTTAGTCTCGGTATTGGACTCTGATCAAATCAAAATTTCACAAAATGAGTTCAGCCAATAAATAGTCAAGAATTAAAGTCATCAAACATGCAATTACCACACTTTTGGTGGTGGCTCTACCTACCCCCTGTGCACCTCCTTCGGTGTAGAAACCATAGTAAGTAGCTACCAGGGTAATAGTAACACCAAAGAAGGCAGATTTGATCAAGCCATAGATAACATCGTAGGGGGTAAAGAAATTTCGTACACCTTTAAAAAATTCATAACTGCTCAAATTAACTGTGGTGATAGACACTAACCAACCACCTGTTAACCCCACAGCATCAGCAAAAATCGTAATTACTGGAAACATAATAACCCCGGCCACTACTTTAGGAATTACCAGGTAAGCAACAGGATTAATGGATAAGGTTTCTAATGCATCGATTTGCTCGGTCACCTTCATAGTACCCAATTCGGCAGCAATATTAGCCCCTACCCTTCCAGATAAAACTAACGCTGTTATCACTGGTCCTAATTCCAGAAACATTGACTCTGCTACTACCCCGCCTACCAAATACAGTGGTGTAAATCCGGTAAATTGGTAAGCTGTCTGTACCGAAGTAACCATCCCAGTAAATGCGGCAGCCAGAGTAATGATAGGAATGGAACGATTGCCTATTTTAATCATCTCCTCCGATAACAGGGGCAAATAGGTTGAAGGCTCATCTAACGAACGGACAATCCGACCACAAAAAATACCAAAGTGTCCCAAATTAGTCAAAAAATCAAACCATTGTCGCCCAAGTACAGCGAAAATTCTAATCACAATTCTACCTTTTTAATATCAATAAAAAAGCACCTACAAAAAGGTGCTCTATTAAAGGAATGAAAAATTTTTTAACTCCTGGTCATCGAAACATCGCCTTAATACTTCCCCACGTATGGCGTACTCCCGAAACATTAGGAGTAACCATTACTATTTGAGAAAAAGCAACTACTTTACTGCTCTGCGATTCAACTATGCCCAAGCGATAATAGAAAGTGTATCCTATGGGTTTGTAAACGCTTCGATCGACGTACTGGTAAGTTTTAGGATTTTCGGGTGAGGCTTGTTCCCTCGAACGAGGCACAAAATCCACTGGGGAAAAATTTACTCCATTTAAACTACGTTGGATTTGATAACCCTTGATGTTTGACTCATGAATAACTTTCCAGCTCAAGTAAACCTTATTGAACCCTGGCTCCGATTTGAATTCAATAATAACTGCATCTGCCCACAGGGACACCCCGATAAGCACCAAAAGCACAGAAGCAACAGAAATAAAATTTATCTTTTTCATGCAACCTCTCCAGATTCTATTTTAAATTTATAAAATAAAAATAAAATGTCAAGTACTTTTTTCTATTTTATCCTAATTGATAGGTTACAGAACTATGTGTTGCTCCCGATCGGGTCCTACAGAAACCAAAGCAATGGGGACACCGGTTAATTCGCTAATTTTTTCCAAATATTTTTTGGCATTTGTAGGCAGATTCTGGTAACGTCGGACTCCCTGGGTGGAGGTTTGCCATCCGGGCAAAATCTGATATTCCGGTTCACAATGGCCGAGCAAATTAAGGTCATAAGGAAACTCTTCATAGAGTTGACTATCGTGACGGTAAGCAGTGCAAAGTAGAATTTCAGAAAAATTATCCAGTACATCTAACTTGGTAACAACCAATTTAGTGATCCCGTTGGTTCGCACAGCTAATTTAGTAATAGGCACATCGAACCAACCACAGCGCCGTGGCCGCCCAGTAGTGGCACCAAACTCTTGTCCCAACTTGCGCAATCGCTCTCCTGTTTCGTCACTTAATTCAGTAGGAAATGGCCCTTTTCCTACCCGGGTGATGTAGGCTTTGGACACTCCCCACACCTCATCGATACAGGTAGGTCCCACCCCCAGACCAATACAAGCCCCGCCACTAATAGGATGGGAGGCAGTTACGTAGGGATAAGTGCCAAAATCTACATCCAGTAGTGTACCTTGAGCACCTTCGAAAACAACATTCTTGCCAGCGGTAATGGATTTTTGTAAAAACAAAGAGGTATCTGTAACAAAAGGCTTAATGATTTCAGCAAAACCAAGATACTTCTCAACGATCTTCGACAAATCAAACTTGTGATCTGGCAGAAGTAACTGCTTTTCTCGCAAATTGATCTCCAGTTTTTTCTGAAACACATCCTGATGCAACAGATCGACTACCCGAATCCCAGTCCGATTGTACTTGTCCACATAAGCTGGACCAATACCACGCCCGGTAGTACCGATGCTTAAATAGGAAGTATTCTCATGATGTTGATCCAGTACTTTATGATAAGGCATAATAACATGAGCATTACCGCTGATCAAAAGCCTGCCTTCGACCTGAATGGATTTGGAACGGAGAAAATCAATTTCGGTAAGCAGTGCCTCCGGATCAAGAACCACGCCGTTACCAATTACGCAGGTTACATGAGGATGTAAAATTCCAGAGGGAACAAGGTGGAGAATAAATTGTTCCCCATTCACAACTACAGTATGCCCAGCATTAGCTCCACCTTGATAGCGAGCGACCACATCTGCATTTTCGCTGAGAAGATCAACAATTCTACCTTTGCCTTCATCGCCCCATTGAGCACCAACAATTACCGAAACTGACATATCGTTCCTTTCAAGTTACGCCACAAAAACAAAAACATCAATTGTTTTCATTTTCGGAGGAAGGCTGTCAAAACTCGATGCTATCTATCGGCGTTCAGCAACCCTTCTAATATCTTTTTTTAACAAAGTCCCCAGGACACTACTAAGAAGAGGTTGTCTTACTCGGGACAACACTACCCACAGCCTGTTTAACATCAGGATAAATTTCAAATACTTTATCTAATTTAGTAATTTTCAATAGATTTTTAATTTTTTCAGTAACATTGGCTAGTTTGATGTCTCCATTCTGGTTGCGAACAGCGGTCAATGCCCCAATCAATAATCCTAATCCCGAGCTATTGATCATATCTACTTGTGCCAAATCAATCACAAACTGATTCTTACCTTTGTCTAAATCTTGATGCACTGCTTCATTTAAAGTGCTTACATCACCGCCGCCAATGATCTTACCCTCCAATTCCAAAACTATCACATTATCAACCTCTGATCTTTTTAGCTCCATGAGCGTCCTCCTTATTGCTCAGCTCTCCGCGGACAGTGCTAACTTATCATCAAAACTCTCTAACCAATCACTTCGCACGAGAATGTCCCCTTTTGGCAGAACGCTTTTCCAGTCTTCGTTCCCATTCCACCAAAATAGGACTGGCAACAAAAATAGAAGAGTAGGTTCCAACAGTGACGCCTACCAACAAAGCGAAAGCAAAATTGTGAATCACTTCGCCGCCAAAGAAAAATAGCACTGCCACCACTATTAGGGTGGTCAACGAAGTGATGACGGTACGACTTAGAGTTTCATTGATGCTTTCATTAATCACAACATCATATTTTTGGCGCCGACGGCTTTTGAGGTTTTCGCGGATGCGATCGAATACTACAATAGTATCGTTAAGAGAATAACCCACAATAGTTAAAAAGGCAGCTACAACTGCTAAGGAAATTTCTAAATTCAAAATAGCAAACAGTCCCAATGTAATCAGCACGTCATGAAAAAGAGGAACGATTGCTCCTACCCCAAACCGAAATTCAAATCGCCAGCTGATGTAAATCAAAATCAGCAACAAAGAAACAAGAACTGCAAGAACCGCGGCCCGTCGAAGCTCCCCACCGATCTTAGGTCCAACCGTTTCGATACTTCGCACCTCGAAGGAGTTTTTACCGAAATCTTTTTCAAACTGCTCAATAATTGTCCTGGCAATATCCTTTGCCCCCGAACGTTGCTCTGCCCTAATAATGAATTCCTCTTTAACTCCCTCAGAACCTCGTCTCTCGGAACGCTTAATTTCTGCAGTTTGCAAGCCAATTGTACCTAACGAGGCACGTAGCTGTTCAACCGTGGCATTATGAAAACTTAGTTTGATAGAAATACCACCTTTAAAATCAATCCCCCAATTGGGCCCACCTCTAATAATTAAGGCAATAAGACCAGCAATAATTAAACTACTGGAAAAAATGTACCCATATTTACGGTTCCCAATGAAATCAACGTTTGTTTTTCGGAAAAACTGCATCTGGACTTTCTCCTTATCTAAATTCAGGATCAAATACTGAGCTTTCTCAACGCAAACTTTTCGGTAATGTAATCAAAAATCAACCTCGTAACTACAAGAGCAGTAAACATACTACTTAGAATACCGATCGAAAGTGTAAGAGCAAATCCTCGAATAGGACCGGTACCGAATTGATAAAGCACTATTGCAGTAATCAGGGTAGTGATATTGGCATCTAAAATGGTAGTGAACGCTCGCGAATAACCGGCATCAATTGATGCTCGAATCGTTTTGCCAGTTCGCAGCTCTTCACGAATACGTTCAAAAATTAATACATTAGCATCAACGGCCATACCAATGGTTAAAATAATACCAGCCACTCCTGGGAGAGTAAGGGTGAAATGGAACCCGGCCAGAACAGCCAGAATAATAATCAAATTCATCACCAAAGCAATATCTGCAATCAAACCTGAAAGCCGGTAATAGATCATCATAAAAACAATCACCAAAATTAAACCAATTATGGCAGATTTAGTGCCCTTTCTAATTGAATCAGCACCCAAGGAAGGCCCAACTGTACGCTCTTCTATGATCTTTACCGGAGCTGGTAAAGCACCCGCGCGTAATACAATAGCCAAATCCTTGGCCTCCTTCATATCAGCCATACCCTCGATAATAGCATTACCATGTGGAATTTTGGTGTTAATCCGGGGAGCTGAATAAACCTTATTGTCCAACACAATTGCTAATCTTCGACCCACGTTGGCACCTGTCACCCGAGCAAAAATTTTTGCCCCCTCAGAATTCATCTTCATAGTCACCACAGGCTGACCAGCACTGGCAAGACTACTGCCTCCGCCGATCTGTACATCTGCATCATTAAGATATTTGCCGGTAAGCTCCGGCTCCTTTTTGAC
>Ga0164310_10000643_pt1 | contig 18945 bp, 9 predicted proteins | sample GuaBasSedimGuay1_FD_121795 | JGI IMG/M metagenome (GOLD analysis project Ga0164310, IMG submission 121795) | Subseafloor sediment microbial communities from Guaymas Basin, Gulf of California, Mexico - Guay1, Core 4569-9, 0-3 cm | ecosystem: Environmental > Aquatic > Marine > Hydrothermal vents >... | reverse complement strand
TCCAACAGGGGTGGCTTCGTCATCCTGATGGTGGACGCCGACGACCCCTGGAAGCTGATCCAGGCCCTGCTTGCGCTGCTGGCCTTCTTCGGTCGTGGCTTCGAGACACCTCGCTTCCAGGCTCCGGAGAACTTCAAGGTCATCCCCGTTGGTGCGGAGGGCGACCCCATCCTCGCGGTGGCCAGCCTCTTCACGGACGGCCCCATCGAGTCCATCCAGCTCCAGTGGTCGCTGCCGACGACTCAGGAGTCAGCAGACCCCGGCCTGGGCGACGCCCTCATGAAGGTCTGGAATGAGCTGGTGCCCCCTAGCTTCCTGATCGAGAAGTCGCTCATCAACCCGGTGTCGCAGCGGATCAACGCTGACGACCTGGACGGAGACGAGGCGGGCTTTGTCGAGTTCGATCGTGCAACCCGTTTCGAGGCAGACCCCTCCGGGACGAAGCTCACCAAGAAGGAGGACCTCCGGGACGACTACGGCGAGCCCATCATCAAGGCCACCGAGTACATCAAGGTCGGAGCCCCGACGCAGATCATGGGGCTGTTGGGCAAGTTCCGCTACCTCGACAACGATGTCGAGGTCGACCAGGAATACTACTACCGGGTTAGGGCCTACACAGGTGACCTCGACCTCGACGAGAACGCCAAGAAGATCAACTGGTCCTCGTCGGTCCAGAAGCTCAAGGTCTCGTCGGACTTCGCCAACAACAGCAGAGTGCCGACCCTCAAGTGGCCGACGACGGACCCAACGAGCCCCGTCATCATGGGCGCTCCCTCGGGGTTCGTGAAGGGACGTATCCCTGTCGATCTGGGCGACTTCGATGTCATCGCTGTCCTTCGAGCCTTGTTCAAGACGGCCTTCTCCCTGAACTTCCACCAGCCCCTAGCTGAGGACGCTCAGTTCAAGGAGGACGGCTATCCCCTGAATGAACTCACCCTCAACTCCGAGGTCGGGAAGGGCACCCTCGTCAACATGTCGGGGGTCCTGGCGGGCCTCAATTGGCTGCCCGTCATCGGGCTGCTGTCTGAGCTGGAAGGCGTGGGCGAGATCGAGCAGGACCCCATCACGGGTAAGTACCCCGAGATGCCGTGGACAAACTTCAACGTCATCCGGATGTCCGCTCGGAACGCCGATGTCGTGGCAAGCGCCATGTTGGATGCCGACGGGTCTGTCCTCTTCGCCTTCCGGGACCTCATGCAGTCGTTGCCCAACGGGACCATCGACGTGGTCAACCTGAGCACCCTGACCACGCTCGAAGAGGTTGTCTTCCAATGCACGGCTACCGAGGACTACATCGCTCGGGAGGGCACGCAGGCAGTCGTTCGAGGCACCGCCGAGGCCGTCGCAGCGTATCGGGAGGGGTACGCCAACGTCCCGCTGCGGCTCAATGTCCAGACAGCCATCCGCTTCCTGCTGAACTTCACTCTCGGCGGCACGCCCCCCGACTGGATCTCGATCGTACCCTTGCGGGACATCATCCCCTGGGCTGGCGAGGGTATCTACAACCTGCTCGACATCATCAATGCCCTGCTCGACGCCTTCAAGGGAATCCTCGATGAAATCAACAACTTCATCGAGTCCATCATCCGGAAGATCGAGGCCCTGGAGGCGTTCATCCAGTTCCTGATCGATATGCTCAACTTCATCGAGAGCCTGGAGATCGGGTTCTACCTGCTGAGTGTGCCCCAGGTCGACGGCCCCATCACCGACTGGATCGCCAAGGTCGACCAGGCAGGCGGGGACACGCCCGACACAGGGCCAGCGGGCTACTCCGCTGGGATCTCCCTGGCCTACGTGGCCCCGAACATCGACGCCTTCGTCAAGGCGTTCACCATCATCTTCGGCGGTTGAGGAAACACTTGAGCGCAACCCCCTTGTAGAACGTCATGGCCCACGACTTCCTCGGAACCTTCAACAAGAGCCAGTTCGAGCGGTTCATCACCTTCGCTCGTTCGCAGCTCCCCCTCATTCAGGCTCGCCGGAATCACCTGAATGCGGAGCTGGCTCGGGTGGGGCAGGTCGTGTTTCAGTACAACAACGGCGTCCCTCTCGGCTACGCGGGGGATCCCCCCAACTCCTACATGGGCAAGCTGCTGGCGGCCTACGAGGTCCTCGGGGGCGACCCCTTCAAGGACCTACGCGTCCGGGTAAAGACCCAGCCGATCTTCATCGTCCGAGGCGACGAGACCACTGACGCTCAGGTCACCTCTGGCGGCGAGCCCCTCGGCGGCAAGGGACTGCTCGACGGGCCTACCGCCGTACTGATGACGATCGCCAAGGGCTGGTTGAACGAGACCATGCACGGCCGCTTTGATCGGCTGGAGCGCAAGATTCGCCGAGCAATGGACTACACCGACCAGCTCACCACCGAGCTGGAGGACCTCGAACGACTTGAGCAGGCGGCTGAGATCGAGGGGTCGCTGGAGTTCGTAGCTGCCCAGGTCGAGCAGTACCTGGGCGACCGGGGTTACCGGGCCATCTACGACGACAAGGGTGAGGACCCGTTCGGCCAGAAGGTCTACGCCCCGCTGGCTTCCTACGACGCCAAGCAGCCTGACAACCCCGATGTCGAGCAGACCCGCGAGATCGAGGGGACAGGAGGCCAGAGGCAGTCCGGCGGCTACACCGCCCCTGGGACGGTAGAAGGGAAGACGGCATGAGCTACGACCGCCAGATTGACCAACTCTGCCCTCATCTTGTCGTCGAGGAAGCTCTCTTCATCTTCAACGACCGGCAGACGGTCAGGCCCCTACGTCCCATCGGCTCGGGTGCTTCGGTGAAGGTCCGCGTCAACGGTGTAGCCGATGTCCCCCCTTACGGCTACCTCATCCCAGCGTCGGCGAAGGGCTCCAAGCGAGGGCTCTACGACATCACCGCGGGCGTCAACGACCAGCTCGTCCTGGTGGTGGACGGGGGTCCCGACCTCGTGCTCACGGCTCCTTCTGGGGTTGGTGTCACAGCTCAACACGTCGCTGACATCCTGAACTACCAGGCAGCTCGCAATCTGAACATCTCGGTGTCGAGGCAGCGGATCCGGATTCGGACTCGGTCGGAAGGCCCGGAGTCGACCCTTTTCGTCAAGTCGACTGGGAGCACCTTGGCGGACACCATCGGGCTGCCCACTGACCGCGGCTGGCGAGGTCAGAAGGTCTTCCCTGGCTGGAGCTTGGTGCGAGACCCCAACACGCTGGCCGACCAGCCCACACGCTACCTCCTGTTCGATGACCTGTTCAAGGGTACCCAAGACTACGTCGAGCTGAACTACGTGACGGTGCGCTCGGAGTGCCGTCGCTGTAATGGCCTGGGGGTCGAGAACGACTGGCGCTACGGCGAGACCGGCGAGGTCGTTCAGGTGCGGGACGAGGCCCTCCTGCTGCAAGAGATCCTCAAGGCGGTCTACACGATTCAGGGGTCCAATCCTTTCCACCCCTGGTACGGCAGCAACATCGTCAACACGGTGGGGCGAAAGCTCAGCTCGTCGGGCCTGATCCAGAACCTCGTTGTCGCGGACATCCACGAGGCGTTTCGCCGCTGGCAGACCGTCAAGCGCAAGCAGGAGGAAGAGGTTGGGCAGGTTGTCTCGGACGCAGAGTACCCCCTACGCCTGTTGAGCGTGGTGCTGGAGCAGAGCCGGTACGACCCGACGGTGGTCTTCGTGAACTCTACCGTCCAGAACCGCTCCCAGCAGCCCATCCAGATCGAGCGCGGTATCAAGCTGCCCCAGCCCCTAGACCCCTAGACCTCTTGGGCTCGACCGCGCAGCAAGGGGTCATTCGCCAGAGCCTCTCCGACTTCACGCTCACAGGGTAAGAGATGACGACAGCACCACAGATCAATCTTCGGGACGGCAGCGGCACAGCTCAGTCGCTCGTCTTCACGACGAACCAGTCCTTCGTCACCCTGACAGGCTCCGTCGACACGAACGCGGTCGACATCCAGGTCTCCATCGACGGTGCGGACTTCTCTTCAGACTCCAGCTTGGTCGAGTTGAACGGGGTCAACTTCACCATCCCCAACCCATCGTCCTACCCAGACGGCCTCCCGCTGTCCTTCGGGCAGAACTCCATCCTGATCCGTTCCATCGACATCGTGGGCAGCGTGAGCCCCACGTCGTCGGCGGTCGTCACTCGGGTGACAGGTGGCTTCGAGGGGGCGGAGTCGGACATCCCCTCGGGGGTCAAGGTCCGACGGCGTCGGGACGGTGTCGACATCCTGGCGGCCAAACCCGCAGCCATCACTCTGGAGGACATCCCAGGCATCGAGTGGCGAGGCTACAACTTCTACGCCTCGTCAGAGCCAGGGGGCACCTCGGGGTCGTACAAGATCAACGAGAACCCTGTGACGGACGAGTCGACCACCTTCGACGAGGATGTCCAGGAGATCAGCACGAACACAGCGGACTTCACCACTGTCGACGAGGCTGTGTCCCTTCGAGTGAGGGTCACCCAGGAGGACAACTTCGGCAACGAGCTGGCTTTGGTCTCGGACAACGAGACAGGCATCTTCGGAGTGAGCACCGGAGGCCGCTTCACGGAGACGTTCAGCCAGGCCATCCTCACCGAATACATCTTCTTCCAGCACAACCGAGCGGGAGGGGTGGGGAGCATCAACTCGGACCAGTGGGTCGACATCGAGGACGCAGAGCCCCTCTACTACACGGTCACATCCGTCTTCTTCGACACGAGCAACAACTCAGAGTTCGAGACGCCCCACAGCCAGGAGGTCCTCGGCAAGCCCCTCGTCATCGACACCTCCCTTCGAGACCTTCCGGGCCGGACCCAGCTCCAAGTGGTGGTCAACTTCGTCGATGCCATCCAGAGGGTCAACGAAGAGATCACGCTCATTCCGGGCTCGACAAGTCGCGACGTGAGCATCGATCCGTTCGCGAGCGAGGCCGAGCGTATCTGGTTCATCCTCGACTTCATCCACCGAAGTCAGAGCTTCCTGACCCTGCTCCAGTTCGATGACCCCAACGGGGACGGTGTCTCGGACGCGGTGGCCACCAGCTCCTACAAGCAGGCCCTCAAGGCGGCCCTCGGGTTCACCACGGACCTGGCCACGCAGCAGCTCATCGACACCCAGTTCGAGAAGCTCGCCGGCAACTTCCACAAGACGAGGCTCGGAGGTCGGGCCTCACAGGGGCAGGTGGTCTTCTACTCGACGACCAAGCCCCTCCAGGACGTGACTGTTGCTTCGGGCACCGTCGTATCGACGGGCTCAGACGAGACAGGCTCCAGTCGATACACCGTCGGCGGCACCTACCTGATGCCTGCCGCCGATGCCGACGCCTACTACAACTTCGAGACCCAACGCTACGAGATCGTCGCCGACATCGTGGCTGAGAACCCTGGGGTTGACGGCAACCGGCCCGCAGGGACCATCACGAACATCCAGACCTCCGTCGCCGGCTTCTCGGTCACCAACACCGAGGCGACGGTCTTCGGGACGGACCGTGAGACCAACCAAGAGCTGGCACTCAGGGCTGAGCTGGGCTTCTCTGTCGACACCGGCACCGAGGGCGGTTACGCGGTGACCTCGGCTGAGCAAATCGGCATCATCAAGGCCAAGATCGTCAAGAGCGGCGACCCCTTGATGATGAGGTACTACGACGATGTCCGTGGGAAACACATCGGCGGCAAGGTCGACATCTGGGTCCAGGGTTTGAAGGAGCGGACGGTCACCGAGACGTTCGCGTTCACCTTCGAGCGGGCCGAGGACATTCGCTGCGAGATCATCGACATCACGACCCTCACTTTCAGGGTCATCGACACCCGCGTCACCCCCGACACCCCCATCGTCGAGATCCTGGACAACCCCTCCCAGGGACTCGGTGTGCGGAACGCCAACAAGGGGCAGGACTACGACCTCACAGGGGTTGTCTTGGTCGACTATGAGACGTTCCGGCTGGACCCCACCATCCAGACCTTCACGACCCTGATCGATGACACCATCGTTGCGGACTATCGGTTCCGGAGCGTCAACCAGTTCACCTTCAGCCTCCAGCCCGTTCGTAGGGTTGTCTCTGTCGCGGGGGAGGCTTCGGGAGCCTTGTCTCCGACCGAGGGCTTCGCCCTGTACAAGACGGACGACCCCCTACTCGAAGGGGAGAGCACCATCGCCAAGAACTACCTGGTCATCAACCAGGTGGGCGGTATCCCGACAGGCGACACCATCCAAATCAACAACGAAACGCACGTGATGATCGGCTTCTTCGAGGAACGCCTCCAGTCGATCGGCATCAACACTTCGACCCTCCGAGTCTTCAATGAGGCCCGGACGGTCGAGTACGACGGCCCCGGCACAGCCACGCCGGACTACGAGATCATCGAGGGCACAGCCACCGTCCCAGCGAGGATCGTGCGGTCATCCGCCTCGACCATCGTGAGTGGTGAGACAGTGTCGGTCGACTACGACCACGACGAGAACTTCACCGTCACCTACGTCATCAACGACCTGCTCCAGCAGCTCCAGCGGACGCTCAACACCCGGAGGCACACGACCGCGGATGTGCTGGCCAAGCAGGCCATCCTCAACAGCGTGGACTTGGAGACGACCATCCAGCTCAAGGCTGGGGCCTCGAAGGACACCACCGACCCGGCTGTTCGGACCAACGTCTCTCGCGAGCTGAACCAGAAGCTCATCGGTGAGGGCACCGCCCAGTCGGACATGATCAACGCCATCGACAGCACCGAAGGCGTCAACTTCCAGGTCCTTCCTCTGGCCGTGATGGGCTACGCCGATGGCTCCCACAAGATGAGGGCCGCCGTGTCCTCCAGCAGCATCCGAATGGGTAGCCTGGACATCGGGGGTCAACGGGTCTTCCTGCTGACAAACGCCTTGCAGTACCCCACCATCGACGGTGGGGGCTCGGAGTTCGAGCACGCAGGGGTCTTCCAGGATGACATCGGGATGACGATGTCTGCCAGCCTGGCCACGGTGGGTCAGAACGCCAACCAGGCATGGATCATCGGAGCTGCTGGAGCCATCATCGACGGCTACAGCGACGACGCCACCATCATCGCGGAGACGGGCCTCACAGACCCCGCGGACATCGCAGCGGAGCGTGTGCTCCGGACGGCCAACCGCGTCCTCGTGAGCCTCTCCGGGACGGGTACCCCGCAGGACAGCCCTGAAGAGCACGCCTACGCGGCCAGCTACGTCATCCAGGGTGACACTGGGCCACATGACCTCCAAGCGGCTGAGGTCGAGTTCCTGGATCTGGGGGACCTCACCCTGACCTTCCGGGAGGCCACGGTCTAATGGCTCGCTTCGAGATCGACCCTTCTCGGTTGAACTTCACGATCGAGCGCAAGGGCAAGGAGTACAACCTTCGGGTGCTCCAGCGGGCTCAGAGCATCTTCAGCTCGATGCTCAACTTGCTGCCCTCCAACTACATCAGCTCGATTCAGGGGCCTAACTACACCCTGGAGCTGAAGGCCGTGGCGGTCGAGCTAGCCAAGATCGAGCTGGAGATCGAGAACGTCGACCTCGATGTGGACTTCGACCACACGAGGTCCGAGTTCCTCTACAGCATCATCGGGTACATGGTCTTCCTCAACGGCCGGCTACCGGCCATCGAGTTCGACGATGAAGAGTTCCGCCAGTTCCTGATCAACCTCATCGGCATCTACTTCCAGGGGTCCATCCCCGACTCGATTCGGGACGCCTCGGACCTGTTCTTGGACCAGGACTTCGATGTGGTCGAGAACTTCCTGTTGACCCGAGCGGGGGCCAGCGGGGTCGACATCTCGGACCAGTTCGGCTTCCGGGTCGATGTCCAAACGAGCGGCGGCTTCCCGGTCAACGTCATCGAGATCCAGCAGAGCCTCTCGCTCATCATCAACATCATCCGCCCGGCGCACACCCTGTTCCGGATCCGGTACGTCTTCACGGACGACTACAACCCCAACGACCCTGAAGGGGAGATTCTCGACGAGTACCGCTGGCGCATGGCCAGCTACTACTACGAGGACTTCAGGTCCTACTGGCGCGGTATCCGGGACCGTGACCGTCTGGGCCGCAAGGTCAACTGCACTGTCACCGACGAGGACCATGGCTCGGACTTCTGACAGGTTCCTTTGATGCCTCAGCAAGGGCAGGAGAACGGTATGCACATCTCTGAAATTCCTCTTCACGTTCGGGCCATTTGCCAGATCCAGCACCACCGGGCGTACGACTACGACGAGAAGCGGGGCCTGTGGCTCCGTGAGCTGGTCTTCGAGGAAGAGGTGCCCAACGAGGTCACGGACGCCGGTCGGGTCGGCATCCACACGTACATCTACGGGACCTCGGCCCAACGGGTCTCTGGGGGTCTCAGCGGTACAGGGCTCAACTACATCGCTCTGACCAACGACGGCACCTCTCCAGTGGCAGGTGACACGACGCTGTCTGGCGAGCTGGTGGGCGATGGTCTGGAGAGGGCACAGGGCACTGTGACGCTCCCGGTGGGGGCTGGGACGCTCACGAGCGTGTCCAAGCTGTTCACCTACTCGGGTGGGGGCACCCAGCAGGTCCAGAAGACAGCGCTCTTCGACGACTCGTCCGCGGGCATCATGGCCCACGAGATCCTCTTTACCCAACGGACCCTGGCGACCTCGGACACCATCACAATCACCTTCAACATCACCCTGGCGTAGGGGGTAGACCGTGGCCTTCGCGACAATCCAGATCACCCAGGGAGCCGTCATTGGCGGTAGCGGGGAGTCGGTCCTTGGCTTCGACCGGACCACCGGCATCACCCTGACGGACGACGCCGGAGCGGGGGCACTCTCCTATCAGTGGGAGATCATCTCCTGGCCTGGCCCTGACGCGGCGGCTCCAACCATCGGTACCCCGACAGCCCAGGTGGCGACCATCACCCCTCCGGGGGGCGGTATCACCGACGGCATCTACATCGTCAAGCTCACCCGCAACGACGTGGCCGACGGCGTGACCACCGATGTGCGTTTCTTCGGGGTCGAAGACCTCGACGGCCTGAGCCTCCCAGTGGCCGGCATGAACCGGACCATGAGCAACGTAGGGGGCTCTGCGGCGGCTCAGGAGGCCGGCTGGTTCGGTCGGGCCGATGGGAGCACCAACGTGCTGCTGGACGCCTTCCTACGGCTCAGGCGCAAGCGTGAGGGCCGTTACCAGGGGCTCTCAGTCACGAGCACCCACTCGTCCGGGACGCCGATAGTCACGGAGCTGGTCTACGGCGTCGATGCACCGGACCGAAACCTCACGATGACGGGGGCTGGCACGCTCACTCACGAGCTGAGCGACACAGGGGCCGAAGACGGAGCGGTCTTCCGGCACCGTGTCACGTTCAACGCGGGGGCCGGCAACCTCATCCTCAAGGACGGGGTGGCAGGGCCGACCATTCTGACTTTGACGGCTCCCCCCATCAGCAGCTCTGTCTACGAGGTGGTGTCCGTTCGGATGAACGGGGCCTGGGTGCTCTTCGATGTTTCGCTGGTGGACTCCCAAGGAGGGGCTCTGCTCAAGCGGCAAGCCTTCGACGCTCTCAACGGGGTGGGTAGCAACGCCACGGCGACCTTTGCTCGTATCGGCAACGTCAGGATCGACCCGAGCCAGTACCCCAGCAACGCCCAGATTCGCTTCCAGGCCATCATCGAGACGACCACCAACACGGTCGAGTGTCAGCTCTACAACGTCACGGACGGGGGTCTGGTGGCCAGCTCGACCCTCAGCTCGACTTCAACCACCGCGGACTTCCAGGAGGCCGTCATCACGCTCCCAAGCTCGGCCAAGCTCTACGAGGTCCAGCTCCGGATCACGCCTGTTGGGGGTGGGGGTGACCAGGCCGTTTGCACCAACGCGAGGGTCCTTCTGGAGTGGGCCTAACGGAGAATGACTCATGGCACTACCGAGCCTCGTAAAGACCTGGAATTTCGATGTGAACATCGGCCTCAACACGGGGCCTAACGACTCCGGCACCACGGCTGCCGGCTGGCGGGATCACTTCTGGAATCTCAAGGAGGCCCTGGTCAACATCTCACCGGGCTGGACCGTGGCAGGATCCGGTGCCCTGGGGGCCGGTGGCGGGGGTGGTATGGATGCCACCGATCGTTGGGTGGCGGCCACGGACCTTCGGTGGACCAGCACGAACGCGGGTAGCTGGATCGTCCTCCAGAACGATGCGATCCGGACGGGCTTCCAGATTCTTCTCCAGGTCCAGGACGGTGGGGGCGGTTGGCCTGACTCTTCGACCTGGAGGGTGAGCCCAGGGGGTAACTACACGGGCGGGTCTGAGACAGGGCGACCCACGGCCACCGACGAAATCTCCTTCGTCGATGGAGTGAACTGGCAGGGCAACTTGGGTGTGGCCGACTCTTACATCCACGTGATGATGAGCAGCGACGGGGAATGCACCCGCATCGTGGTGTGCAACAGCAACACCCCGAAGCAGTTCTTCCTGTTCGACAAGCCGTCCGGCCCTGTGAGCGGTTGGACCAACCCCTGGGTGGCCATCGTCGTGCAGTTCAGTGGGGCTACCAACATGCCGGACTACGCCCGCATCAACGACCTGGACTCCTACGCCTGGAGCAGTGTCGGAGCCACCACCATGAAGCTCTTCTGTACGAGCGAGGGCTGGGTGAGCGCCATGGCGGGTCAGCGAATGACCTGGGGCAACGACCTCGACAGCGGAGCGTGGCCGATGGCCACCATCGGTCTCGCCAGCGAGACCTCGGGAGTGCGAGGCAGGCACGGAGAGCTGTTCGACATGTGGTTCGGCTCGACCACTCGGGCCAACGCTGACAACTACCCGGACACCCTACCCCGGCAGTTCGTCCAGGTGGGGGACATCATCCTGCCCTGGGACGGCACTGCCGGGACCATGAAGATGTCGTAGGTGAACCATGGCCTTCTCTGACAAGTCAGTCCTGTTTGGGGGCACCGATGAGTACGTCACGATGGGGTCCGTTGCGGTGGCCTTCGAGCGTACGGACTTGTTCTCCTTCTCGGTGTGGTTCAAGTCCGACGGTGGCGGTGGCTACATGGTGTCGAAGTCTACCGCGGCGAACGGCTACGGGATCCATCTGTGGTTAGGTGCGGTACGTTTCCTGGTGTCTGGCGGGGGAGGGGCGCTTCAGATCGAGACCACCAACAACACCTTCGACGACAACGCGTGGCACCATGCTGTAGTTACGCAAGACGGCTCCGTGGGTACTGGGTGCAAGGCGGCTGGGGTCACCATCTACGTAGACGGGGTGGTGCAGTCCCTCACGACTCTGCTCGACACGTGTAACGGCTCTATTCTCTCGGGTGCTGACTTCAATTTAAGCGGTCGCGATAACGGTACGTCTGTTTTCGTAGGGTACCTAGATGAGGTGGCGGCCTACGACAAGGTGTTGAACCAGGCCGAGGTGACAGCCCTCTACCACGGGGGGTCCCCCAACGACCTCTCGTCTCTCTTGAACCCCTCGAACCTCGTAGGTTGGTGGCGGATGGGTGACGGGGACACCTTCCCGACGCTCACGGACAACAGCACCAACTCCAGCAACGGCACCATGACCAACATGGAGGCGTTGGACATCGTCTACCACGCGCCTCACCAGTTCTCGGTGAAGTCGGCGCTGTTCAACGGGGTCGACGAGTACGTCACGATGGGGAACGTGCTCGGCTTCGAGTACACCGATCCCTTCTCCTTGTCCGTCTGGGTCAAGACCTCTGGAGGGGGTGGCGGCCTTATCACCAAGCAAGTCGACACCGGGACTGTTCGTGGGTACTACCTAGGGTTGGACACGGGAGGGTCAGGGGGCAAGGTCGTATTCATCATCCGAAACGACCAGAGCGGCAACAACCGGGTGTTCGTCGAGTCTACCCGCACAGATGTCGACGACGGCCAGTGGCATTTGCTGACGGCAACCTGGAATGGATCTGGCGCAGCCTCAGGCGCCAAAATCTACGTGGATGGGACCGAGGGTACAGCGATTGTCACAGACAACCTGTCCGCGACAATCGTGACAACAGCGCACTTCAACCTCGCAGCTCGGGACAACGGAAGCGTCCCCCTCGCAGGAAGTCTTGACGAGGCAGCCGTCTATAACGCGGAGCTGAGCGAATCTGAGGTCAAAGCCCTCTTTGGCATCGGGCAGCCTAACGACCTGAGCCTCCTGAGCAGCTCGTCAGCCCTCGTAGGTTGGTGGCGGATGGGGGACGGGGACACCTCCCCCACCATCACAGATCACGGTGGTAGCAACGACGGCACCATGACCAACATGGACGCCACGAACCTCGTAGGCGATGCACCTTCTACACGTTTCTCCCTGAAGTCGAGCTTCCTCAACGGCTCCGATGAGTACGTCACGATGGGGGACGTGCTCGGGTTCGACGGGAGTACGTCATTTTCGATCTCGGCATGGATCAGAAGCTCAACTGCATCGACGCAGATGATCGTAACCAAGCAAGGGGACACAACCGCCTTTCCTGGGTACATCTTCTACCTCACGTCTTCGGGAGAGATCGAGCTTCAGTTCATAGCCGACTTCGGGGCCAGTGACTTCCTCGATGTCAAAACGACGGCGGGAGGGTTCGCTGATGGGAACTGGCACCACGTCTGTGTGACTTACCAGGGCGGCTCTTTGGCAGTGTCTGGGGTTCAGCTCTATGTGGACGGGGTCGCTCAATCCAAGAACGTGTTGACGGACACCCTGACGACGGCTGTTTTCAGCACCACGAGGCCGTTCTGTATTGGGACGCGGCTCAGCACTGGCACCTCGGCACTTCCGTTCAACGGCCATATTGACGACGTTGCCGTCTACGACAAGGAGCTGTCCGCCAATGAGGTTTGGTGGATCTGGAATGGCAAAGCCCCTCGGGACCTAGCCGGAGCAGGGGCTCCGAGCAATCTCGTAGGTTGGTGGCGGATGGGAGATGGGGACACCTCCCCCACCATCACAGATCACGGTGGTAGCAACGACGGCACCATGACCAACATGGACGCCACGAACCTCATAGGTGACGGCCCTGTCCCCACTGCGAGCTACCTCGGCGCATCCTCGGGGATGAACCTGTACGACAGCCTGTATCTCAGCCCCCTGGTCGACGGCTACGGCTGGATCCTCTCGGCGTCGCCATCAGGGCCGACCGTCACGGACTACTTCAAGATGAGGTGCCGGGACAGTGGTCTGCCTGCACCCGGTTATGTGTCTTGGACGGTGACTGGAGCGCCAGACGACGACGCCTCAGAGGCACCTCTCGTAGGCGTTGCCAGCGACATCGTGGTGACGGACACCTGGCAGACTTGAGGACCCCATGCCACTTCCCACACCCAGCAAGACTTGGAGCTACGACCTCAACCAGGGGCCGTACACGGGACCGAGTGACAGCGGCACTACCATGGCCGGCTGGCAGACACACTGGAAGGGTCTGAAGAACTCACTCGTAGGCTTCTCGTCGGGTTGGACCGTTGCGGGATCGAGCGCAAACGGCCAAGGCGGTGCCATGGACTCCGTGGACCGTTGGGCGCTCGCGGACTTGGAGTCGACCAACACCGATTCGGGTAGCTGGATTGTCCTTCAGAACGACGCCATCCGCACCGGCTTCCAGCTTCTCATCCAGGTCCAAGACGGAGGCGGAGGCTGGCCCGACTCTTCAACCTGGAGAGTGTCCCCTGGAGGGAACTACACGGGTGGGAGCGAGACAGGTCGACCGACTGCCACCGATGAGATCACCCTCAGCGACAACGTCAACTGGGACCAGAACAGAGGGCAGGCTAACTCGCGGATTCACACGTGGATGAGCGACGACGGGGAATGTACCCGCATCTTGATCTGCAACGGAGGCTCAACCCGCGCCTTCTACCTGTTCGACAAGCCTCTGAACCCGGTGGCCGGTTGGACTGACCCTTGGGTGGCCATTGCTGTCCAGTTCAGCGGGGCCTCCAACGTCCCGGACTACGGGGACATCGCGAACGTGTCCACCTACGGCTTCAGCTCGGTGGGCTCTACCACCATGAAGCTCTTCTGCACGAGTGAGGGCTGGGCTTTCGGCGCAGGTTCCTCAGCAGCAGGTCAGCGGATGACATGGGGTAACGACCTCGACGGTGGGGCGTGGCCCATGTCTCCTATCGGCCTCGCCAGCGAGACCTCGGGAGTGCGAGGCAGGCACGGGGGGCTCTACGACATCTGGTTTGGCTCGACCACTCGGGCTTCCGCCGACAACTATCCCAGCACGTTGCCCCGGCAATTCGTGCAGGTGGGGGACATCGTCCTGCCTTGGGACAACGCAGCGGGGACCATGCAGACGGTCTAGGTAGAACATGGCCTACGGAATTGGAGAGTACGGACAGAGAGGGTACGGCGGCTCATCTTTCGAGACGAGCGGGCCATCCCTTTCTGCGACCGACCCCCTGAACGGGGCCACCGGAGTCGATCCTTCCGACCCCGTCTCCTTCACCATCGTGTCCGATGCGGGGCTCGACGCCAACACCCTGAACGTCGACCTCGACGGACTCCAAGCCATCGTCGGGGCCGAGTTCCTTCCGGGCTACACCGGGACCATCACCCAGGACGTGGAGACGGCTATCACCGTCGTTTTCGCGACTCACCCGAGCTTCCCTGGTGGGGCGACCCCCATCGACATCGACATCTCTGATTTGGCGGGCCTCACAGGCCCTCTGAGCTTCTCCTTCACGACCGATGACATCGTGGACGCCTCCGAGACGCTAACGCTCTCAGAGGGCGTCACAGCGCTCTACGGGGCCAATCAGGCGGTGGTCGAAGCCCCGACCCTCTCAGAGGCCGTGGTTGTTTCACATGGTCAGTTCGAGAGCGTCGCCGAATCTGTCGACATCATCGAGGAACTAGAGGTCCTATCGTTCCTCATCGAGGCCATCGACGGGGAGACCATCGAGGTATCCACTCCCTTCGGTCTGCGTTTCGAGAACACGGGCAACCTCAACAACTACACTATCGAGCCCGCAGACGAGGTGGGCTACCCCGTCTCGATCCAGAGTCTCACTCTCAGCACCGAGGTGTTCGCGTCAGGCTCGACGGCCCAGGTCGAACCCGATGCGACCGACCCCGACTTCACTTCCGACATCCTGACCTTCCCCATCGGCACCCCCTTCTCCTACGACGACCTCGGCAACTACATCGAGATCCAGAACGGACCCATCAAGGGCCGCTACCAGATCATCGATCTGCCCTACCTCGACGACGTTCCCGCAGAGGACATCCCCTTCCTGGTCCCTCGGATCCAGATCGACCAGCGGGTGCCCTACATCTTCACGGAGAATGGCTTTCACCAAGGGGTCGTGGAGTACGTCGGGCCAGGTGGCGGAGGTATGTTCTCAACGAGTACCCAGTACCGCGACCTAGGCATCACCGAGGACAACCCCCTCCAGGAGGTTCTCCACTTCGAGATCCTGCACCCCGACAACAACTACGTGGGGGTCATCTCGGACATCATCAACTTCAACACCTTCGAGATCGCCTGGCTTGTTAACGGCGCCGTCCCAGGCTCCGAGCAGGTCGGGTTTGCTCGGCTACGGACCACCGGTCGCCTCCAGTGGCGACACATCAGCGCTGTCACCAAGTTCGTTTTCAAGACCTCGAAGCTCACCGGTGGGGCCGACTATCTCTTCTCGCTCAAGAACCTCTTCACGAAGCTCGCTCGTGACGACTTCTCCTTCACCGACAAGCCTTTCACCGTCGAGAGTTCAGTCGTCCAGAAGCCCCGCATCAATGGCGCCTCGATCAACGACGAGGGTGTCGTGTTCATCGAGTACGACCAGGCCATGCAGGTCGACAGCGACAACCTGCTCAACCCGGACGACTACGAGATCACCGGCCCCACGCAGGTCAACATCCTCGGCGTCTACATGTACGACCCTGTGACGGTCGCGCTGCCCACCAGCGGGCTGGCAGCCGGGGACTACACGCTGACCGTCTCGACGAGCACCCCCACGGACATCGCAGGCAACCCCCTCGACCCTCTTTGGAATCAGGTGGTCTTCACCGCTGCTGTCCCGCTCAACCCTCGGAGCATCTTCACCGACCGCGGCCCCATCACCAAGCAGCCCCTGACCATCCAGTCTGGTATCAACGCCGTCCTGGAGACCTTCACCGAGGTCACGCTCCCAGGGGCGGCCCTCACTGTTGACCACATCGGTCGCTACCTCACGCTCAGTGGGGGCTCCACCAACGGAGGCACCTTCCGGGTCAGCGCCATTATTTCCTCCACGAGGGCTCGGGTTCAGGCGAGCTTCACGCTTCCCGATGCCAGCAGTGGGAGCCTCGACTGGGAGCTGTTTGACCCTCAAGACGGCCTGCTTGCAGACGATCCTGCGGACGTGACGGTCCGGGTCAACGGCTCACCGGTAGTCCCTGAGGCGGTTGCGGGACTGCTGGGTCAGATCGTGCTCGCTTCGGCCCCAGGGCCGACCGACGATGTCGCTGTCGACTACAACTGCATCTGCAACCCGACGGTGGACTTCCGCCGGCTCAATTCTCGTGAGTTCCGGCTCAACGCTTGGAACCGGGACGCGGGTTATCCAGCAGACGCCAGCCAGCACAAGTACCGCTACAACAACGTGCTGGTGCGACCGATGGACTACGAGGCCCTCGATCCTCGTGCCATCCTCGACCAGCCCGAGCAACGCGAGTTGCACTACCGGGCCTATGAGCGGGCCTACACGCCGGTCCTGAATGACCCCACCCTCCTGTTGCTCAACAGCCCCATCCACAGGATCGCCTATCCACCTGCCCAGCGGATCGTCTCCGAAGAGTTCGTCTCCTACGAGGCCACGGGGCTGCCCGAGGACCAGGTCGTCAATCCCTGGGAGCGAGTGGGCTTAGGGACGGCCACTGTCTCCAGCTCGGGGTATCTCACCATCGAGGATGATGCCTCGGGGGACTACCCCACGGGCCAGCCCTTGTTCTGGACTCGTGAGATCGACCTCACCTTCCCTCATGTCTTCGCCATGAGTTGGCGGTTCCGGCTCGACCTTGTGCCTGACTTCGACGGAGTCTTCACCGGTGTGGCCGCAGGCTACTCCGACGAAGAGGTCGCAGCGGTCGTCGGCTTCCTGGAGGAAGGTGGCGTCAAGAAGGTCGGCATCCTCAAGAGAGGCTACGGGGACGACCCAGCAGTGGTCGCAGCTTGGATCGGCGGCCTGGATGTTGACGGCAATCCCACGGGCCTTCCTGTCGAGTTGGACTGGGACGCCATCCACAGCTTCCGGATCTTGCGGGACCTGGACGGCACCCTGAAGGTCTACATCGACGGGGACATCGACGAGACGCTTCGGGTGACCTCCGACGAGCTACCCTTCCTGGTCGAGCTGGCAGCCCCGTTCGACGCCCTTCAGGGAGCCTTCTTCGGGTCGATCTCCCGGCCGGCTCGCAACACCTCCGAGTGGGACTTCGTTCGCTATCTCATTCAGCCGACGAACCCCCTCCAGACCTCGCCTTCGAGCTTCGTCTCCTACGAAGCCAACGTCGTGCCCGAGAGCGCTTCGTCGCCCTGGTCGCCGGTCGGCTTCCACGGGACCGCCACCATCCTCTCAACGGACTTCCTCTTGCTGGACTCGACCAGCGCCTCGGATGTCGATGTAGGTCTCGTCGGTGGTGACTACCGCGGCTACCTCCGCTTCGAGCCTTTGCTGTCACTGTCTTCGGAGTTCGTCATCGACGCAGGGGTCCAGCTCAGGACGCTGACCCACGGCATCGCACCTGACGGTCTGATGTTCGCCATCGACGACGGTACCCGGCTGATGCAGGTGGCGTTCTTCACCGACCAGGAAGCCCCCAAGATCAGCTACGGCGGCCGGTCGATGCCTGAGGACTTCTCGCCCTACGCCTGGACCTCCCTGGGAGGGGCCACGGCGGAGATGGCCGGCCGGATGCTTCTCATCACCGACGCTTCGATCACCGACGGCAAGGTCTACTCCTACGACGACACCCATCCCGCGGGGTCCTCCAATCGCGTGGTGGAGTCGAACATCGACTCCATCCTGGAGTTCCGCTGTCAGGTTCAGTCCTACACGGTGGACGTTTCCGACTTCGCAGGGGTCTTCGGACACTACTTCGACGGCACTCGCTCAGTCGGCGTCATGCTTCAGGACGATGGTGGCACGAAGTACGTGGCCTTCCACTCGGACGGGGTCTATCTGGGCACCCGGTTCGCCTTCGACTGGGACGACGGTGAGTTCCACACCTACCGCATCACCAAGAGCACGAGCGGCGACCTCGTGGCCCTTTTCGTGGACGGGATCTTCCAAGGCTCGCTGGCCTACAGCTCGTTCACCGCTCCAGGGGCCGCGACCACAGGCCAGATCAGCTTCGGGTCCTCGACACCGGCCAGCTCGGGCTCCCTTTCGGTGGTGGAGTGGGCTTACTGCAACGCCTGGCGAGTGCTTGGCTCTCCCAAGCGCTACGTGGGCCTCTGGAAGGGCTCGGACGACAACACCCTCTTGGGCTACCACCTGCCCCTGAAAGCGTCAGGAAGGGCCGCTACAGCGTCCGGAAACGCCCTTGGAGACCCTTCCGCCGACTTCGTGGCCGCCGGAGTGGTCGCAGGCGACCCCCTTGTGGTCGATTCGGGGCCGAACCGGGGCGTCCACGAGGTCAACTCGGTCATCGACGGTCAGAACCTCACCCTGGTGTCCTCCTGGGCTCAGCAGCCCTCGACCGTGGACTACCGGATCGTCAAGGAGACAGACTGGAGCACCCAGCACCACTACCGTCTGGCTCGGGACTCTTCGGGCACTGTCTCGCTCCTGTTTGACACAGACCCCGACCCCCTCGTCCAGGTCGACTACGGCCCGCTCAGCCTCCCCATCAGTGGGACCGGTATCGTCAAGACCGTCTCCAACGGACTGCCGGCCATCGTCTTCGGTTCCTTCCGTACGGCGGATCTGGAGCAGTCCTCGTGGGACTACGTCCGCTACGGGGTCACTCGCTCGCCAACCGAGCTGAGGATCGCGCCCCACCACCAGGT
>Ga0164310_10000642_pt1 | contig 18958 bp, 19 predicted proteins | sample GuaBasSedimGuay1_FD_121795 | JGI IMG/M metagenome (GOLD analysis project Ga0164310, IMG submission 121795) | Subseafloor sediment microbial communities from Guaymas Basin, Gulf of California, Mexico - Guay1, Core 4569-9, 0-3 cm | ecosystem: Environmental > Aquatic > Marine > Hydrothermal vents... | reverse complement strand
GTTCTGCTTAGGCTGAATGGAAGGTACATACTTCATAGAGTGGTAAACATTGTAGAGGTAAACGGGACAATAGGTGTAATAACTAGGGGGGACGCAAATAGGATAACCGACCAGCAGATGGCCGGAATCCCATATTCACCTGTATACGAGGTCAAAGGGAAACTCTTTAAGATACTTGGGACGCCTCTCAGGATCCCACTTGTAGGGCTTGTACCCCTTAAGCTGAGATCTTGGACTATACTACTCCTCAGCAATACCAGGAATACTGCCCTCTTCATAGCGGCCGTAGGGTTTGCATCAGCCTTATACCTCCTATTATCGGAGGTTAAACTTGGGAAGATAAAGGCCAATCTCAAGGGTAAATACTCTACCCTACTTGTTTTTCTTACAATTTTCTACGTGGCTCTCCTATTCACAAACTTTAGGAATAGCTCGGCCACAACATTCAGGATTGTAGTCGAGCCTAGCTGTAAAGCTGAGGGAGTTCTCGTTGGAGGTGGTAAGGTTTTAACCCCGGGATCCGAGTTCACGGAGATGCTGAACGTTTCCAACAACGGGTTAATATCAACTCTTGCCGCTATAACCGTAAGCAGAGATGCGGCTCCCTATATTAAGATCTCACAGAGGATATTAACGTTGAAGCCTGGGGAGAAGAAGCCTGTAAGCCTCGTTTTTGAGGCGCCAGACTGCGAAGAGAGGCTTTCCATCCAGGGGAAAATATATGTTTGGAATGTCCCCCTAGCCCAGCTCCTCCCCGACACAGCTCTATATTCCATGTCTCGCCTACAACCGGCAGCCTGCTTTATAGCGTTGACAGGGGCGGTATTCGGATTCTTCTCAATCCCACTTGTCTCGCTGTACCTCCTAATCCAGTATCTAACCAGGGACATTAGAATGCGTATATTCAGGCTTATAAGGTCAACATACAAGCTAGAAAGCCTAGATAGGGATAGGCATGGCGGAAGGGGGAGAGAAGTAAAAGCTGCGAAGTCCAGAGGTAAAACATTGTTTGAAGCCATTAGAATGCTCGAGAGTTCTGACGTAGCTAGGAAGCCTAAAGGACTGGATGTAGAGTCCTCAAAGATCCTCCCAGTCATACTGTTAATCCTAATCCTCAACATGGCACTTGCATTTGAATACGTCAGCTGCCCGGTTGACTCATCCATCGGAATAGTTGGGGTAGCCCAGTCAAACTACGCCTTAAACGAGTACAACTGGAGCCGCTACTACCTGGACTTCGTAATCTTAGATTTTGAGATTATACCTCCAGGCTACAGCGATGTACTTCTAGATAATGCGCTGAGGATCATTAACTACGACGATGAAAACGCACTACTCTCCGTAGATGTAGATGGCGAGATAGAACAGTTTATAGACTACATATATTCAGACGGCGTCCTACTATGGGATGGCTCACCCCAGCTGAAAGCAAATATAGGCCCTGGGGGAGATGCATACTTGGACTTCTACTTTTCAATTTCCCCTGACGCCCAGAGGAGAGCCTACAAAGGAGTCCTGACACTTAACATGTCGGACGTTGAGAACTCCGAGGTTATGACAACAAATATAGAGATGACCCTTAGCGTTGACAAGCCTTTCATAAGAATTACGTACATATCATACTACAGCCACACCTTCAAGTGGTATATCGACAGAATAATCAACTGGTGGCCTTTCAGGATTTACATTATGCACTGGTCAGTGATAAAGAGGGTTGAAGCCGAGAACAATGGAAGCCTCGGCCTCGACTCAACCATACTTAAGGATGAAACCCCCGAAGAGTTTAATAGCGGATTCTACCAGGTGCTACTTGTAAACTCAACCACAACCATAGATGTAACATCCTATATTGTTGTCTCTGGGCCTATAGACAGCGACGGCGACAATAGGCTTGAGTGGAACCTCACACTATCCGATATTCCATCTACGCCATGGGGGAAATACCTTGAGAATGGGGAGAAAAGCGTGTATTATTTCATGTTTAACTCGACATATTATGTGTTTATTACATATTTCTGGCAGCCTCCTCCAGACCCAGACCCAGTACTCGTGCTGGACGACGCATGGGCCGCTGGTAGGAGGTGGCTTAGGACAGTCGGCGTTGCTGAGAGCAGCTGGGACTACGGATACACTGCACAATGGCTTGACGGGCCAGTTGACCCACCGCCTCTCCCGTCGCAGGCTGGAGGCCCCCAGCTGCTACCCTTCGGGTCTAAGCCTAAACATGTGGTTACGCCGATAAGCTCAGACGTCAAGGTTGAATATGATACTGGAATCTTAAAGGTCAATGTAGATGGAAACTCCGAAATAATCTGCATAATGCTTAACAGATCATCAAACTCTACAGTCAAGGTGGTGGGTTGTACGCCCCATCCAGCTTACATGGAGAGTGTTCAGGTAGGTAATAGGACCTACGATATACTATTGTTAAAGGGCGGGGAAGCAAGGCTCACATTAAGGGTTGAGGGAGAAGTACCAGAAGTGGCGGTTCTGCTAATAAGGGGATGTGAATTCCAATATAGAATATTTAGGCTGTAGTGTGTCCACGCTAAACCTGGCATGTTACTCCAAGTTTGAAGAGCCTATTAGCATTTATACATGCTGACCTCCAAACCTCCTCAAAATCGATCTTTTTAATCTCAGCGATCTTCATCGCCACCAGTCTTATCGATGCTGGTGTGTTCCTACCTTTGTTTGGGTCTAGCCATGGACTATCCGTTTCAAGTAGAAGCCTGTCAAGCGGCGTGTCCCTGGCTGTTTTCCTGTAAGCCTTGCTTGTTAAAACCATAGTGTTGAAAGAGATGTACCATCCATTGTCGACTATTCTACTTACAAACTTACGGTCTCCGAACATGTGCATATCAACATTTCTTACACCTTCAGATTCTAGAACCTCAATGACCCTCTCGTTCGAGTTTCTTGAGTGTATTATGAGGGGTAGCCCCAACTTTCTTGCGAGTGATATGTGCTCCCTGAACATTTCCTCCTGTACAGCCCTCCACTCGTCCTCTTTAACCCAGTGGTAGTCCAAACCTGTCTCCCCTACAGCGACTATCACGTCCCTGTTTTCAGCTATAAGCCTGTAATACTTCTCCCTCTCATCCTTTTCTCCATAGTCTTTAATGTAGAGGGGGTGGATGCTTGCAGATGCATATATGAAGCCTCTGTATCTTTTAACCATTTCAAGGGTTATATCCCAGTTTTTAGGGTTGGCGCAGCATGTTATAACGGCTTTAACCTTACCCTTAAGGCTCTCGATTACCTCCCACCTATCCCTGTCGTAGTCCGGCTGCTCGAGGTGGCAGTGAACATCTATCATAACCCTCTACTCCTCCCCGGTTTTTTATAACGATATCTTTAGGGTAGGCCTGGAACCCTTCAAATTATGATTTTAATTTTACGTTCGCAGAACTTACACCTCCCATCCTCTGTTAGGTTGTAATCCAGTATGGTAAAGCCGTACCTTCTAATCAGGGGCTTCCCGCATCTCGGGCAAAACGTTGTTTCACCCTCCTCCCCAGGTACATTCCCAATATACACGTGTTTGAGCCCCTGCTCGATGGCGGTCTTTCTAGCCTTCTTCAAGGTTTCAACAGGTGTTGGAGGCCTATCTGTCATCCGGTACATTGGGAAGAACCTTGAAAAGTGGGTGGGCATTTCCGGATCTATACTTGCGACCCAGCTGGCGAAGCTCCTGAACTCCTCCTCACGGTCGTTGAGGCCTGGAATCACAAGATATGTTACCTCAACATGAACGCCACGCCTGTGCATTATCTCGACAGTCTCAAGTACAGGCTTAAGCTTGGCGCCGCCGCATACTTTCATGTAGAACTCGTCGGTGAAAGCCTTAACATCCACGTTTGCAGCGTCCAGGTATGGTATAAGCTCTAGCAGAGGCTCCCTACTAATGTACCCGTTTGTAACAGACACAGTTCTCAACCCCTCCTCCTTTGCAAGCTTAAAGGTGTCAAGCATGTACTCGTAGGCTATGGTAGGCTCGTTATAGGTGAAGGCTATCGACTTACAGCCATATTTTAGAGCCTCTTCAACGATCTGCTCAGGAGGGTACATCCTGATATAGGGGTACTTCATGCCCGCCTGGGATATCGACCAGTTCTGGCAGTGGAGACATGAAAGGTTGCATCCAACTGTTCCAACACTATAGATGTCAGAGCCCGGGTGGAAGTGGAACAGAGGCTTCTTCTCAATAGGGTCGACAGCCACTGATGACGCACGTCCATATATCCAGCTGTAAAGCTTCCCATCTAGGTTTAACCTAACCCTGCAGAACCCCACCGACCCCTGAGAGATTACGCACCCTCTTGGGCATAGGCCGCATTTAACCTTCCCTCCGTCCATAACCTTGTAAAACAAGGCTTCGTGAAGCTCCCCAGACATCAATATTTAAACACACATCTAAATCTTAAACATGACCAACCCGATAGTTGGATGGATAGCTTTATTTTAGATTGGCTGCTAATGCTCAACATGGGGTCATAGGTTTGCCTGTTAAGGATAAGGCTAGAAAGCTGACGGAAAGAATCCTCAAAAATATAGAGAGGGTTAACGAAGACTCATTTGAAAGGCTGATAAAGCTTATTCTGAGCACCGTGGGTACAAAGAAGATATTTATAGTTGGCGCTGGGCGATCCGGGCTTGTAGGACGGTCCCTAGCAAACAGGCTCATGCATGTGGGCTTCAATGTTTACGTGGTTGGTGAAACTGTAACTCCTGCGTTGAAGAGGGGTGACCTCCTAATAGCTATAAGCGGGAGCGGAGAGACGAAATATCCTGTTAGCATAGCTGAGGAGGCTAAAAAACTCGGCGCCATAGTAGTAGCCATAACCTCATACCCAGACTCCACGCTAGGCAAGATAGCAGACCACAAGGTAATAGTAGGAGGGAGAACACAGCCCGCAGAGGATAGAGACTACATATTAAGGCAGCTTATGGGCCAGCATGAACCCCTGACACCCATGGGAACCCTCTTCGAGCTCTCAACATCAGTGCTGTGCGATGCACTCATAGCAGAGCTTACCGAGAGAATGGGTAAGACAGAGGAAGATCTGAGGAGTCGACATGCAAGCATCGAATAACCTAACAAAAATATTATTAAAGGTTAAGGAAAGGCTTAGACCAAGCCCCAACGAAAGAGTAAGAGTCGAGAATGCGACGAAAACAGCCCTTGAAAGGCTTGAACCACTGGCTGAAATATACGGCTTTAAGCCGATGCCTGTAGGCTCTGCAGCCAGGGACACGTGGCTACCAGACAGAGTCGACATAGACATATTCCTCATATTTCCAAAAGACTTGGCGGTTGAGGAACTGAGGAACAGAGGGCTGAAGGCAGGTATAGAAATATCCAAGGGTAAGTACAAGCTTAGATACGCAAGCCACCCATACGTAACAGTCTGGATAGAAGAATTCTGGATAGATATAGTTCCATGCTTCGAAGCCGAGATTGGAGAGGCTATCAAGTCAGCGGTGGACAGAACCCCTCTACACCACCGGTATCTCGTAGAGAGGAACATAGCAAAGCTGGGAGACGAGGTTAGACTTCTAAAAAGCTTTCTCCTAACACTTGACGCTTACGGGGCTGAAGCGGCGGTTCAAGGGTTCTCAGGATACCTATGTGAACTCCTAATCCTACGGTACAACACATTTCTAAAACTTTTATCAGAAGCTTCCAGGTGGACAGAACCCACGGTTATAGACCTTGAAGAGTATTGGAGAGACGAGAAGCCGGAGAAAATATTCCAAACTCCACTCATAGTTATAGACCCTGTCGATTGGAGGAGAAACGTGGCTGCAGCCCTCAGCAGAACCCAATACTACAAGTTTAAAGCGTTTTCAAGGCTCTTCCTTAAAAAGCCATCTCTAGAGTACTTCCACGTCTACACGAAGGAACAGCCAAGGCCTCAACCATCCCAAACAGCCAGGGAAAGGGGGACGTACCCTTACGCTGTGCTTATCAGGCCTCCAGGCCCAGCACCCGAGATAATGTGGACCCAGCTGGCCAAGCTTTGGAGGCAGCTTAAGAGAATCCTAGAAGACGAGGGGTTCAAAGTGATTGACGGCGGATGCTGGACAGACACAGAGAGAATAGCTGTGGCACTGTACGAGCTTGACAGAAACACTGTTCCAAGGATGCTCATAAGAAAGGGGCCAATGGTTGGAATGGATAGCCAGGAAGATAAGTTCCTGGAAAAATGGAGCGGTAAGGCTGAGAAAGGGCCATACATATATGGGGACAGATGGTATGTAGGTCTGCTCAGGGGCCGTGTAAAACCCGAAGACATAATACTGTATCATTTAACAGACCCGAAGGGTATAGCTGAGGCTGGCATACCGAGCCATGTCAAACAGTCAGTACTCTCCTATGGGGTTACAATTCTAACCCCAAAAACAATAGACAAACTCGTAGGGATAAGCAGGGAGCTAGACAGCTACATATCAAAACTGCTATATAGGAGACCACCTACATCAAGCGGCTAGATGGCTGAGCACGTGGCGTTACGTTTATCCCAGGCACGCTCCCCTGGTGGCGGGCTGATATAACTGATCTATTTAAGCCCACTTTAAAGCTACTGCTCCACTACCTTATAGACCTTGTCCCCCTCTCTAACCCTATCAACTACTTTTAACCCCACAGATTGTCCGGCCTGGGCCTCGGTAACGGGTTCATGCATTATCTGCATTGACTCAACCTTCTGTCTCAAATTGGTTGTTGCCCCCTTTATGATGATTTCATCTCCCACTCTTAAGGTGTCTGAAAGTTCTACAACAGCAACGCTTATCCTTGTGAAGTAATGAGTTATCCTTCCAACAAGTTTCTCCTCACCCATAGGTCCTCGCTATAGCTGGGAGCCTGTTAAATAAAACATTTACATAGGAGTATTTTAAAAGGTGGAGAAGCATCTATAGTCAGGGACCTTGCCGGAAAGCCTGCTTTGAAGATCAACAGGCACCCATCCTTTCACCCACGACCTCGTGGAGTTAATAAGCTTCCTTAGAGATGCCGGTTTAGACCCCAGCCAGCCTTGAGGTCTACGCTGACGCTCTTAAGCCCCACTATACACTTGCAAGATACACGGGAAAGCCCCTTGTAAAGTATGACCGTAAAATTGCTGTAAGGTGTCAATCGCTGTAAGGTGTCTCAGCTATGCCAGAAAGATTATCTCATGGGGTTAAGGAAGAAGCTCCTGAAAGCCAGGGCTGAAAGGCTTAGAAATAGCCATGGCCTACTGGCAAAATATGTTGAGAGGCTGGCAGACACGCGGCCTAACTCAACTGTTATCCTTTACGGTAGCAGGGCGGCGGGAGACTTTAGACCCTACAGTGACTACGACATCATGGTCATACTCAGAAACGTTGAAGATCCGCTGAGGGAGATTGAGCGTCTCAGAAGTCTTAAGCCCAGAGGCGTAAGCCTAGACCTCACCGTCATCAGTATAGAAGATCTAGGGGATCCCCCCTATCTAAGATGCTGGAAAACTCCGTCATCCTCTACGATGGGCTTAAGCTTAAAGACATGGCTCTAAGTAGCAGGAAGAAAATGTAAGGGGGCATCTGAGAAGCAGCTCTCTACCTACTTCTAAGAATCAGAGGATGTCCGTGTCTACCTTATCTTGAGCGACTTTAAAGCCACTCTTAGCTCCTCGTGCTCCTTGGCTGCCTCCTCCAGTGGGACTCCTTTTACGGTTGCTTCCACAGCCTGCCTGAAAGCTCTAGCGCCAGCGGTTGCACCCATCGGGTGGGCGTGGATTGCTCCTCCCGTGCCTATAACTACGTCGTAGCCCAGGTCTTTTACGACTTCAGGTACTTCAGCCGGTGTGATTCCCCCGCTTGGCATCGGGAATGTTCTCTTTAGATGGTAGAACGGGAACACCAGGTTGTGTGCCACCTGTATGTACCTCTCTTTGAGGAATGGGGCTTTCCCATACGGGGCTGGGAAGACTACGATGTCTGCACCTGCCAGTCTAGGTAGCTTTCCGAGGATGAGGCTTGAGGCTACTCCTGAGTTTGGTGAGACGTACATGGTTCCCGAGAAGTCCATGTGGGCTAGGATAGGAACGTTTATGCTTGGGTCCTCGGCGAGTTCCCTGAGGATTGATATTCCAACTACCAGGTAGTTCACCATCAGTGCGTTTGCGCCAAGCTCTATAGCCTTGTCGGCGTTCTCAAAAACCTTTGAGGCTCTATCAGTTATATTCACAGTATAGAGGGTTTTCTCACCCTTTTCGCTGTCAGCCTTTTCTATAGCCTCCATATACTTTGGAACCCTCTCCTCTATAGGGTTGAAAGACGGGCTTCCCAGAAGCTCGTCATCCTTAATCATGTCTATACCACCGACTGCGGCCTCGTAAGCCAGCCTCGCACCCACATCCGGGGTGAAGCCTGTGCAGGGCTTAATCATATTGTTAATTAACGGTCTATCCTTAACCCCAAGTATCTCTCTTATTCCCTCCACCCCGAACTTTGGACCCTTAAAGCCCTCAACATAGCTCTTCGGGAACCTTATGTCAAGCAGCTTTATCTTCTCCCAGCACATTATGTTGCCCGCAATGGTTGTCAGCATAAGCGGGATCTGCTGGCCGAAGTTCACTACTGGGTAGGCTATCTGTATGATGTAGCTTCTTTCCCTGGTATCCATAGGGGGTAGAACCTCGTATGATGGGATCTCGTAGACCCCTACAACCTTTGCAACATGTTTCTTCCTGAGCTCCGGGGTCTCCCCGGGCACCGGTATCCATGTCCCGGTGCTCTGCTCGATGGCGATCGCCCTGGCTGTGTCCCAGGCGCTGAAGTTTGCTGGTAGAACTATTAGGTAGGTTGCGATAGCGTACTCCTCAGGGTCGACGCCCTCGGGAATAGCCTCGGGGAGGGCTTTAACCTCCTCGTATCTTCCAAACTTCCACTTAAACATTGGGCACCCTTATCATGAGACCCGCGGCTACATAAAACGTTAATGTTATATGTATGTAGGGATGCGTCAAACCATGGTGAGGTGTAGAAGGGTTGAAGGTTACCGTTTTAGGTGGTTGTGGGGCTATTGGAAGCATAGCCGTGCATACCCTTGTCTCAACCGGGCTGTTCCAAGAGGTAGTTATTGCGGATATAAATGTTGAGAAGGCCAGGATGCTCGCCTCCAAACTGGCACCCGGCAGGGTTTCAGCGGTCAAGGTGGACGCTGGGGACCCTGACAGTATTAGAAAGGCTGTTGAAGGATCAACTGTTGTGCTGAACTGTGTAGGCCCTTTCTACAAGTATGGACCAACCGTCCTTGGGACAGTTATTGAGGCGGGCATAAACTATGTTGACATATGTGACGACTACGATGCAACCGGAAAGCTACTGGAGATGGACAGCAAGGCCAGGGAGAAGGGTGTTTCAGCCCTGATTGGAATGGGGAGCTCCCCTGGAATCTCAAATGTTATTGTAAGGTTCTGCGCCGACAACCTGCTTGACGAGGTAGAGTCGATAGACATATACCATGCCCATGGCGGCGAGAAGGTTGAGGGGCCGGCTGTAGTTAAGCATAGGATACACTCAATGATGATAGACATCCCTGTCTTCCTGGACGGGGAGTTTAAGACTGTTCGTCTTTTCGAGGAGAGCGGGAGAATGCTTGAGGAAGAGGTTGAATTCCCAGGCATAGGTAAATACAGGGTTTACGCCTACCCTCATCCTGAGACCATAACGCTTCCAAGGTACATCAAGGGGGTGAAACGGGTTACAAATCTGGGCCTGGTTCTGCCACCAGCCTACGCCGAGCTCATCAAGAGCGTGGTGAGGCTGGGAATGGTTGACGAGAAGCCCATCACCGTGGGAGACTGTCAAGTTTCACCCCTAGACTTTGCCGTCGCCTTCATACTCTCACAAAGGGAGAAACTCCTCAAAGAGGCAGGTATAACCGAGCCTATGGGCTGCCTAATGATTGTCGTCAAAGGAAAGTTGAAGGGTAAAGGCTACAAATACGTATTTTCAATGTATTCCAGAGGTAAAGGCATGGGCGCTGGTACAGGCATCCCAGCAGCTCTAGGAACCATCCTAATGGCTCAGGGAAAAATAAATAGGAAGGGGGTCTTTCCACCTGAGGCCGGCGTTGACCCAAGGGATATCTTCAGCCTTGCAAGCAAGTACATAAAAATAGATGGTAAGTCAGGCTTCCCGATAAACGTGGAGAGAATAGACGAAGAGGGAAACGTGGAAAAGCTAAGCATAGAATCCCTATTCCAACCATAAACAGCACGGGGCAGGGGAAGCATATGGCTGGCAGGTTCATAATAGCCCACGACGTCGGGACAAGCGGGAACAAGGCTGTACTTATAGACCTAGACACATCAATCAAGGGGTATACCTCCCACCAGTACGGTGTGCACCATCCCCAGCCTGGCTACGCGGAGCAGTCTCCCAAGGACTGGTGGGAAGCTGTCGTCCAAACCACCAGGGAACTCTTAGAGAAGACAAGAGTTAAACCATCGGACATACTGGCAATAGTATTCTCAACCCAGATGGCTGGCACGCTGCCGGTTGACAAGGACGGCCAGCCACTGATGCCGTGCATGACATGGCTGGACACGAGGGCACACGTACAGGCAGAGAAAATATGGAAGGGCCTGATAAAGATTTCAGGCTACAACGTTTTCACTCTCTACATGTTCCTAAACATCACTGGCGGAGCACCAGGGCATACCGGAAAAGACCCTATATGTAAGATTCTCTGGCTCAAGGAGGAGAAGCCGGACATATACAGGGATACCTACAAGCTCCTAGGCTGCAAAGACTACCTCATATACAAGTGCACAGGTAAATACATCACAAGCATGGACGAAGCCAACGTCACATGGCTAATGGACACAAGGAGGGGAAGGCTCTGCTGGTCCGAAAAGATCCTAAACAAGTACGGAATAGACAGAGACAAGCTTCCGGAGATTAGAAGGTCAACCGACATAGCTGGGAAGCTCACAGGGGAAGCAGCGGGCGAGCTAGGCTTGGAGCCTGGGCTGCCGGTCGTGGTCGGCGCTGGAGACATGGCCTCAGCAGCAGTAGGCTCAGGCGCCGTGCTCGAAGGCCAAATGCACGGCTACGTAGGGACAAGCAGCTGGATAGCATGCCACATCAAGGAGAGGAAGAAAGACGTAATCCACTACATAGGAAGCATATGCAGCGCAAACCCTGACATGTACCTTTGCGTGGCCGAGCAGGAAACAGCGGGGGCCTGCCTGGACTGGGTGAAGGATGAGCTTCTCGCAATGGAGGGGGAATCATATGATCTCCTAAGCAAAATGGCCGCCGAAGCCGAACCCGGCTCGAAGGGCCTACTGTTCACCCCTTGGCTCTTCGGGGAGAGAGCCCCCCTCGACGACGCAACCGTCAGGGGAGGATTCTACAACCTAAGCCTTGAACACTCAAGGGGCCACGTTGCAAGGGCAGTGCTGGAAGGCGTAGCCCTAAACATGAAGTGGGCACTATACTACCTGGAAAAGCTTACCGGGAGAGTTGAAACCATCCATATGATCGGCGGCGGTGCTGCCTCAGACACGTGGTGTCAGATATTCGCAGACGTCCTTGGAAAAGAAGTTCTACGGATCAGCGACCCCAAGGAGGCAGGGGCGAGAGGCGCAGCCATAATCGCAGCGGTAGCCCTGGGCAAGATACCAGGCTTCAAGGAGGCTGCAAGCCTCGTCAGGGTAGAGAAAACCTACAAGCCATCCCCCGGGAACTTCAAGCTCTATGAGAGGCTGTTTAGGGAGTTTAAAAACATCTACAAGAACAATAAAAAGATGTATCACAGGCTAAACGCTGGGAGATCGGTGAGCCCCTGATGGACATTTTCGAAGCCATAAGGCTGAGGAGGTCCGTCAGGGCATACCTCCCAGACCCAATACCAGAAGACAAGCTTCTAAAGATCCTTGAAGCGGGCCGGCTTGCACCTTCAGCTAACAATGTCCAGCCATGGCACTTCATAGTGGTAACAGACAAGGAGAGAAAGAGGCAGATAGCCAAGACTGGAAGATGGGCCAGATTCATAAAGGATGCGGCAGCGGTCATCGTCGGATGCGGAGACCCTGAGGCATCACCGAAGTGGTACATGGTAGACGTGGCGATAGCCATGCAGAACATGGTGCTCGCAGCAACAGGGCTTGGAATAGGCACATGTTGGATCGGAAGCTTCGACGAAGAAAAGGTGAAAGAGTTGCTCAAAATACCCCCTAGGCTGAAGATAGTAGCCCTACTCTCTATGGGGTATCCTCGCAAGAAAATAGATCTCACAGCTGCGGCCCTGCATCTTGTCAGAAAAAGGAAGAAGCTGGAGGACATAGTGAGCTATGAGGTGTATGGCCGCCCCTACAGGCCAGGCTAGCCCTTAGAACGGGTCGACTGCGGTAATGGAGGCTACAACGCTTAGATGGTTCTACTGCAGCTTTACCCAGTACTTTTAGGCGTCCTCTCAGCCCTACGTAGATTCATGTATCCCTCGAAAACCAGTCCCCAGCTTCCCCCTACTAACCATTTTAAAAATCACAGCCTACCATCTTTTATAAAGGAAGCCTCCCAAGATGTCGTCAATGTCACTGCGGCGTCCGGAAGTGTAGCCTCAACACCCGGGCCCGCCGCTCCGAAGGTAGGATTACAAGTTTCCAGGGAGGGTGAGTGTTGTGGAAGCCCTTGAACACATCTTAAGAACAGCTATGAACTGTGAGAACCCCAAACTCCTCTCTAAACTCCTCCTCAGGGCCGCTAGTAAGGGTAGAATATCCTGTGATGAGGCTTTAAGCCTTGCACCCATAGAGGAGGTCAGGGAGGCCCTCTTGGATGCGTACGCATGGAGAATGCTGGTTCCACACAGCCCCGGAAGTCCGAGTACTTCGCTTTCATGGTTCTCTAGGAGCATGCTTCTAGGGGTAGGCGAAATATATGAAATGCCGAATGTGGTAGCTATCCTCATAAAAAACACGGTGAGGATGGGCGGATGGAATCCATGCAAAGCTGTACATCAGTACTTCAGGGATATAGGGGAGAGGATGCCTGAGAGATACGTGGAACTCTACAGGCTGCTGGTCAAAGATGAGAGAAGACTCACGGTTACCCCAGAGGAGATAGTGAGACACGCCTCAAAGCTGGGTATAAACCCCAGCGCGGCGATAGCGAAGCTGAAGGGGGCAGGTATAATAAGCCCGATAGTGGACGGCCGTAGAATCCTATACGAGGTAAACCCATCCCTCACCATAAACAGAGAATGCAAGTAGCAAGGAGATCGCTATTTACCGCCGGTTTTATAAATGTGTGAGTTCACATCTATATGTGATAGCAAATATAATACTGTCCCTGCCTAACAAACTCTATGACAGGATGAAGGAGCACCCGGAGATAAGGTGGAGCAGGGTTATCAAGAAGGCAATAGTAAAGTATCTAGAGGCCATAGAAAGCGAGATATCAATTGAAAGGCTTGCAGAGTCTCTCTCCGACGTCGTGGACGATTTAAAGTCCATCCCCGATGAGAAAGTCGTAGAACACTACCGTGAAATGGTGAAAGCTGAATGGGAGAGGCTCTATACGATACAAACAGGCTGATACAGATATATAAAAGGGAGAAAAGGTTAAAGGCTACACGACAATCCTCAACGTGGTGGAATACCCGAAAGCCCTCCTACTCAAAAGATCACCTGTCCCCGCAATAGACATATTAATCGCCGCTATAGCCCTTAACAGAAACCTAAAAGTGGAGACATCCAACAAGCACTTCAAAAAGATAATGGCCCCATGTAGCCGGCCCAGATCCCGTTAATGTTTAAGGTTAGGGATAACAGGTACAGCTTTAACGCCTTAACACCCCCTTATCATCTATGAATCTCTCAACCTTACATGTTTGCTTGAACAGCTCCTCGTTGAAGGTTTCCCTGAGCTTTTCGAGAAGCTCCAGGTCCTCCTCCGTGGGCACCTTAACATCATCGTAGAATCCATCTATTAGAACCTTGTTTCCGTCCTTAGAGGTCATCGAAGCAAGGGCTTGGATGAACCTCCAAACTGGGCTGTCAACCCATGCCTTGTATAAACAAGGACTGTGAGGTCAGCCCCGACGTCGTACTCGCCGTAAACCACAGTGGTTTCCGCCAGTGCTGACAAGCCTAGCTTTGCAGCCGAGGTCTTCTAGGAAGCCCTTGACAAGCATGGCGCACTCCTCAATACCTGCCCTCCGGGGAGACGGAAGCCTGCCTGACAAGCCGCCTAACAGTCTCAATGTGCTTCTCTACGTCCTGGTCGATCTGGCTGAAAACTCTACTTCTATTCACAAAACCTGACAGAATGTTTCCTATTTAAACTGTTACTTCTCACTGGCATTGTAGCTGCATAGACATCCGTGCACACGCATGGCAGACGACAGTCTTATAAGTGGATTGCCACCTATAGAATGGTGGATGTGGGATGAAGGGCTCCAAGGCTTCAGCCATGCCTGGGTCAGGGGGAACAGCAGGCTGGCTGAGGCCTTCCTGTCTATCCCTGGGGCTAAAGGAGTCCCGGGGTTCAGCCCAGAGGGGCTTCAGGAGGCTCACCGCTGCTTCCTTGAGGCTGTGGTGCAGCTGAGGAGTAGATTGGAGAAGTTAAGGCTTGCCTTACAATACGCAGCCTACATATCACAGGTAATAATGAGAAACCTGGGCGGGAGGCCAAGGTTCCCTGAGACAGGGCCATGCGTTAGAAACGTGGCTGGGACAATGCTGACAGCATACATCCTTTTCCCTCTACTCCCGGCAGAGGGCTTCAGGGATGAGGCTGAGGAAGTAGATGTAAAGGAGTACTATGAAACCATTGAGGAGCTAGCCGGCGTGATAGCGTCTTCGAAAGACCTCAGGGACTCCCTCGACAGGGTGGCAAACATAACAATATGGTTTAACATGTTAAAGTTCATCACCGGGGGCGAGGAGTTCGAAGACTGGACCTACACAACCATCTCAATATGCCCGGTATGCCTAATAACCCATAGCACTGCCATAACCCTGCAGCAAAGGCCTACGCAAACCCAGATAAGAGCACTCCTCTCAGTTAGAAGCAGGAGGTGCGTGGAGTGCGGAACTCCAACCGTACCCTTCGGATACACTCTCGTCAAGAGGAGAAGTCTAAAGATAGATAGCCAGGAGAAAATAGTTGACTACCACAACCTAATCAAAAAATTCCCATACCTAAACTTGTACAGGAAGCTAAAAGGCTACATAAAACTCGTAATATCAACCCCTGCAACCTATAAAGCACTGGCCGCCCCCGTCGCAAAATACGGGAAGTACAAGTACTTAGAGCCGTACATAGACAATTGGGCTGAAACAGAAGACGAAGCCCCAATAACACCGCCGAAGCCATACCACACATAGCAGCCACCGCCCCCACCATTACCCGGATGCCCCTCTACACGCCTGGAGATCTCAAGTATTCAGCATGCGCTGACCTACGTGCCTTAACCGCCAATAACGTTGCATAGAGAGTTTTATCGGTGGATATAAGAGGGGCTGAGCCACTGCCGACGTATGCTGTAAAATCATCTAGTATGTTGATGTACTCTCTTCTTGGTAGAGGATATCTCCTTCCACCTTCCACCATATCTTGGCTGGTGAGGTCAATCTTCAGAGTGCGACCATCGCTAACCTTAATCACGATCTCCTTCCTAACACTGGGAAGCCCCTTGGCAACCTCCATCCATAGCCTGCCATTGCTATGCCACATGCCTCCTGAGGCTTCGAACAAGGCTGCCATATAAGTCTCGGCTTCTCCCTCTCTTTCGGACAGCCTCCAAGCCTTTCTAAGCGTTAGGCTCTCCGAGAGGTGGGAAGCGATTGTTAACAGGTGAACCATAAGATCCATCCCAACACCGCCGCACTCTGGTCTAAGCAGCCATCCCCTTCTATACTCTTGAGGCTTCTTCTCCTCTATAATTCGCATCTCCGCCCATACAACATCGGACGGCGGCCTCCTCAAAAGCCTGGTCACATCCTCCTTGTACAGGTAGTGGTCTACGGGCATGTATTTGCTCCCATAAAGGGACTTACATTCCTCTACGATGGATTTTAGACTCATACCTTCCTCCATAGAGCATACTATTGGTTTCTCGCACAATACGTGTTTCCCAGCCTTCAACGCCCGCGTAGAATACCAGAAATGTGAAGAGTTTGGGGAAGCCACGTAAACAGCATCGACAAAATCCAGGAACTTTTCAAACTCTCTAGGGCTGAAGTAAGAGGGTTCTATGCCAAGCATGGAAAACCTTTCCTTGATCACCTCATAGGGTAAAACATCAACCACTGCCGAAACTTCAAAGCCCCTTCTAACAAGTGCTGGGCACATGAGCCGGGTAGCAGCATCTCCAAACCCTACAACACCAAACCTCAAATTGGGCAAGCCATAAATACTTAGGCGTGAAAGCTTATAGAAACTATCACTAAACTGAAAGTCTTTCACAGAGCCCCGGCGGTAAGCTGAAGTCTATCATTCCAGCTCTAACTTTGAAACGGGCTTAGTCCATGCAGGTAGCCTCTTTTCTACGAAGGCTCTGCAGCCCTCCTTACCCTCCTCAGACTGTGAGACGGCTATCAGCTTTTCGAGAGCCTTTGAAACCTCCTCAAGTACCCCGCGGTTTAGAAGCTTCTTAACAGCCTTCACAGATGATGGTGAGGCCATAGCCGTGTTTTTCGCTGCCTCCTCAGCTGTCTCCATAAGCTTCTCAGGCGGGACAACCAGGTTTACAAGCCCTATGCGGTAAGCCTCCTCAGCAGTCAGGGGCATGCCTGTCAGGGCCATCATGCTCACGTTAAGCTTGCCTATCACATGTACGCCTATGGTTGAGGCTATAGGCGGTATAGCTCCAACCCTGGCCTCGGGAAGAGCGAAGCTTGCATCATCTGACGCTACAACAATGTCGCAGATCATAACTATCTCACAGCCCCCTCCATATGCCAGGCCATTTACAGCTGCAATTACAGGCTTAGGAATCTCGATGATCTTAGCAACCGCCGGCAACGCGTACTTCATGAAAAACTCCCTTACCTCGCCTGGCGTCCTGAGGCTTGCAACCTCCTTCAAGTCGTCACCCGAGCAGAAGGCCCTCCCTGACCCGGTGATTATGACTGCTCGAACCCCGTCATCCCGTTCAGCCCTACACAGGCATTCGTATAGGCCGGACCAGGCTTCCCTGTTCAAGGCGTTTAGTACACGCGGCCGGTTAAGAGTAATATAGGATATGAAACCCTTTCTAAAATAAAGCACGGCTTCACTGTTCATCACAGGTTTAGAGAACCACTTATTAATTAACACCGCCCCGGAGGATCCAACCCAATGTTGAAATTCTAATATACAAATATAATATTTTTCAATGATTTATAAAAACTTTTAATAATCAAAAATATATCAAAAATGAAGAATATGGCAACATATATATGTTCAATGAGGCTGACGCAGCAAGGGATAAAGAACATAAAGGACGCTCCAAGACGGTTAGAGAGAGGATCAAAGGCTCTCGAGTCAATGGGAGGAAGAGTAATAGGCTTCTACGCAGTGATGGGAGAATACGACTACATAGCCATAGCTGAAGCCCCAAACGACCATATAGCTGCAGCCTACCTACTCATGCTAGACTCCCAGGGATACGTCAGAACGACAATGCTGAAGCATTCACAAGAGAAGAATTCTCAAAGATAATTGAAAGGTTGCCCTAGCGATCCAAGGCAACCAAACCCCTTTCTCAACCTATCATACCCACACTGAAGACACGACGTAGCCAATAGTAAAGGTATGAATGAACAAATTTTATTACCTTACAAGAAGATGGAAAGGCAGGTAAACATATTGGAAAACTTACCCGTTAAGAACATCATCATTGGATTATCCACTATTATAATCCCCTTCATATTCATCGCGGCATCCATAAGGTACTCCCCATGGTTCAGCTGGTCTAGGAACGCACTAAGCGACCTTGGCCACGCAACCAGAAGCAGTGTGGCGCCCCTCTTCAACCTTGGCCTCCTTACAGGTGGAGCACTCCTAATAGTCTACGCAATAACCCGTCTAAGCAAGGTTTTCCCCCGTACATCCTATGCAATCTGCCTTATAGGGTTCTCAACACAGCTGGTAGCAGTGTTCGACGAAGTCTACGGCATACTCCACTTTGCAGCAGCAATAGCTACATTCTTGTCAGTGATACTCGCAACGCTAATATACGCCACTGAGAGCGGGGAGAAATGGCCCATACCAGTATTACTGCTTGGCCTAAGCTCCTGGATAGCATATTACAATAGAATAATCAAATGCGGCCCAGCAGTCCCAGAAGCACTCTTCTCTATCGCAGCATCCTGTTGGTATGTAAAAATGGTCTATCGAACAGCTGTGGAAACACCCGTAGAAGAGACTGATCAAAGTCGTCACCAACTGAGGACATGAAGATCCAAGATGTAACCGTGGGAGACCTAGAAAAAGATGGAGAAATGAAAATAGTAACTGTCGGGTACTTCTGGAATGGTTCAACATATAAGTACCAGATTAAGGCATGGTTCAAAGCTAGAGGCAACCGCGCCCCCGTGGTGGAGAAAACATTGAATAACATACTTTGGACAAGAACACAGCTTTTTGCTGTTGCATTTGGTGATGTGGACGAAGACGGACAAAACGAAATAGTAACGGTGGGTTCATGCAAATATTCTGGTCACCCATACTTTGCAGGCTACATTGGGATCTTCCACTACTCGGAAACAGACGGATTCACATTAGAAAGTCAAGGGTATTATGACAACCTATACGCCCAGTCCTCTTAGAAATGTCTAAACCTCCATAAAACCCCGGGGGTGGGATCCTATTATTTTAAGTTTAAATTTTAAAAGCTGCAGCTATGTTCAACATTTTGGTGATTATCTGAAATTTCATAAACAATTTTTACTATTTCTAAGCCTTGTATTAGGGGTCGGCTTCCTACAAG
>Ga0164310_10000641_pt1 | contig 18968 bp, 16 predicted proteins | sample GuaBasSedimGuay1_FD_121795 | JGI IMG/M metagenome (GOLD analysis project Ga0164310, IMG submission 121795) | Subseafloor sediment microbial communities from Guaymas Basin, Gulf of California, Mexico - Guay1, Core 4569-9, 0-3 cm | ecosystem: Environmental > Aquatic > Marine > Hydrothermal vents... | reverse complement strand
GCCATAAGCTTCCCGGAGTCAAAGATGCGGGTAGCTGGATTGAGAGAACATCTAAGGGATTGCAGAAGAATGATTATGTGGTAGGTGCAGACGTAGCAGATAAGTTTATCCAAGTATTGGGGGGACCGGGATCTAAAACTGTTGGTGTAGGCATGGATGCTCTAAAATACTCGGAGATTTTAGGCAAGATAATGCAGGGAAAATTTTCGGAGGCTGCCTCGGATATACTGTCCACCGCAGGAGACAAACTCATAAGTCAAATACCTCTGGTTGGCCAGGTAAAAACAGCGGTGGACCTTGGTAACACGGCTTCACAGTGGCTAAACAATAAATTAGATAAGACTGCATGGGAAACTCTCAAAAAAGAGATTCAGAGGGCTGTTGAGGAACAGCCGGATCTGGACGAGCATAACCTTGTTGAAAACATCTGGAACGACTACTTGGAGAATAGTAAAAGATCGGAGCAAGTTATCGAAAAAATAGCTAGAGACGAGTATGGAAAGACATGGTATGAAATCCAGACCAAGGAGCTGAGGAATTATGCGAGGAGGAAAATCGAGAAGCAGGTGAAAGAAATGCTAAAGGACTACGCTAAGGGTCTCCGTGCCAAAAAGAAACTGGTAAACGAACTTAGAAAGGTCCGTGCAAAGATGAAACCATAAAAGGCAGTCAGTAGGATAAGTAGGAGGCTTAATCCTTAACACTTGATCGGTGGATTGAGAAATCTATGGATAGCAACGTGTTAAGAGATGTCCAACCCAAATGGTGAACATATAAGATTAAGATTGTTGCTGCTTGATCGGATGTTTAAAAGTAAGAAGATATGTTAGAATCTGATAGGTGGGCTAAAGTTGAGGGCAGCGCATGTTATAGCTTTCATTGCTTGTCTGATCGCGGTTGTCTCTGTGATTAGTGTTCTTATTAGGAGGCCTGAGCCGTCATACGCTCTTCGCCTAACTCCTTTATTTGAGGTCGGTGAGGAGCTTAAGTACGTTACTAACGGCTCTGTTAGATCTGACATTACATTTAGGGTGTTGAATAGAAGCTTTTTCGGTGGTGTTGAGTGCTTTAGGGTTTCTGGGGAGAGACTTGAGGGTGGGAATGAGAGTTTGAGGATTCTTATGGATGAGTATATCTCTGTTGAAGATTTAAGGCCTATCTACGCTGTGATCACTTATGCTAATGAAACCGGGGTTTACGCTACCCTAGTTGTTGACTACCGGGAGGTAGGGGTTATCTATTCCAACCTATCTATGGGAGAAAAGTTTTCTTCTAAAAGGATTTCAGCTGCTGAAAAAACCTATGATTCCCTCTCGCTCATATTCCTTTTAAGATCCATATCGGAGCCCCCGAACGGCACAGTGACTCTCAGCTATCTTAGCTCAGATCTGAAGGTGGTAAAGCTTGAGCTTACATATCTCGGCAGGGAAACGATAAGTGTCGGCGATAAAAGATATGCGAGCGACAAGTACCTTGTGATCATAGGCAAGGATGAAACCTACGTTTGGATAGATACGGGGCCTGATAAAAGGATTCTACAAATGCTTAGAATCGTTGAAGGAGGCTCCATCCTGATGTGGATTGTGGAAGGCTAGGACTCGGCAGTGTTAAAGTTTAAGGTTGAGATAAGCTTTGAAGCCTCATCTGACAGCTTAATTATATATGTCCTGCCGTGTTCGCTCTTCGAAAGTAGCCCAAGATTCACAAGCCTATTTACTATCCTTGAAACCTTCGCCTTGGAGAAGCCAGTCAAGTCTGGTAGGTCCTTCTGGGCAACAGAACCGTTCCTCGCTATAACTTTAAGTGTGATCTCCTCGTCCCTGTTAAGCTCCGGCTTACCCTCCTCCATGCCTGGAGAGATTCCTGGAATCTTAGGCTTAAGCATGCGCTTAACAATGAAGTACCCGATTATTGATATAGCGGAGGCAACCACAACCACGGAGGCTATTACAATTATGGGTGCAAGCCCCCCTATCCCCAGCCTGTATGTTAAGGCACACCTGAACGTTTTAGTCACAACGTCTTCCCAGCCTAGCACTCTTCTACCAGTCCAAATGTCTATCATGTTGGTCGTTGGCTCAGGCTGGTAAATGGGTAGAGTGGGGTGAACCTCCATTAGATCGCTGTTTTTCGGGAGGTAAACCTCTATTGACACCTTACAAGCGGTCAGGTTAGGCGTGTAAAAAACATATGAGAAGTATCTGTCATCATATACTGAAATCGTCTTTCTGAAACGGTATATGTAGGCATCAGACTTGTATGAGATTTTCAGCTCCTTCTCAATGCTATATACCCTAACCAGGAAGATGCTCTTAAAATCCGTATCATTGACTACAGTGAGATCCGCCTCTCCTGAGACAATCATTGCATCCCAGAGGCTCCTAGGCGTGCTAACAGGTATTACAGGCATTATAAAGGTGTATCCGGAGAGGTTCAGCTCATCCATGGGTTTAAGGGTTATTATGACAAGTGCGGTGTCGTTTTCGAAAACATCTATCTTGGTTTTAACCTCGAAGAGGCACTGCTGGGCCTCTAAATAGTTACTGTTTACAATGACTAGTAGGGAAGCTATTACAAGTATAGTCGCTATTGCCGGCCTTATGCCTATTTTCAATGCCATGGTTACTACCTATTTAGGTAGGCGGACTCTTTAAAATTTGCTTATCCTCCGGCCTCTGAACCTATAACTACATATATCACGCCTGGACCCTCCGGCGGCTTAGGGAAGAAGTATTCCTTCTGCTGGTTACAGAGAGCCGCAGAGCAGAATAGAACCGAGGCTACATTCCCTGAAAGCCTTACAGCTGCGACTTCACCCCATAAGCCTTCGGCCTTCAAGAATATGTGGGTTGCCGCGATAGTGCCTTCCCTACCAATACCAGCCAGGAGTACGACGTAGGTTGAATTGCCGAACGGGTTTTCCTCAAAATTCACAACTCCATGGGATAGCTGCGACAGCTTCCAGCCCACAACATACAGTATCCAGCCTTCAACGCCCCTTTCAAACCATGAAGAGATCTTGTAGTTCAGGTTTGATGCAATCTTATTCACCGCTGGACCGCCTATCACTATAAGGTTATACTTGAGTTCAACCTCGGAGACGGTATCGTCATAGACTATTTCAACCATAATATTCATGTCCTCCAGGTAATCCCTAACTAGTAGGGCACATTCATAGTCTGAATCTGCAGCCTGTCTCCCAACAACAACCAGGACGGGAGCATCCTTTAACAGCTGGAATCTTTCCTTTAGAAGCCCGCCTCCAGCATTAACTGTTGCAGTAGATGTCGCGACGAGGGCTATAATAAAGATTACTAACCATTTGAGATTCATAATGCCTCAATAAACTATTGTTCATCCGGTTTTAAAAAGTAGCTAGGCAATCGCCTAATATTTAAAAGCCACACCTGGAGGGTAACTGTTTTAAAACATCAAACCCTACTAGTACTTTGGCGGGGGTAGCCAAGCTCGGACAAAGGCGCAGGATTCAAGATGCGAAACTTAAGATCCTGTCTCCTAAGGGAGTTCGCGGGTTCGAATCCCGCCCCCCGCACTACCCCGCCATTCCCTATTCTATGAACCTCGCCTCTCCATCCCTGTCTATCTCCACCCATGCGTATCTTAGAGCCCAGCAGCTGAACGCTACCGCAACTGGTAGACTTGCGGGGTGTCTCGCCGCCACTTCAACGTGGACAGACAAAGCAGTAGGCCCGGAGCCGAGTCCCATAACCCCTATTCCAAGCCTGTTTATCAATGTGAGAAGCTCCCTCTCGAGCTTTGCGACCTCAGGTCTGCTGCTCCAGCTGCCAACCGGTCTCAGTAGGGCTTTCTTCGCCAGAATCATGGCAATGTCCTCGCCTCCCCCGACGCCTACCCCCACAATGTAGGGTGGGCATCCCTTGGGCCCAGCCTCAAGCACCGACTCTAGGACGAACCTTTTAACACCCTTTAACCCCTCACCAGGGTTAAGCATGCCTAGCTTAGCTACGTTGCTGCTCCCGCCACCCTTTGGGAAGCAGCATATTCTCATCTTGTCCCCCGGAACAAGCTGAACAGTGATCCAGGGCACGTGCAGGCCGACGTTATTACCGGTGTTTCCCTTGTAGAGGTCGACAGCGTTCGGTCTTAGGGGTATAAGCTCAGTAGCCCTTTTCACAGCGTTCTCCACGGTTAGCCTGAGGTTCCTGGGAGTCGGGTGGTCCTCGCCTATTTCGAATATGAAGTTTAGAATCCCGGTGTCCTGGCAGATCGGCTTAGAATTCTCCTCGGCGAGCCTGATATTCCTAAGTATAGTCTCAAGCTGCGACCTCGCAACTGGGTCTTCAGCCCTGTCCAACTCCCTTTGAAGAGCGTCTTTAAGGCTTCTGGGGGCGACCGTGCTTGCACGCCTAATAAGTTCCACTAGGATGTCTTCAAGGCTTCCCAAGGGATGTTATCACCTCCCTAAATTTTTCCCTGGCCTGGGACATAACATTCCTAAACAGGTTTTCACCGCTAGTGTCGATTGTAACTATTAGTGGGCCGAACCTCTCAACCTCAAAGATCCATAACGCTTCAGGCACGCCTAGGTCAAGCCATTCTACGCCAACGACACGTTTAATGGCTGATGATGCGATGAGGGCAGCGCCTCCGGTGAAAGCTGTATAGACGCAGCCATGTTTACGGCATGCCTCAGCCGTCTTGTCTCCCATACCTCCTTTTCCGACGATAACTCTGACCTTAAACTTCTCTATGAAGCTTGGCTCAAACATTTCAAGCCTTGCAGATGTTGTTGGGCCTGCCGCTATGACAGTCCATCCTTCGCCCTTCTTTTTGACTACTGGGCCACAGTGGTACAGCACGAGGCCCTCAAGGTCGACTGGCAGCTTCCCGCCCTGCTCCAACAGTTCCAGCGCCCGCTTGTGCGCCTCATCCCTGGCCGTCACCATCAAACCAGTAACATATATCTCGTCCCCAACCTTCAGCCTTCTAACATCCTCCTCACTTATAGGTGTACTAAGCTCGACAGGCATCACATCGAGGATGGAACGTTTTCCTATTAAACATATATACTCGAATGGCGATATGATATTTGGGGGTTATACATGGGCTTTGTACTAAAACCTCGAAAGTTTAGGGCTAACATTTTGGAGGCTCTCAGAGACCTAGATCCGGGTCTTAGAAGCCAGATTGAGTCTATAGTTGTGAAAGACCTTCCAGAGGAGGAGATGGAAAGGAGGATAATAAATATTCTCGGGGAGGAGAGGGGAAGGCGGCTTATCAGAAAGATGAAGGGTGAAGAGTAGCTTATCCCAGGATTGAGCCTAGGCCCTCCAGTGCTCCCTCCTCACGGCTGAGTATTATTTCCCTAACCTTCTCTGCGACCTGCCTGTCGGCTTCCTTCAACTTCTTTATAGATTCCTTCTGGAAGAATTCGTCTGGAGCCTCTATATAGATGTAGTATCCGTCTGCGTCCTCGACTTCTCTTCTCCACAGGAACTTGTATCCAGCTCTCTTAATATCCTCGTTTTTCCTAATCTCTTCAAGGCTGTCCACTATGAAGACCTTCCACATCTTGATCCAGTCTTGACCCATCCGTATACTTATAATCTTACCTTCTCCCCTCAACCTCGTCGAGCAGCCTTTTATAGAAGGAAACCATGAACTGGTGCCTCTCACGTCCGATTCTTCTAGCGGTCTCTGTATGGAGGGTATCCAAGATTTTGGACAACTTATATATGAACTCGGTGACCGGGGTTTCCACTTTCGGGAGTATTGAGAGGTCCCATCCTCCCTCTGGGTAAAGCCTCTGCTGGTTCTCGCCGCCATACATGAAGGCCCTGGCCACCCCTATAGCCCCTATGGAGTCCAGCTTATCCGCGTCATATATTATTTTCTCCTCTAACGTTTCAAGCTCGCATTTCCTCCTGAACCTGTGGCCTCTAATGCATTTGAGGACGTGGTCAACCTTTTCCGGTGGGAACCCCGCCTCCTCAAGGATCGGCCTGGCGAGTTCTGCAGACTTATCCGCGTGGTTAACCCTGGGATCCTTGTACTCGTACTTTCTCCCTATGTCGTGGAGCAGGGCGGCAGCCTCTACAACTTCAAGGTCTGCTCCTTCGGCTTTACCGATGAGTATCGCGAGTCTCCTGACCCTTTCGACGTGGGACCAGTCATGGCTTCCCGGAAGCCCCTCCATGAGCTTTCTAGCCTCTCTCTCAACCTTCAGAAGCGGGTTTTCACTCATATAGCTCCACCAGCTCGATCGCAGCCCTCCTAAGGTATGATAGGAACTCCCTAATAGGCTTTTCAACCCTCCCCTCAGACTCTGTAACAGGCCTACTCTTTATTCTAAGAGTAATCTTCGGGCTTTCACCCCTCTCCGCCCAGAATATAGAAACTAAGATCACGAATTCGCCATACTCCCCGATGCTTATGTCGAACTCAGCCCTGGATTCATGGATGGACACGTCAGATACTCTTGTGAATGTTCCCGAGTACTCTCTCCTAACCCTTTCAACCAGTGCTGAAAGAAACTGCTTCTCCCTGCCTTCCGGAACTCTAACAGGTAGTCTAGCCTCATAGACGCCTCTGGATGCTTTAAGCTTCCACCTTCTTAGAAGCGAGGGTATGGCTTCCATGAAAGCGTGTCTAGCAGGGATCACTGAGCCTATGATTACGCCTGCGACCATCAGCTCTATCCATAGTGCCATGGCTGAGCCGGAGTAGCTGACCTTAACCGGGATGCCGAGGATGCCTGAAACCCTGGAGAGTAGGGTGGAGAATATTATTCCAAGCCCCGAACCTATGAGGCACAGGGTTATTGAGAATGAGAGGACTAGGCCTTCGATATGGCTCGGGTTTAAGCCGAGCGTTGCCATTGTGTAGAAGTCGCTTCTCCTATGCTCGAGAAGGGCTAGAAGCATGGATATGCTTAGCAGGATAGCTGTTATTAGAGGTGGAAGATCAGCTCCAAGCCCCCTAAACGATATTGTTTCCAGGACTATTAGATCGTAAAGCTTGTCCTCAACTATCAGGTACGCCTCAACTCCGGGGAGCTTCTCAATGCTCCACGCAGCATCCCATGCCAGGGGCATAGCTACTTCTACAATCAGCCTTCTAACCTCTATGTTAAAGGTGTCTAGAAGATTCTCTGATATTATCAGTAGATTCCCCGGGTCGACGTAGGCAACCCTCATCATGGTCTGCTTGCCCATAGTTACGAGAACAAGCATTGTCGGCAGCAGCGGCCTTCCCAGGGGGTCACGCAGTAGCAGGAGTTTCGATTCATTGAATATTCCCGACACCTCCACATCTACCCCTGAAATTCGCAGTGTCTCATTTACGGAAATGCTTAGGTTTCTCGCCAGCCCTGAGGGGACGACAACTCCATCGAATGAGCCCTCAATCAAGGTATCATTCAGAAGGAGGGCTCTAGCAGACCACCCGTCGACAGCTATGACGCCCCATATCTCTGTGTCTCCTATTCTGAAGATGCAGTCTGAGGCTAGATGGGTTAGGCCTACCCTGTGAATCTTTTTCACGCCCGGGATGGATGAGATTACATCCAGGTACTCCCTTGGAATCGGTGGGTCGCCGGCGGTTGCCACGTAGACCCCCTGAAACCTAGACTCCACCTCCGAGCTGTGCGTTATACTTGTTACTGCCGGCTCCGTTGTCGTAAATGTTATGGCTGATCCTGTAACAAGCATTAAAACTAGGATTAGAGATACGGACCTCCACCTTTCCTTCCTTACATATTCAAGGGAGGTTCGAACTATAGCGTTTAAGGCTGAGAAAAACCTCAGCTTAACCCCAGGCCTCTCATGCGCCACCCCCATGTATACGTAGAGTAGAAAGAATGCTACTGTAAAGGCTAGATACGATCTTCCAGCAGCCTCCAGGACTATATTTCTCCACCCCTCTACGCCACCAGATATTAGCGCCCTGCCGGCAGGGTTTAGGAAGAGTACTAGGCCTGAAAGCAGCGCGTTAAACAGTAATGCCTTGGCTAGGATTACCTTAAGGTTTCTCCTGGTCTCCAGGACGCCTGCGAGTAGGACTGAGACAAGGCTCATGATCGGCAGAGAGCATTCTAGGCTTCTCGCGGAAACATAGACCATCTGGGATATTTCACCCTCTATATACTCGAGTATCCTAGCAGCCTCCTGGGCCTCGGCGATATGTATATAGTGCTCCCCAGCCGCAGCTGCCCTCTCCGCCTTAACAATGTGGCTGCAGGAGACGTTCAGCTGATCCAGGAAGTACTTAACATTGTATCCCATGCCTTGGAGGGCTTCAAGCCTGATGGATAGGTTTCCCGCCTTCTCCCTGAGGATAAAGCTCTGGATGCTTGGAATGTAAACTTCTGAGCCTGGTTCAAGGCTTAACCCCGTCCCATTGGTTAAGAGGTACGCTGAAGACTTAAAGTAGAATTTAAGCTTAACATCGACCTTAGCGGGGCAGGGGATTAGCCCGGGTGTTAGCTGCGGCCCAAAACATCTAAACCTCGAGAAGGTAGATGTGGAGTAGATAACCCCTCTCCCATGGTATACGTCAACCCTAAGAGGTGGAGGCTCCGGCTCCCATGTTTGCGGGTCGTAAACACCTCCGATCCTTATAAGGCCTCCTTCCCGAAGTGTTAGGTTAAGGTTTACCGAGACTATCTTCTCATCAAGCTTAATGTTTCCAGCCCATCCAGGGATAAAATCCCCGTCTATAAGGCTTCCGAGCATAGGCTCAGTAAAGCATAAGATCTCGTAGAGACCGAATGGCATCCCCTGAACCTCGTAGAACCCATCCTGGCCGGAAATGTTGTAGTAGTAGGTTGTTGGTGGAGGGAACATCCTCCTAACAACAATGTACACCCCAGGTACAGGCTTTCCACCCATATATACGAACCCTGAAAGCTGGTGGGGGTGGGTTCTGCCCTCTCTGAGCAGGTTCTCAGGCTGCTCAGTTGAAGCTCCCATAGAAGCCCGGTAAACGGCTAGAGAGATTACGTCTGAAACCATGTGGATCTGGCTATACTCAACAGTGTCAACGGTGTCATGAAGGGAGCCTGAAAAGCCCCTTGAATTGTTTGAGGAAATCATAACGGCTGGAACATTGAGTGAAAGCAGATAAGATACCTGTGGGAACTCCTCAGCAATAGACGGGAAGACTGTGTGAAGCTCATAATCTACAATGTTAGCTGATGATATAAGCTCCGAGACAAGCCACGTTGTGTATGGGTAACTCTCGCACATGGACTTGGCATCATAGTATGACTGGATAACGGGCTCGCCCACGCCAAGGTTATCTATCTCTACCGCCATGAAAACTCTATTGATAATATCGTAGTGGCGCGAGGCGAATACTCTAACACCGTAGTTTCCAAGCCTGCCAGATGTGAAAACAAATACCACGGGAATCTCGACGTTGAGATCCCTCAGCTTCCTAGCAGCGTCGAGGAGGACAGCTACGGGCACGGCGGAGTCCGACGTGGACTGAGAATTAAGATGTAGCTGCTGGTCATAGTGGCATATAAATAGGGCTATAGGCCCCTCGGACTCCTTGTTCAGCCAAGCAACTATGTTTTCAGCCTTGCCCATGTGGATCTCCGTTTTCACCATGACGCTGACATTTACACGGCCGTACTCAACCACTAGGCCTTTCAGCGTTTCAAAGACATCGTTCCCAACGACCACTGCTGGGACAGACTTTACGTTTGGGACGGGCTCAACCCAGCTGTTCTCGTTCATTCCTATTATAAGGGCTTTAAACCCGTAAACTGAGCATGCGAACCCTTCTTCTACGGCATCTCCCGGTGTAAGGAGAACTGAATCTTTGTAGGTGGAAGGCTGGACGCCTGCAACGCTGTAAACCAGGCTTCCTGTAACCCATCCTTCGGTTGATGGGCAGAAGGGATAGGCTGTGCATGGAATCTCCATTCTAACAGGGGCTTCGACTCTTAGCTTAGCCTCAACCTCTTCCCATACTGGCAGGCTGAAAACTTCCCTCTCAACATGCAGCCCTAAGGCCCTAGCTTCCCCGGCGATGAAGTCTGCCGCCGAGGATAGGCTTTCAGACCCTGGAACCCTATACTGGAATGATGAGACGGTTCTAGCCCAGTATTCAGCCTGATCCTGGGCATTAACAGATGGCAGCTGGAGCAAGAGCAGGATAAGTATTAGAAGGTGTAAATACTGCTTCAACTCTCAACCCTCCTTTCAACAAGGTACAGCAGCACAAGTATGGTTGTCGTTGCCACGTCCACGTAGACTATCATGGGTGTAGACCTTCCCTGCTCCATGGCTTTGGGCCTGTAAACCATGAATGCCGAGCCCTCACCTGCAAGCCTCCACACGAGAATGGACGTGAAAACGCACACCTGCCTTAAAACTTCAACGTTGATATGCTCAGGAGTATCTGAAGGAGTGTGATATGTCGTATGCTCCTCAAAGTCTTTCCCGCTCATTATCATTATGGCAGGCACGCCTGCAGACCCGAAAAACTGGTGGTCCGAAGCCCCACTAGCACCCATGTCAAGAACCTTAATGTTCAGCTGCGGGCCAATATCTTCAACCCCCCTCACAAACCTGTCCATAGCCTTTTTAAGGGTGTCTGTTGAAACCCTTGCCCTGAACACCTGGATGTACCCGCTGCTCCCCATACCAACCATGTCAAGCTGAACGTTTGCAACCACCCTGCCTATTAAACCCTTGCTGGATAAAAGGTTGACGAATAGCCTGCTACCCACAAGGCCAAGCTCCTCCCCAGAGTAAAGGGCAAATATTATCGATAGGTTGGGCCATGACATCTCTCTGAAAACTCTGGCCATCTCGAGTATACATGCAACTCCGGAGGCGTCGTCATTCGCCCCGTAGTAGAAGAGGTTTTCCCCTACTATGCCTAGATGGTCGTAGTGAGCTGAAACCACCACGTACCTGTCGGGGTCGATAACTCCCCTCATCACACCAATAATATTCCTCGCATAAGCCTGAGTGAAGAGTAACGACGGGGGAGACAACATGTTAAGTTCTACGGGGGGCTTGAGATCCAGGCTCAGGTTTAGAGCCTCTAACAGGTTACGGCCTGCCGTCACCGTTGGGATTGGGAGGTCAACGCTGGAGTACCTATAATAGGGATACTGCCAGGAGGCATTAACTATTATGGCGGCTATAGCACCGTGGCTATAGGCCTCCTGAACCTTGAACTCCACACTGACGCTTGCGTTTCCGGGGGCTCCCTCAACCATCAAGGCAATGTACCTGTCGATGTTTAGACCCATGTATGGGTCGTAGCCCTTCTGCTTCAATCCGTAGCCGAGGTAGACAAGTGGGGCGCTGACATTGTAAGCTGGTGAGCCGTCAACCTGCTCTACAAGTATGTACTCTTCGCCCAGCTTTAGGTATGGGATTGTCGCGTTTTCCACCATAAACTTCTGGTAGTAGTCTTTGAGCCCTGCCTCAGTAAACGGCTTAAGGTCTAGCTCCCTGAACCTCTCCACGATGTACTCGGCAGCAATGTACTCGCCGACGGACCCTGACATCCTCCCCTGGCACGCGTCTGAAGCCAGAAATTCTATGTGGGACATTATCCTGCCAGCATCAACATTCCACACGATAAAGTCTACATAGCTACCCTGAAGGGTAGCCAGTATCAAAACCAGTATTAGTGTTAAGGTTTTTGACATGTCGGTTTTAGGATACCACGACATATTTTATAATGGTAGCAAGCTGTAGAGTGATATGCTCCTATGCTTCAGTTTAAAAGACCTTGCAATCCTAATAGCAGTCTACATCTATGTACTATGTATTATAGGGGTTGGGGAGCTAATCAGACGTAGGGGCAGGCACCCCGGCATAACAAGGAAAATGATTCACTTCCTAGCTGGCGACGCCATCCTCATCCTACCCCTGTTCTCATCCCCAATATGGCCCGCGATGATCCCAATAGGGCTAGGACTAATGGTGGCTTTCGCCTTCACATTCCTAAAGAAGAGCCCCATCACCACAGCTATGATAGAGCCTGGAGACACTGCCGTGCACGCGTACGGGCCAGTGTACTACATAATATCAATCCTGATACTTGTCATAGCGTTCTGGGAGTGGAAGCTACCAGCGATGGCCGCAACCTTTATCATGGCATGGGGCGACGGAGCAGCAACCCTCGTAGCCAAAAGGTTCAAGAATAGGCACGTATTCCCATGGGGGGACAAATCCCTTGAGGGAAGCCTCGGAATGCTAATATTCTCCCTAGCAGGCTCCCTGCTGTCGCTCGCAGCCTGCATAGCCCTCGGGGTTCAGATACCACCCATGAAGGGTCTCACTGCGTGCGTCGTAGGCTCACTGGTTGGAACGCTGGTGGAAGCCTTGACCGTCGGTGCCATAAGGCCGTTCGACAACTTCACAGTCCCACTCACATCCGCACTAGCCATATGGCTCATCATAAAATAGCCAGGCATAATACACCTCCACAGCGCGCAAGTCACAGGTAAGGTCGAAACCAGAAGCCATACCAAGAACTCAGTTAGGATATAGAGAACAAGAAAGCAGGAGGAAGTCTAAACCCTTGCAAGATAGCCTCTAAAGGGATCTCCAAGCTCTTCTCACACCTCAGCCTAAGCCCGTCTATGGAGAGCTTTTCCCTAGAAGCCTGGGCTGTCAAGTATCACCCTTCAGTTCGAGCCCCACTTTCCTCTAAAATAGACGGGATAAGCTTCATAGCCACAGCTTTCTCAAGCATGGCAGCCCTACGGGTCCACATAGGGTTCTCGGATCTAACCTCCCTACCAGCCTTCACAAGCTCCTCTAGAACCTTACCATACAAAGGCTCACCCTTAAGCACATGGTAAGTTTAAGGCAAAGGTCTGAGAGGGACACTTAGCCCGCCATATCTCACCATAGGGAGAAACCTACATGTCTTTAAGGATAAAGACGTTGGGGCTATCGTATCTATAGCCAAGAGATGGGTCAAGGTGAAATCTAAGGCAGCCCCTAAACATCTCTGCTGCTTACACTGGAAGACATATATAAAGTGATAGCGTGCGTTTCATTGTTGAAAAGATGATAGGGCTCTTGACTTGGGAATTAAGCCCAGGTTAACACGATTTTCTGCTCCATGTGAAGAATAACGCGTTCGAGGGTGAAATTCAGCGAGAGGTGTGAGCGAAACTCTGCCTATCCATTTGGGTGTCCACCGCACTCTCATACTATTAGTCAAGTATTAGTTATCTCCGGCTTCCAGTCGTCTCGGGGGACATTATGGACTCTACTTCTCAATGTTTTAAATATGCGTGAGAAGTTCAACTTCTCAAACCTTTATAAACATCGCCGTCCCCGGTGCCCATTGCATGTGAAGTCTAGGATAGAATATGTGTTTCAGCCCCTGGCAGTGATATACCGCACGGTACTATCCCGGGAGGTGTCATGTAGGGTTTAAGGTGGGAGGTTATAGGATTTGATGGTGTACGGGCTTCCACGGATAGCTAGAACTTTTAACTAATCCGTGGAAGGTAGAAGTACCTGCCTTGAATAGGTGAAAGTATGGGTGTAGATGCGGTCTTTAAGCCGAGGTCGGTTGCGGTTATAGGTGCCTCTGCCAGGAGGGGTAGCATAGGATACGTTATAGTTAAGAGTTTGAAGGACAGGTTCCAGGGTGCAGTATACCCTGTTAATCCGAAGTACAGGGAGATCCTCGGGCTGAAATGCTACCCCAGGATAGAGGATGTTAGCGGTGAGGTTGACATAGCCGTAATAGCGGTTCCAGCGAGGATTGTACCGGGCGTAGTCTCGGAGTGCGGCCGTAAAGGTGTTAAGGCTGCAATTGTCATAAGCGGGGGTTTCAAGGAGGCCGGCGAGGAGGGGGCGAAGCTTGAGAAAATGCTTGTTGAGGAAGCTGCGAAGTATGGCATAAGGATTCTCGGCCCTAACTGTATAGGGGTCTACGATACGAACACTGGGCTGGACACGTTCTTCCTGCCAGCTATCAGGTGTGGGAGGCCTAAGAATGGGGTTATATCTTTCATCTCCCAGTCTGGAGCCTTCGCGGCGGCAGTTATGGACCAGCTTACCCTCCTAAATTTTGGGATAAGCAGGTGTATAAGCTATGGGAACGCATGCGACATAGATGAGACAGACCTTATAGCATATCTGAGAGACGACGACAGGACGAAGGTGATAACCATGTATATTGAGACGGCTAAGGGAGGCCGAAGGTTCATAGAGGAAGCGTATAAGACTACGAGGGTTAAGCCTATAATCGCCGTGAAGTCTGGGAGGACGAGCAGGGGGGCCTCAGCAGTCCTATCACATACTGGCAGCCTAGCAGGGTCTGACAGGGTTTTCGACTCGGCTTTCAAGCAGGCAGGCGTGATCAGAGCTCATGACTTCCAGGAAATGTTTGACATGGCAAAGGCGTTGTCGATGCAGCCTCCAGCAAGGGGGAACAGGATACTCATAGTAACCGACGGCGGAGGCGCAGGCGTAATGGCCGTGGATGCATGCGAGATGAACGGCCTACATGTTCCAGAGCTCCCGGAAAACGTTAAGCAGGAGCTGAGGAAGCACTTTCCACCGCACGTCAGCGTGCACAACCCTATAGACCTTACAGGCGACGTTACAGACGAGTGGTATGGGATAGCCCTAGAGGTAGCTGGAAGATCGGACATAATAGACGGAGTTATAGTTAACGTCCTCTTCCAGCCACCGAAGCTCACTCTAAGACTGACAGACGTGATCGCTGACTATGCAAGGGAGACGGATAAGCCTATAGTATGCTGTGTATGGGGTGGCAAAGTGTCAGAGTTCCTTGCGAGAGACATGGACAGCCAGGGCGTACCCTCCTATCCCACTCCTGAGAGGGCTGTTAAGGCGATGTGGGCCCTCTACAAATATGGCAGGATCAGGGAGATGTAGATTTCAGCTTTAGAAGTACGATTAGGATGCAGGCCCACATCGCCATGCCTGCAATAAACGGTAAGACTGAGTTTAACGAGTACATGAACCCTGAGGCCGCCGCAGAGCATGTCTGAGCTATACTTCTAACCGTAACCCTTAAAGTTATGGCCCTCCCCCTCATTTCAGCCTGGACAGCGTCCGTCCACGTGGCTTCAAAGAGGGAGTACCAGAATGCATCCGGTATGGCCCACAGAAGCCACACGAGAAGCGCCTGGCTAAAGCCCCTGCACGAGATAAACATGGCATGCAGAGCAATCAGGGCTGGCGGGGCGATAAGCATCAGTTTCAGCCTTCCCCTCCTGTCGGAGGCTGCAGCTGCAAACGGGGATAGAACCGTATAGAGGATGTTCCATGAAGCTTCGAGCACACCCCACTGGTACCTTGACACACCTATCACGTCAAGAGTGTAGATCAGCCAGAACCCACTTGTAAAACCGGTGTACAACCCTATAAGAAGGTCAACTGCTAGTAGGTCAACCACAATGTTTCGGGCTATTTCAATGCTCTCCCTAAGCCTGCTGTAAGCTAGGAAGAACATCTTAACCATGGCCTTAACGTTTAAAGAGGCGGCATGCAAGGTCTCCCTAAGCTTTAGGGAGAAGAGCGACGCTGAAATGTAGACGAACGAGCTTGCAATCAGGAATATTCTAAGAGCTAAAATGTCAAGCTTCTCATACCAGTAGCCCCCAAGGAGGAAGCCTATGCTTGCAGGGATACACCACGTTGCAATATCGAGGAACGAGAAGGATAGGGCTCTTAGATCCTTGGGTGTAGAGTCTTGGAACATGGCGTACATAGCGGGGAAGAAGAACTGTTGTACTGCAGCCATCAGAACCGCACCTATAAAGTACAGCTGCCAACACCATGCAAAGGCGTTTATCAGCGAGGGAAGCGCCGAAAAGAGGAGGCCCCATACTATAAGGCTTTTCCTACCGAACTTATCCGCCATGTATCCTGCAGGAATGACGACAAAGAGGGTAACAAGGGACACTGCAGAGTTGAGGAGTCCGATAAGCTCAGGGGTACCTCCGAGCCTCCTCATATAGTCCGGGGCGAACTGGACAAAAGCCTGGCTAACCAGTGTTATAGAAAACCATGACAGAAGAATAATCCTTATATTCGGCCTGGACAAAACTTTCCGAGCAGCACCAAGGAACCTCATACAAGATTTCCCCTACAAACCCCATGAACGTCAGAACCAATATTGAAACAACCATGATAAAGATTCAAGCATTTAAAATGATTCTATAACGAGGCTAAGCCTGTCTCCAAGATGAAGATGTGATATCCTCTCAAGGTTTATATGGTTAGCCTGCAATACCAGTGGTGAAATGGAACCGGTAGAGTCTGCCATGAACAGTCTGAAACATGTGTTGGAGGCCGTCCCAGGCGAGAGCATCCATATAATCTCAGACTATGAGAAAAGAGACGTCGGAGAGGCATATTCCCGGGCAGCCCTGAACCTTGGCCTGTGGGTGAGACACACCAGGCTAGACAAGCCTGGAGGCTTTCGAAGGGAGGTTCCAAGGTTTCTCGTTGAGGCTGTCATCAGGGGGAAGCCTGACATATACCTAAACCTTCTAAGAGGGCCTGCTGAGGAGGTTGAGTTTAGGATTAAACTCATAAAGCTTGAGACAAGACGCAGGGTAAGGCTTGCCCACTGCCCAGGGGTGACGATGGACATGCTAACAGAGGGGGCGCTCGCACTGTCCGAGGAACAGTACGTGGAGATGAGGTCCCTAGCTCAGGGGTTCCTATCCATCCTCCAGGACGTTACCAGCGTTAAAGTTACATCACCAGATGGTACAGACGTTTCCTTCTCTGTTAGGGATAGGGAGTTTTTCACGGACGTTATGCTTGACTGGAGAATGCTCAAATGGATAAACCTGCCTGTAGGCGAAGTCATGGTCGCCCCTGTAGAGAACAGTATGAACGGGGTGATACATGCAATCGCAGCCGGCGGCGTAGGCATGATAGAAGACGGTATAAGGCTTACAGTAGAGAACGGGAAGGTTAGAGAGGTGGAATACCGGGATAAAGAGAAGGGAGGAGTAGTTGAAAAGGTGCTGGCAACAGACGGGCAGGCTTCGATTGTCGGCGAGTTCGCGATAGGCTTAAACAAGAGGGCTAGGATTGTAAAGGAGTTCCTGGAGAGCGAGAAGGTCTACGGGACAATCCACATAGCCTTTGGAAACAACACAGACTTCCCGGGCGGGAAGAACTCGTCCAGGAGCCACATAGACTTCCTCGTGGATAGGCCCACGGTTACAATCACCTATAGCGACGGATCCACCGTTGAAATACTGTCGGAAGGAACACCTAAACTACCCTAGACACAGGGACTCCGGGTCGACACCACCCCTCGGGTTTTCTAACTCTTAACCATTGTTTTTAGAATCTTTAGGAGCCTACCTCTTTCTATAAGGCTCCTCCTCCATTCTTCGAAGTCAAGGGAGTCCCATAGCCTACCCTGGGAGTAGAGCCTTTCAAACTCCCTGCTTTTTAGCCCGTATTTCTTCTCGTATACTCGGATTCTCCTCCTTAAGATTCTAAGCCTGCGTTTAACCTCATGGAAGCTTAGCTCCCTTGACACGACGGCCCCCACACATAGGAGGTGGAGCCAAACTATACCTTTACCTGCTCCGGATCCTTAGGGAAGGATGTTATTACCTCAGCCCCACCACTCTTAACCACAATGTCATCTTCTATCCTTATCCCAAACTTACCCTCCAAGTATATCCCAGGCTCAACTGTGAAAACCATATTCTCTATAAGCTTATATTTTTCGCCCTTCCTGAGCCTCTTCCCCTCGTGAACGTTTACCCCTATCATGTGGCCCAGCGAGTGGGGATAATCAGGGTATCCTTCAGCTTTTATTGTGTCCCTGGCCTCAATGTCGGGCTTCTCAGCGTCTATCCCGGCCCTTATTATCTCTATGGCCTTTAACTGGGCTGACAGAACCGTCTTATAGGCCTTAACTATCTCCTCCTCCCAGCTTAGGATGAAGGTTCTGGTTATGTCGCACACGTAGTTTCGGTATTTCACACCAAAATCTATTAGTATGAGCTTCTCAGGCAGCTTATCGTTCGCCCCAGTCGTGTAGTGGGGGAAGGCGGCGTTTTCATCGTAGGCCACTATCGTCGGGAATGCTATCTCGCCGCCGTACTTAACCATCCTATACTCAAGCTCGGCCTTAAGCTCAGACTCCCTCATCCCTCTCACGTCAAGCCCGATGGTATCCCTGAGCGCCCTCTCCGCTATCCTAGATGCTTTTCTTATCAGCTCTATTTCGTCTTCGTCCTTCACCATCCTTATCTCTTCCAGCTCATCAGAGACGTCCATTACGAGCAGCCCGAGGACTGCGACTCTCTTGTAGATGTGATAGGGTGTAAATTTGAGCTTCATCCCACTCCTCCTAAGCCTCTTCAGATCCTTATGCAGCTTTCCATAACCATCCATGGGGACAACTTTAAGACGGCCCTTCCTAGCAAGCTCCAGCGCTCTCGCAGCCGACTCCTCAAGCCTGCTAACATAGAGGACAGCGCTGTCTGGAGTGATAAGTAGGGTTGCACCCTCGAAGATCCCAATCCTCGGCTGAACTATGTAGATGAAGTTGTAGTCGATCATTGGAACGCCGAGATTGGTCAGCAGGATGCCATCAAGATTTAGATTGTTAATCATTTCAACTATCTTATCAAGCTTACCTTTCATTAACGGGATAGTAAATGCTGGAAAGTTAAATATTTGAATGTTTAGCAAATATAAACCCCTAAAGTATTAGGCACCACGCCCTGCGGAACAGTTATTACTATGCTCGAAGCCTTCGAACTCTGACCATGAAGCTGGGAAAACCGTACCTCTACGCTCTAGCCACGACAGTATTATGGTCTACGGTGTCGGCAGCCTTCAAAATAACACTTAGATATTTAAGCTATCTTCAGCTGCTCTTCTACTCCTCAGCCGTCTCAGCCTTTGTATTATCAGTAACCGTTTTCCTTGAGGGGAAGGCAGCCCTTCTGAAATCCTACAGTATAAGACAGTACGTCT
>Ga0164310_10000639_pt1 | contig 18985 bp, 19 predicted proteins | sample GuaBasSedimGuay1_FD_121795 | JGI IMG/M metagenome (GOLD analysis project Ga0164310, IMG submission 121795) | Subseafloor sediment microbial communities from Guaymas Basin, Gulf of California, Mexico - Guay1, Core 4569-9, 0-3 cm | ecosystem: Environmental > Aquatic > Marine > Hydrothermal vents... | reverse complement strand
TTGTTGAGGTGAGGGGAGATGGTTTTGTTAAATCTGTTGTTTTAGATAAAGATCAGGAGGGTGGAAAAGAGTTAGCACTTGATGGACTGTTTATTGCAATAGGGCATATTGTTTTGTCTGACTTGGCTAAAGAATTGGGAGTTGAGTTGAATGGAAAAAAGGAGATTGTTATTGACCATAAGACTTCTGAAACGAATATGCCTGGCATTTATGCTGCAGGGGATGTTGCAGATAAACCATTTAAACAGGCGATCACTGGGGTTGCAGAAGGATGTACTGCTGCGCATTCTGCTTATGAATATATCAAAGGTTAAACTTCATTCAATAGGTTTTTAAATAATCGGAGATATTTAAATTGATGAGTGGTGTGAAAAAGAGGGCATTGTCTCCAGTCGTTGCTACTGTGCTTCTTATATCTATAGCCTTGGTTTTGGCAATAATAATCTTCCTTTGGGCTAAGAACTTTCTGCCCGAGGTAATAGAAAAGGATGGGCAATCTGTGGAATTGGTATGTGAAAATGTTAGATTTGAGGTGGAAGCTTCGGGGAGCCAGCTCGTGGTTCAAAATATTGGGAATGTTCCGATTTATGGAATCGAAGTTAGGGTGCAAGGAACTGGGGAAATAAAAGAAGTTTCGGAGGCTCCTGGTGGGGGAACTATAGGCAATGGGCAGACTCAGAACTTCCCTCTTCCTGCTGAAGTTGGCGTTGGAGATATAATAATAGCTGTTCCAATCCTTCTTGGGGAAACGACTGACGACAGAGTGCCTCATATTTGTGATGTAGACTATGGCCGGGAAGCAGTAGTCGGGACCTAACCATGGTTAAGCAAAAGAGAGGCTTGTCCCCGATTGTTGCTACAGTTTCTGTTGTTTTACTGACTCTTGCTGCTGCAGGGTTCATAGCTGGTTTTGTTGTGCCATTTGTCAAAGATCAACTGAATGAAGGAACTGAGTGCGTTGGTTATGAAGACTACTTTATGTTTTATGATGACTTTGATTACAACTGTTACGATAACATCTCGTCTGAATGGTGGTATGGTTTATCGATTGAGGCTGACTCTATAAGTGACGAAAAAGCGGACGAGGTTGTTGGATTTAAATTGAACTTTTTTAAATCGGGCGATAGCTTTCCTGTGACTGTTGAGGATGGAACCCCAACAACCTCTGAGATTTGGATGCTAAACTCTTCTAAGCCTAGCCTGGAGGTTCCGGTGCGTGGTGGAGTCAGAACTTATGTTTATAATGGGGGTGGCGAGGTCTTTGAAAAAATAGAAATATTTCCTTTATTGAGGTCAGGTAGATTGTGTGACAAAACCGATCAGTTTAGAATTGGAGGAGAAAGATGTGCGCCCTCAGTGAATTTAACGGTGAGCTAGGATGATTTACTTAAGAAATGGTCAGATTTGGATAGAAACTGTTTTATATACCCTGATAGGCATTGCCCTAATAGGTCTTGTGCTTGCGATTGCTACTCCTGCAATAAATGGGGCGAGGGACCGGATAGTTGTTGAGCAAACGATTGAGACACTTAATGATTGGGACTCTAAGATTAATGAACTATTGGGTACTGTCTCCGGTAACAGCCGAACAATTTCGGCCCTTACGATGAGAAAAGGTGAGCTTTATGTCAATCCTTCTAATGATTCTATTGTAATTATGGTTAAGGATTTGCACAGCCCTTATTCTGAGTTGGGGATTCCGATAGAAATTGGAAAAATACAATTGATATCATTGCAAGATGGAAACTCTGATTTTGTTCGACTAACTCTAGATTATAAGAATTTGTCTGATTTGACCTATGCTGGTGGAGATGAACTAAAGAAGTTTGTTGCGTCTCCGACCCCCTATTCTTTTTTGATAAGGAACATGGGTGGGGCGAACATAACTCAAATTGATATCGAGGAGACTTCTAGAAGATAGTTTTAAATAAATGTTTTCTTTAAAAGCATTATGATAGGGGACATTAACCTGAGCCCTGCGGTTCCTCCCTTGCCTAGATATGAGGACAAAAAGAGGATTGATGTAAGGTATATGCTGATTGCTCCCTATGCCTCAGCACATATCTATTGGGACAACAAGATAAATGAATTAGTCTACGAGCTAGAAGAACCGATTTTATCGGAAGATGAAGAGAAATCTTTGAAGGAAATCGAAGCAGCTATGCTCGAATTAATTAATGTTAACGTGGCTGTTGAAAAAACTCTAGAGGCCACTACCAATTATATAGATAAAACCGCGAGGCTCCTTATTGATGAACTTAATATTAAGATCTCCTCAGAAGGTTATGAGAAGATATTTTACTTTCTATTTAGGGACTTTATCGGATTGAATAAAATAGATCCCTTATTGAGAGATTATTTTATAGAAGATATAGAATGTAATGGTGTTGACACTCCATTGTTTGTTGTCCATAGAACTTACAGAAATATAAGGACCAACATTAAGTATAACACTTTTGAGGGGTTGGCTAGCTTTGTTGAAAAACTCGCGCAAAGAACTGGGAGGTACGTTTCCTATGCGCAGCCATTGCTTGATGGAACCCTACCCGATGGATCGAGAGTTAATGCTACTTACACGAAGGACGTTTCTTCGCGCGGGCCTACATTTACAATCAGAAAGTTTACTAAAATCCCATGGACTCCGACGCAACTAATTTCAATGAATGCTCTGAGTCCCGAGATGTTGGCTTACTTCTGGGTTTTGCTAGAACACAAATCAAATATTTTGGTTACTGGTGGCACCGCCTCTGGTAAGACAACGTTGCTTAATGCTTTGGCTTTTTTTATCCCCCCCGAGTCGAGAGTTGTTTCTATAGAAGATACTCGTGAGATTAACTTACCTAGGGAGAACTGGTTGCCTTCTGTCGCTAGGACATCCATTGGAGTTGGTAAGGTTGGGGAGATTGATTTGTTTGAGATTTTGAAAAGCTCTTTCAGACAGAACCCAGATTATTTAATTGTCGGGGAAGTTAGGGGCAAGGAGGCTTTTGTGCTGTTTCAAGGAATGGCTTCTGGACACTCGTCGATAAGCACGATGCACTCTGACTCTGTGGACACTTTAATTAGGAGACTACAAACACCTCCTATCAGCTTATCCCCTACCTTGGTGAATACCCTGGATTGTGTTGTGGTTGCTACACATGCTACTGTTGGAAGGCAGGAAATCAGAAAGGTTAGGGAGATTGTTGAGATTGTTAATGTTAATAAAGATGGAACTGCTTTGGTTAACACGCCTTTTAGGTGGGATCCCTCAAAGGACATGTTTTATTCTAAAAAACAAAGCAGAGCCTTTGAGAAGATTTCTACTAAGACTGGAATTCCTACAGAAAAATTATATAGGGATTTAGTGACTCGGGCAAAGTTGCTTTACGGGCTGTACAAACAGAAGATATTTGGTTTTGACGAAGTTGGGTGGATTATTAATGAGTACCACAAAAACCCAGTTAGAGTTTTGAGTAAGTACAATATTCATGAGTAATTGAAAACTATTTAAACATCTTCTCGTTTTTAGATATATGAAAAAAGAGGAAATAACTGTTCTAGCTCAGCTTCTGACTGCGGTGAAGGATGGGGTTAACAAGCTGGAGGAGGCGGATAGGGAGAAAGACGCGGAGAAATTAGCTTCTGCAAAAAGGGAGATTCTGGGTTTTCAAAAGAAAATTAGTGAGCTATTATGATAGACGAGCTGAAGAGAAATGTTGACACTGAAATTGAGATGCTCAGAGAGATAGCTAATTATGGGCAGAGGTTAGAATCATCAACAGAGAATGAAAAGAAGCTTTTGTTGGGAGCAATTCAGTCTCTGTGCGCAGGGATGAAAATAATAAATGCTTCCATTCCAAGTATCGTGAAGGACATTACTCTTGTCAAAAAGCTCCCATCTACTAGAAGAACTAAAAATGCACAGGTTCATCTTGAGAATATCCGCTTTAGAGGTGCGGGCCAGGAGTATGATGTTGTTCTCAGTTCAAAGGATAAGGTTAGATTTATCAAAGAACTGAATATAAACGAGCAGTTTATTAAGAAACTAAAGAAGGGCGATCTTGGAGATGTTGAAAAGTACAAAGAGTTCAAGGCTTCTCGTGGGTATCTTAAGTTAGCAAATAGGATGTTTCTTAGAAGTGCGAGTCGAGCTGTGAAAAAAGGGCGTTATAAGGAACTTGCATCGAGTATAAGGAGGGCGAATATAGATATTTTATTTGAATCATATGTTGCTATGATTTATTTTACTGTTTTTTTATCGGTTATTTTGTCTCTGGCAGTTACTGTTTTCTTATTCTTCTTTGACACTTCACCCATATGGCCTTTCTTTGAGCTTAGTAGCGTAGGGTACCTGACAAAGTTGAGCAAAATATTTTGGATCCCTATAGCCACCCCTTTGGTTGTGTTCTTATTTCTTTATCTTTATCCCGCAACTGAGAAAAAATCTATTGGTAAGAGAATCGATCAGGAGCTGCCATTTGCAGTTATCCACATGAGTGCTGTTTCTGGTTCGGGTATAGAACCTAGTGAAATATTTAGGATTATTGGGCTTAGCCGAGAGTACCCTTATCTGAGGAGAGAAATCAGGAAGGTTCTTAATCAAATAAATCTTTATGGTTATGATTTAACTACTGCCTTAACAAATGCTTCGAAGACTGCACCCAGTGAAAAACTATCTGAGCTGTTTTCTGGGCTCTCCACAACTATAACTTCTGGTGCGAACCTCTCTGAGTTCTTTGAAAAGAGAGCTGAGACCTTGCTTCTTTCTTATAGGTTAGAGAGAGAGAAATATACTAAACTTGTGGAGACCTTCTTAGATATTTATATAAGCATTGTCATCGCGGCGCCGATGATCTTTTTGTTGCTCCTGATTATGATGACTGTTTCCGGGATAAACATTGGGCTCACGCCGTTTCAGATAAGCGTGATTGCCGTGCTCATGATAGCAATATTAAATATAGTCTTCCTTGTGTTTCTACATGCGAAGCAACCTTCATACTGATGGGACTAAAAAAAATGCACTGGTTTGGAATTGTCGCAGGGATAGTGATAATTCTGTTTGATTTTATTTTCTTTTACAAGAATGAAAGGATGCTATTCTTCTTGCTGGGAATTGCGTTCGGAATAGTGGCCTTGCCATTCATAATTGGCCTCGCTATTGAGAACAGGAAAGAACAAAAGATTAATGAAATGTTCCTAGAATTTGCTAGAAACCTTGCAGAGAGTGTTGCTACAGGCACGCCGGTTAGCAAGGGGGTCGTGAACATGAAGAAGAAAAATTATGGTGTTTTGAACCCCTACGTTAGAAAGTTAGCCAATCAAATAGGGCTTGGAATTCCTGTCGACGAAGCCTTGCAAACGTTTTCAAGAGACATAGATAGCACTGTCGTGAAGAGGGCTATTGCATTGATACGTGAGGCTGAAAGGGCTGGGGGAGACATAGATTACATTCTAGACTCCACCGCAAAATCTATTTCTGAAATTGAAAAACTAAAGAAAGAGAGAAGATCTGCGACCTATGGTTTAATAGTCCAGGGATACATCATTTTTTTCATCTTTATAGGGATAATTCTCGTCATGGAGTTTAAGATAATCCCACTTACAGCAGGAGTTGGAGGCTTTGGAGGCTTTGGGTCTGGAGCGGATAGCTTCTCCGCAACTGGAGATGATCAATCTGGAACAATGTCTCCTGAAAATCTCACAAAACCTTTTCTTTATTTGCTAGTGACCCAGGGCTTGTTTGTCGGGCTTGTGATAGGCAAACTTACAGAAGGTTCGGTGAAAAAAGGAATTAAACACTCGTTTATATTGATGATCGCGGCATTTTTGATCTCTAGTGGCGCAAGGCTGTTTATCGGGACTTGAGTCTTTTAATCAGATAGAAAATTTCGTTGGGGGCTTCAAACGTCTGAAAATTTAAATCTGCATTGTTTAAAATTTTCTCGAACCAGAATCTTTTGGGCCTATTCATCTTTTTTCCAGATAGTTTCTTTGTTGCAAAGCTTATTAGGAAATGTTTGCATTTCACTTTTTGAAGTATTTTCTTTACAGTTTCCTTTCTTTTTGAACCTGGGGTGATTATGTCTAGAACCTTGAAGATGATGCATAGGTCTATTCTTGGTAAGTCTCCTTTAATTTCTCTTAAATCATAAACAAAAGTTTCTCCTTTTATTCCGTTATTCTTGAAGAACCTTTTGATTAGAGATAGTTCATCTTCCTTTATATCTGAAGCGTAGTATCTTGTTTTTTTATCTGCTAGGGCGATTGGGTTTAGCCCGCAGCCCAAGTCTAAGATTGACTTGGCTTTTGTTAGAGATACTATCTTTTTCAATTCTGGGTAGAATTCTATTCTTTCTGAAGTTGAAGAGTGTGTTCTTAGTAACTTTTGTGCATCCTCTTCTAAAAGTTTTGACCTATTCTTTAGCCCTTTTTGGAATCTTCCGGTGAGTTTCCTTAATTCTAATCTTATTTCCTTGATTACTAACTTCTTTTCTTTGGGGCTTAGACTACTCAAATTTATTTTAAATCTTCTGAGATAGCCATTAATAGAGGTTTCTACAACTGAGTCTGCTAGGCCTGACAACTCTTTCTTTTGTTTTATTTTATCTAATAACTCTTTTTCTCCAATATCCTTGGCTTGTTTCATCTCTGGAGTTATGGGAAAACCTATATAAATCTAGTTAGTGACTTTTAAGTATGGATAAAAGGGGTATTAGTCATGTCGAGATAATTCTGGCATTTGTGATCTTTGTTGCAGTGGTGGGTTTTGCTTTATACTTTTTTAACCCTGGAGACAGCACGCGGCTTGTGGAGACCTCCCTGGAATATGCTTTTAGGGAAATCTCTCAGAACACAAGTATTCCCATTGAGACATTCTCTGTGGTGATTGATAGTGCAGCGATAGTTGGTGATAATATTTCTCTGAATTTCTCGGGCATTGACGGCAATGTGAGGGTTGAGGAATACAATGGTACCGTTTTGAACTCGTCCCATGTAGGAGACCTTGTGCATGTTCAGGCTGCTGACTGGAGTGCGATAGAATTGATCTTTGTGATGTTCGGAGAAGAGTTCTACGAGACGCCTAGTTTGATTGAGAATCATAACGAAACGTATTATGAGATTGGTTCTTCTAATATGAAAGATGTTTTGTCTGAGGAGAGATTTAGATCTCTTGTGGATGCATATGACCATGATTACTTTGCCCTTAAGGGGGAGGATCACTTTAATTTGGCAGACAGGGCAAACTTCGGTTTTTCTCTTGAATTTGATGATGGAAGTTCAATTGATGCGCAGAAGGACATACTTTCTGGGCTTGATGTCTTTGTTGAGGCTCAGAGAATTGAGGTTTTGAGAGAGGATGGAGATATTGTATTCTCAGACTTAGTTGTGAAAGTATGGTAAACAAAAAGGGTTTTATGAGGGTTGTTGAAGCTACCATCGCAATTTTGCTTATTTTGGGTGCGATTATAGTTATTTCTCCCCGGAAAGCTACCGGGGACGGTGTGGACTTTAATGAGATTCTACCGCCTCTTTTAGAGGAACTCTCTCAAAATCTAACCTTGAGGGTGGAAATAGTTAGAAACTCGGCAGAGGAAAGTTTAGAATCTCGGATTGAAAATTCCTTGAGTTTGAGAATAAATAATCCTTCATTGAATTATTCTGTAGAGATTTGTGATTTAACAGAACCTTGCGCTCTGGACCCTTACCCATTGGATTTTGAGCAAGACATTTTTTCGAGTGAGAGAGTGATAGGCGCCAGTATTCCTGAAACTGATTTTACCCCGAGAAAAGTAAAAATTTTTCTGTGGCAGAAAACCAACTGAGACCCAATAAGCTTTATAAAGTTCTTTTTTCTTAAAAAGAGATGAAGAGGTTGGTGATTATCAGCTTAGTTGTAGTTGCTTTATCTTGGATTTTTTCTTTGAATGCTGTTTCTGGGGCTATGGTTTGTGATGATGATAGAGAGACATTGTTTAAGCTGAGTGATATGATTAACGCCCATGGGGGTGAATGGAATCAAACAGGATACAGTGAGGAAATCTGTTACAATAATTATTTTGCAGGAGATTATCTGGATGCGTGGCCAAATCCACATCCTTGTGATGGTACGAACTTGTTATTAAGGTTCTCTGACATTGTGAACTCCCATGCACAAACGATTGATGAATCTTCCCCATTTTACTTTGATGTTTGTTATGGGGACTTGAATTGTACAATGATTAGCTCTGGAAATTGTAGCCAGCTTGTGGGGGGTGCGCTTGTATGGAGTGTGATTGTTTCTCTCTCTGATGTTACGAATGCGCACATTTCGAAGAGTGATTACTATGGTCAGCAGGTGTGTTGCAAAAGTGATAGGGGTGTTCAATCTCTTTGTGATTATGATGGGATTTGTGAGCCTGAGTTTGATGAGGATCCCTTTAATTGCCCTACAGACTGCTATAGTGTGTGCGGGGATGGTTCTATAACTGGCTTGGAGTTGTGTGATATCGGATTGGATGGGGTTCCAGGCAGACCTGGAGGGGGAGTCATAGATGATGTTGTGAGTGTTGATTGTACCCATGAGAGTGTAATCGGCACTTTTACTGGGGGAAACTTAAGCTGTGAAAGTGGATGCCTTGCTTATAAGACAAATGAGTGCATTATTAGTTCTGATTGTGGGGATGGTTCTGTAACAGATCCTGAAGAGTGTGATCCCCCATGGAGTACTGGAAGTTGCACTCTGCCAGATGGTAGGGCCGGTAATCGGAGTTGTACGCTTTCTTGTGCTTGGGGTGCATGTAACCCTGATGGAACAACTGGCTTTTGCGAGGATGGAACAATAGATGCTGGTGAAGAGTGTGACGGCCTGCTATTGGATGGAGAGGATTGTGAAAGTCAGGGTTATTTGTATGGAAATCTAAGCTGTTATCCCCAGGCTCATGATGATGAGTGCACTCTTAATGTTACGCAATGTGTTGGAGAGGAAGGATTTTGTGAAGATAATGCGCCTTTTCTTTACCAACTTGCGGGGGGTGGAGAGTGGTACGCTCCCTCAAATTGTGCAGGATATAACTCAGTATATCCGAGCGACCCTACTGAAAGGGAGCTCTTATGTTTATATGACTGTGTTCCTGGAGCGTCTGAACCAATCAATAATGGTTATGGGGGCGTTCCATTGACTTCTTGGGGTTGTGCTTGGGATGAAGTTGCTGATGAATGTTACTTTTCGTTCGTGCAGCCTGGGAATACTGACGAATGTAGAATTGATTATCTTTCCATGGGTGAATGTAATTCTGAAGAGTTCTTTAGAACTGTAGAGTTAACCGCGCAATTGGCTGATGGGAGCGGCGCTGGAAGTTGTGATGCTGGTTGTGGGGCCGGTGTAACTTGTACCTCGCAGATACCTTGTCCTAAAGTTGTACAATTGGCGTTCTTTGGTGCGGCTGGATTTGTTTGGAGCCTGATTATAATCTCTCTAATTTACATATATTATGAAACAAGGAAAAAATGATGAAAAGATCTCTCCTTATTATTGCAATTTTGGCTTTAAACCTCGGTTTAGCTGGTGCTGAGTTTGATGTTAGGGATAGCTCTTCATATATTGATGAGGGGCCATACTATCTTGGTGATTTTGTCGAAGGCAGAATAAATATTAGTTTTTCTGATCAGAGTAACTCTGATTTTGAGAGCGACTTTTATGGGGGTGTCGAGCTTTTGAAAGTCCTTGAAGAAAATGGATACTCTAGGGAGGGTGGTTTTTATTGTAATCCTGCAAGTTGCCAAAGCGATTATGTAGCTAACTTTGGGTCTCTTGTTAAAACAGATATCAGTTTTTTAGACAAAAAAATTTACGGGTTTAGGATAAAGGAGAATAGAATGTTGGATGAAATATTAGACTTAGAATTTAAGGTAGATATATATTCGAATCCGAGCTGTGACAACCAGCTCTATATAGACCTTTTCGATGATGGAGTCTATGACTTTTATAATGATCAATCCATACCTGGATGTCCCTCAGACTACCATTATGGCTGCTTTGACCCTAGCGAGGTAACTCGGGATGTTTTGATTGGTGACGACCCCTACTGCGAATTAATTGAACTGCCCCCTGCTCCAGGCTATGAGCTTGGGGCGAGAGTCAAAAAGAATTTTGGTAGTGGCAGCGATCCTGGATCCCTTAGGTTTGCTATTTGGGATTTTGAGGAAAGGGCTTATGTTGTCTATGATGATGTACAAGATCCAGATGAAAATGCATTTATTTTGGTTAATTATTCTTATGCTGAAAAAACAGAGGTCTTTGTGTGTGTTGATACCCCGCGTGTGCATAAGGGGAAGTATTCTATAGACATAAATGAAAATGAAGATCCTGAAGATATGTGTGGGTTCAGTACTAGCAGTGGTAATTTTGACCAGGAAGAGTTTGATAGAGACTATGAGATTTATGCTAAACCATTGGGCTATGCCCCTATGACTGACATCACATTTGGTGATGCTATTTACGACCAGATTAATGGTGGTGATTTGGAGGACGACCTAGATGAATATATAAACCAGACATATCATTACAATTGCTCTGGTGAAGAGGGCTGTATAATCCCTTTTGCTATCTGGGGCAAGGGAGGGTCTTATGTTGACGGCATGCAAGGAATCCATTCTGCTGAAGTTTTGTACAAAGTTGGGGGTGACCTTGAAAGCGAGGTTAGTATCTATGAGGTGGGAGAGACCCCTGCAAAATTGAGCTCTGAGGGATATCTTTTCTTGGATGTTATAGACATGGAATTCGAAGTTCCAGATAGTGACGGTGAACATACATTTAACCTTGGGCTTGGCGGTGAGGAGATCATAAGTGAAGAGATAAATGTTGATGTGGGTTTTGAGTTCAATGTTGGACCTAGATTTGGTTTTGTTGGGAGGAGCACGTCTTTTACGGCTATTACTAACGTGAACGTCACTTCTTCGATATGGGAATTTGGCGATGGAAGTCTTAGTGTTCACTCAAATGATAAAACTGCTCAGCACACATATTCTACTGATGGCAATTACATAGTGAAGGTTACGTTGATCCGACCCGAAAGGGGAAGCATCCCTGCATCTAATTCGACAAGGAGATTCAAGATGGTGGTTGGAGATGCGATTACTTCTGTTAATCTTACGATAAGAGAATATGAGTCGAGAATAGCAAATATGCAATCGGATCTTTCTGGCTTTCCTGCGTGGACGCGGGGAAACATCAGTTCGGCATTTGGTCTTGAAGGGCTGAGAACGTTAGTTGCGCAAAAAAAGACGGCATTTAATGCGCTGAACTCTGATCCGGCTACTGTGAATGAAAGTTATATTTCATTGATAAATGAATTGATGACCTTGAATGTGCCCTATTCAATATTTGAAAGTCAGAGTAGCGTCCCTTTGCCTATTTTGATTGGTTATGAAAATATGAATCTTGAGCACATCAAAGAGATTTCTGGTTCTGGTGATGGAGTTGACTCAGAAGAAATTATGTCTAATATAATAAACTGGATGAACTCTAATTATGAGGCCACTGCTGAATTCAAAACTATTTCTGCATTGGGAGATATAGAAAAATTTGATATCTTAAGAATTTATAAAATAAACCTGATTCGGAAGCCTGATGCTGAATCGGGCACGTCTTATCTTGTGATAAGCCAACCATTCGGTTCTGTTGTTTTTCAGGTGCCTGCGGGGAGTGAGTCAGTGAGTGGTGGAAGCGGAACTTATCGAGCAATTAATGGGACTAGCACTTCGAGAGTTATTGAATTTCTTATGGCTGGGCAAAATGCGCCAGATATTGAAAATCTTGGGGCTTATATCTCCCCCGTGTTGAGCGGGTTGGACATAAGTGACAAGCCCATTAGAGAGGCTTGGTGGGAAGATGAAGGGGGCCACTTTAATTGGAACAGGTTCCTCCTCGGAATGGCTATTCTTTTGACGATTGCTCTTTCAGTTTATATAATCCTGCAAGCTTGGTATAAGAGGTATTACGAGAAACATTTGTTCAGTAACCCTAATGATTTATACAATCTGATTAATTTTGCCTATAATTCAAGGAAGAGCGGCCTTAAAGATGAAGAAATAAAGAACAAACTTAAGGAGATGGGTTGGAAAAGTGAACAGGTGGATTATACGCTTAAAAAGATGGATGGCAAAAGGACTGGGATGTGGGAAATACCAATCTTTAAGTTCATTGAAAATAAGAAAGTTAAGAATGAGCTTCGGAAGAAACAGGGAGGTAAGAGGGTAGACGCAAGATTTATTAAACGACCGGTCTATTAGGGAGCATGTTAAAAATATTGAAGAGATTCTCAGCTAGGATTTTTGGAAGGTTATTTAGGAAAAGAGAGAGTTTGAAAATTGGTTTTTATGGGCCGCCTAATGCTGGGAAGACAAGCTTAGCAAATAGGATTTGTAAGGATTGGACTGGAGAAGATATAGGCCAGGTCAGTGGTGTGCCTCATGAAACAAGGAATGTTCAAATTAAAGAGAAAGTTGAGATAAAGTATAAGGGAAAGATTTTGGAGTTTAAACTGGTGGATACCCCTGGAATTGCGACTAAGATAGATTATGAAGATTTTATGAAATTTGGGATGAAAAAGAGGACTGCTAAAAAGAGGGCTAAGGAAGCGACTCAAGGGATTATCGAAGCGATTCAGTGGTTGGATGATGTTGATGCAGTCATTGTTGTTCTTGATGCTACGCAGAATCCTTATTCTCAGGTGAATATTACGATTATTGGGAACCTCGTTGCGAGGAAGATTCCTGTGCTGATAGCTGCGAACAAAATAGATTTAAAGAAGGCAAACGTTAAGAAAGTGGAAAGTGCGTTTCCGGAGTATGAGGTTGTCGGAATCTCAGCGAAAGAGGGCAAGAAGATGGACGACTTTTATGAGTCATTGTTTAGGTTAAGCAAAAACGTATAAAATGGTGAAAAAAATGAAAAGGATAAAGGGGTTGAGCTTGCATGTAATGCCTTTTTCAGAGGTCCAGGATTTAACGATCGCTCAGAGAGTGAAGAAAATCTTGAATCTTGTTCTTGGAAATAAAATAGTTATTTTGCATGGTCGATTGAGGGCCGAAGAGGAGGCGAGATTGATTGAGGACACTATGGCTTTAGTTGATCATGTCAAGAACTTTAAGGGAATTGAGTTGGCGGTTATTGAACCGAACTTGAGAGATAAAAACATGATGTTTAAAGTCAAGCACAATATTGCTAAGAGGCTTGTCGGAGACAACACTGCTTTGACAGTGATTGGTCCTGCGACAGTTGTGAAGGAGATCAAAAGAGATCCTAAGAAGCTGGAAGTAATGCTTGGTTAATCCCTTAACCGAATAACTGCTTCTTTCTGTGAAACAAATATTTATTAATGCTTGGGGTTTGGGAAAAGCATGCCATATAAATGTGTTCATTGTTCGAAGCTGTTTGATGATGGTAGCGGGCAGGTGTTGAAGGGATGCGACAGTTGTGGTAGGAAGTTTTTCTTTTATATTCGTAAGGATCAGTTAGAGAGCATAAAGAAGCAGGAAGAGACAGACATCGAGCTTGAACCTGAAGATAAGAAGCAGATGGAGAAAGATGTTAGAGACATTGCGGGCTTTGAAAATGAAGAGACGCCTGTGTTTTTGGATTTTGAGAGCGTTAAAGTAATTAAGCCCGGTAAGTATGCGGTTGACCTTGGAAATTTGTTTGCGACTGACAAGCCGAGAGTTTACAAGCTTGAAGATGGAAAGTATATAATTGATCTTTCTAGGATCATGGCCCCTGGAAAAGAACAAACTTAAAAGTGTTGAGTTCCTTGTAGATTTATGAGATTTGATTTTTCTGTTGATGAGAAAGAGTTTAAAGAGATGAAGAAAGAGGTAGACGATTTTATGAATATCCTTCGGAAGAAGATTGGTGCGGATGTTTTTCTTGGGGGGAGTTTTGCGAAAGGAACTGTTGCGAAGTCTGATGAGTATGATGCAGATATTTTTGTGAGGTTTGATTGGAAGTATGATAATCTGTCTGATAGGCTTGAGAAAGTTTTGAAGCCCATTGTGAAATCAGGTAAACTAAACATGAAGCGAATGCATGGGAGCAGAGATTATTTTAGGATTTGGAAAGAAAGGAAATTGACGTTTGAAGTTATTCCGGTTACAAAGATAAAGAACGTAAAGATGGCGCGTAATGTTACTGATTTGAGCTATTTTCATGTTAATTATGTGAGAAGGAATTTGAAGGGGAGGATGCTTAAAGAACTGGCTCTTGCCAAGAAGTTCTTTAGGGCAAATGGAGTTTATGGTGCTGAGTCTTATATCCATGGTTTCTCAGGGTATGGAATTGAATGCTTGATAATTCATTATAAGAGTTTTGAGAAGATGTTAAAAGAGCTTGTTAAAGTGAAAGACAAGAGACTTGTGATTGATTTGAAAAAGTTTTACAAGAAGAAAGATGCTGTGTTTTTCGAATTGAATGAGTCTAAATTGCATTCGCCGATTATATTGGTAGATCCTACTTGGAAAGAGAGGAATGTTCTTGCTTCCTTGAATTGGGAGACGTTTAGGAAGTTTCAAGAAACTGCGAAGAAATTTCTTAAGAATCCTTCTGGGATGTTCTTTGAGAGGAAAGAGATGGATATTAGCAAAATGAAGAAAAAGGAAGGTGAATTTTTGCATATCGTCTTAGAAACAAGCAGACAAGAAGGAGATATTGCTGGGACTAAGATGAAAAAGTTTGCTGGCTTTCTAACTCGGGAGATGGGGAAATATTTTAGCGTTCTTGAGAATGAATTCTCTTACCTCGGCGAAGGTCAGAAGGCAGATTTGTATTTGATTTTGAAATCAAAAAAAGAATTTTTGAAAGTTGGACCTCCCTTAAAAATGAAGAAAGAGGTTGTTAGGTTTAGAAAGGCAAATAAAAAGACTTTTGTTAAGGGTAGTGTTTTACACGCTCGCATTAATGTTAATTTTTCAGGAAAAGAGTTTGTAAAGAAATGGGTTCAATCTAAAGAGGGGCGAATAAAGTTAGAGGGTATGGGGTTAAGTAAAATTACTTTTTCTTAACGCCTGCATCTATGATGCCGGAAAGAGACTGAGCAAAGAAAGGTGAGTTTAACCAGACCCCTATTTCCTCATCTGACTTTTCAGGCGTGATCATGAATAGGACCTCTGTTTTGTCTGCTATGTAAAGTCTTGCGTCAGATTCTGTTGTTGCTGTTCTGATATTTGTTTTTGTAGAAATTCTTTTAACCTTATCTGAAGGACCTGTTAGTGCAAGCTTGACTTTAACGTCTTTCTTCGCAGCTTGTTCTAGGGCGGGAAGTAAAACTCTTGATTTATCTTCAAAATCTAGAACTGAGGTAGATATAAAAATCTCTCTCTTTGCATTTTGGATTAACTCTCTAAGCCTTGAAACTATGTTAGAACGGCCCCTCAATGATCCTGTTATTTCGTGTGTTTTGATTGGTGCGATGCCGGTTTTATGGAGCTTTTCAAGCTCTTCGTACTCTGTGGTGTCCTTTAGTGTGGAAAGATTGTTTACCTTTTCTTGAGCTTCTTGCAATGTGATGGACTTCATCTTCTCAAGAACTTCTGTTGGTTTTACGGCAATATACTTTACTGGCTTTCCAATTTTAACAATCGCAAATCCTCTCTTCTCAAGGGATTCAAGAACATCGTACGTTCTTGACCTAGGGACGCTTGAAATTGTGGCAATCTCACCAGCTGATGCGATTCCCTTAGAAAGTAAAGCGATCCAGACCTTGGTTTCATAAATGTTCAAGTTGAAGTATTCCTTAATTCTCTTTACTAATTCCTGCTTTATCATCATTAAGGGACAACAAATGGGCGGTATTTAAAGGTTTCTATTTTGTATCCATTATGGAGTTACAACAGACTCAGAAGAGTAATCTGGCTACGCCTAAGGCTATAAAACAGCCAGTGGTTATGAAAGGCATTGCGGGATAGAATTTGCCCTTTTCCGACAGGTAGAACAGTGTGAGAAGGGCTAAAGTTGCTCCCATGGCCACAAATAGTGCTGAAATCAAGCCAATTTGGAGTAAAACAACGCCTGCGAGGATTATTGGGAACACTACATCCCCCCCTCCAAGAATTGCTATTCCGACTTTGACTTTCTTTTCTTTTGCTTTTTTTGACTTGGTTTTAGACTTTTCGGCCCTTGCGAGAGCTTGCCTTTCTTTTTTTCCGATATAAGGTATGAAAAACCCTGTAAAGACCCTGAGTTTCTGGATTTGGTATTGGGCCATTTTTTGCATAAACCCTGCGTGCCAAACTGCATACATGTCATAAAGTGAGATCAAAATCAGTATGACTATCACTGCTAGAAGAGGTGCTTTTGTCCAGGACATTAGCAATACTACAAATATTGCTGCGATTCCTGGGTAAACAAAAAGTTCGGTAATATTGTGGACAATAAGATTTCTCTTAAATATTTTATAAAATGCTAGAGGTAGCGCGACTAAGAACGCGATTAGAGAAGCATATGGGACTTTCAGTATAACTGAGTTGAGAGTTATGCCGATTGCTAAGGTGACAACTGCGAAGAACCACAGTCTCAGGAACGTCTCCGCGTTATATTTTGTTAGGATCAGCATGATTACTACAACTATTGAGAATGCGATTGCGAAACTTAGAACTAGGTCAAAGGCAGATCTGGGTTCTACGTCCTCTGGGGGCTCCATTCCGTAAGGCAATGTCGTGTCGTCTGAAGAAGCATATTGGTGGACTACAAAAATCCCGAGCAATTGTGCAATAAAGAACATACTTAGCAATACCGTTGTTATTTTCCATGTGTGTTTCATATCATGAGTTAGAAAATCAGCTTTATAATTGTTTTTGAGATTATCTCAACCTGATTGTTTCTAAATTTTTTGGGACTGTAGTCTCAATTTTGTTTGACCTGTATAGTGTAGAAGCCAAATCCAAAGATTTAGAAATTTCGCCGTGATTAATGATTATTTTCTTTGGTCTTGGGCTCATTCTGCTTATATATTGTAGAAGCTCGTTTCTTCCTGAATGTGCGGACAGGCCGTACATTGTTTCAACTCGCATATTCACCTTGATTGTGTCTCCCCCGTAGTCGCTCCCTAAATTTATATCTTTTGCGCCATCTTTTACGTCTCTCCCCAAGGATCCAACAGCTTGATAGCACCCGAAGATTATTACATTATTTGGATTTTCGGCCATATTTCTGAAGTATTCCACGGAAGCACCGCCGACAAGCATCCCGGATGTTGCGATGATTATGCAAGGGCCTCCTTCGATTACTTCTTTTCTTTCTGTTGCACTTCCCACTCTCTTGAAAATATCTGAAAGGAATGGGTTATTATCCTGAAATACTTGATTACGAACGTTTGCTGAGAGAAAATCAGGGTAAGCTGTATGGATTGCATTAATGTCCCAAATCATTCCATCAACATAGACTGGAATCTTGGGAAGTTTTCCCGTTCTGATTGCTTCTTCGACCCTTAGCATTGTCTCTTGAGCGTGGCCCAATCCTAGCTCTGGTAGAAGTACCTTGCCTTTCTTTTTTATTGTGTCTCTAACTACGTCCATGAATCTTTCTTCTACATCTCTTGCAGGTGGTAAGACATCTTGTTTGCTACCATAGGTTGATTCTAATTGGATTGTTTCAACTCTTGGGAACCTGTTATTTGCGGCATCTAACAATCTGGTTTTTGCATATTTTGTGTCTCCAGTATAAACGAAGTTGTGTAGCCCGTTTCCGATATTTATGTGAACTACTGCAGAGCCAAGAACATGGCCTGCGTTGTAAAGAGTTATTCTGATGTCTGATGTGATATCTGTAACTTCGCCGTAATCTAAGCATATTGAATGTCGAACCATCTCTTTTATGTGTTCTGCTTTGTAGAGGGGGAACTGGGCTTTTTTGTATGCTACGCCGATTAAATCAAGTTGAGATAGCGAAGAAATATCTCGTGTTGGGGCAGTCATGTAAGTTGGGCCTTTGTAACCCATTTTGTACAAATAAGGAACTAGCCCGACGTGATCGAGATGTGCATGAGAAATAATTACTGCATCTATCGTGTTTAGGTCTCCTATTTCTGATACGTCCAAGTAAGGATATTTTTCAGGACCTTCCTGAATTGCTGGATTAATACCACAATCTAAGATTATTTTAGAATTTGGGGTGTGTAGTAAGAAACAGGACCTTCCCACTTGGGCACCACTTCCTAAAACAGAGAGGCGAACCCACATTTCTTTCTTTTCTGGATTCCAGTCATTGTAAATCTTTTTCCCAACATCATGTAAAAATTTTCTTCGGTAGTTATTATTTGCATATAGAACAGAGCGAATCTTTTCTGTTATTTTGGAGTGAATTGCTGGAGATCTTTGCACAATGGGCAACCAGAATGTAGATTTCTTGATATCATTTAAAATCGAACCTTGTTTTCCAATTACCAAACCTGGACGTTTTGCTTCGATTATTACGACGCTTCTTTGATTGTCAAAAATTATATTTTCTATTTCTGCATCTTCTTGGACAAGAGCCCGAATTGTTTTTTCTGTCTCCTCTTCAGATGCAAGTATTTTCTTGTCTGCCCTTAACTCTATTCTTTTCTTTATTTTGGAAACAACTTCTTTTATCTTGCTGTCCCCTGTCTTGAAGAATTCTTTGTCTTCTGTGTAAAGGACTATGTTTGCACCTTCGAAGGTTGCATCACTGATTGCGCGAGGTAACTCTTCTTTAATCGTTTTCAAGATGTCTGCCATTTTGGGTCTTAATTATTTGTATTGCGGAATAATTTCCTCAGAGAAAATGTGGTTTACTCCGTCTTTCGTTATTGTGAAGACATCGATCCCGTTACCTGAGCCTGGGTCACGTTCGATTGAAGATTTGAGACATTCTTTGGCGAGTTCTGCGCCTTCCTTTACAGTCATGTCTTTTCGATATTGCCTTTCTAAAAGTCCTAAGATGTAGGGCATTCCTGAAGAAAAGTTTGCGTCATAGTCGTCAACTTCGGCTGCTGATCCTGCTGGTTCAATTGTGAAC
>Ga0164310_10000636_pt1 | contig 19020 bp, 20 predicted proteins | sample GuaBasSedimGuay1_FD_121795 | JGI IMG/M metagenome (GOLD analysis project Ga0164310, IMG submission 121795) | Subseafloor sediment microbial communities from Guaymas Basin, Gulf of California, Mexico - Guay1, Core 4569-9, 0-3 cm | ecosystem: Environmental > Aquatic > Marine > Hydrothermal vents... | reverse complement strand
TTTAGCGTAGGCATGGGTAGAGATGTCTAATTTTTCCGCCATATCTTCTTGCGTCCAATTTTTAGAAGAACGAATCAATTTAAGTTTTTGAGGAAATTTCATAAATAGATACTCTTTTTTTTCGTCACAAATAGCCAGCGTAGCATGGACTAAATAATGTGAAATTATAGAGGTTGATCTATGCTACACTTACCATTCATCTGAATTTGAAAGAAGTGGGTTTAGTATCGCTGAACGAAGTATCGTTCTTCTACCCACGCTGGCTTGGGCGTTAGGCAAAAAAAGGAGAAAAAAATGAGTGCAGGTGTATTTTCATGTATTGGAACATCGTATATTAAGGCTGCGAAAAATACATTTTATTTCACAAAACGGGGTGCCCCATTTTTGTTGAAACCATTTGCATTGGTATTCGCACTATTCTATTCAGTTACTTTATTGATGATTAGTCTTTTTTTCTATGCTCTCATTATCTTAGATTGGTTAGGCAATCTGACTGATACATTGAGAAAGAGTTTGCTTAATGCAATGGATGGACATAGCCGGAAAATAAATAATGGCATTCTGTCATTTATTTTAGAACCAATAATTATTGTTCTATTGTCACCGTTGTTTTTGCTTTCGGTGTTCATCCCAAAGGTATCAAGTAATCCAATCGAAAATTTTGCTGTAAATGAAATCTCCGATATTTTTAGTGGCGCGGGTGCCTTTAAACGAATTAATAAGATTATATGGGGTGCAGCAAAAAGGCTATTTAGATATGTAGGAAATGCTAACCTGATACTGATGCCAATTTTATCAGTCATAGCGATTTTGTACTCAATTGTCCTGATAGCCGTTGGTTCCATATTTGCTATTTTGATACCGCTTGATTGGATAAGTTATTTGATTGAATCAATACGACAAGGAATAGTTAGTTTTACAAATAATCAGCAGCAAAAAATACGATATAGTGGTAGCTCATTTCTCATTGCGCCGGTTTTATTAGTTGTTTTAGCACCAGTATTTCTTTTGCTCTTGATTATTCCAAAGTTTACAACACAAATAGATGTTGAAGTGTAGCAAGCATCGTTTTTGGTTAAATATAGAATTGTAGGGTGGGTTTCGCTATAGCGAAACACACCTTTTTTTTTGCCTACTACATTCGTCAATTTTCCACAGCTCTTTTTTAATTCCCAATTGAAACGATATCAATAATTTTAAGTTATAATAAATCAAATAGCTCGTTGTAGGGTGGGTAGAAAACCCACCTATCCTCAATAATCATTTTTCGATTGCGGTGGGTTTAGCTACCTACCCTACGCGAGCTGACCCCAATTATTCACGTTTTTTCCGTGAATCTGTTATACTCTCAACATAAATAATCCTGTTAATCCCCAAAGAAGTTCAATCCTGTTCAAAAACTGATAACTTAGGAGATATTAAGATGTTAGCTGTTATTCAAAAATGGGGGAATCATCAAGGGCTATCTTTTACCCCGGAAATGCTTAATCAAGCCCAACTGTCTCTTGGTGATGAAGTTTTCATTACCGTGCGACAGGGAGAAATTATTATCAAACCCACAGTTCAAGGAAAAGGCAAATACACTTTAGCAGAATTGGTGGCACAAATGCCTAGTGACTATAATCCCCACGAGGAAGAGTGGGGAAAATCTGTTGGCAAGGAGGTTTGGTAAATGGCACGTTATGTACCCAAGAAGGGAGATTTTGTCGCTTTGAGCTTTGATCCACAATCAGGGCATGAACAAAAAGGTAGAAGACCGGCTTTGGTTGTAAGCAATGACTTATTCAACCAGCATACTGGCGATTGTTTGTCCCATTACCAATACCGACAGAGATATTCCATTTCACGTTAAAATATCAGGAGAAACATCGCTCACTGGTTTTGTTATGGTTGATCAAGTTAAATCTATTGATTATGTGGCTAGAAACGTTAAACTGATTGAATCTGCACCGTATCAACTCATCAATGAAGTACTTGCGGTTTTGAATATTTGTTTATACTGAAGAATGCCACTTTTATCAAACGTCAATTTTTCACACCTCTTTTTTAATTCCCAATTAAAACAATAGATATGTCGGATTTTGCTGAGTCATTCCAAATCACAATCATGTTGACGCGAAAATTCGAGTTATTCATAAGTTTTCAAATTCTTTTGGTAGCGTTGTTCTCTGACTATTTTACTCCATATATGTTGATATTCCTAAACTGTTATCAAAGAATGATGCTATAGATATGGAATAATTGGGGCTTGAGGTTTTAGCAAGTGTAGGGTGGGTTTCGCTATAGCGAAACCCCCCTTTTTTTTGCCTACCATTCGTCAATTTTTCACACCTCTTTTTTAATTCCCAATTGAAACGATATCAATAATTTTAAGTTATAATAAATCAAATAGCTAGTTGTAGGGTGGGTAGAAAACCCACCTATCCTCAATAATCATTTTTCGATTGCGGTGGGTTTGGCTACCCTCCCTACGCGAGCTTTTAAAACTTTTCTCGTTTTTAAAGTTAATTTTTTGAGCATGGTTTAAGACCAGTTATTAAGAATTTTATTAATAGTTCCTTTACCTACACCTTTAATTTTAAAATCTGCAAATGAGTTTAAGGTTCGTTTTCCTCTTTCCGCAAGAATTGGTGTTGTAAATCTAGCAGTTATCCCAATTCTATTTAATTTAATTTCAAATTCAAAATCAGAAATTCCTTTATTATTAAAGTCAGCGACAAAAACAGTTTGTTTTTCAGGCTGACTAATAATCGTTGTTTCAAGCGGTGCAACTGAAATATTGGCAATTGCTTCCTGCAAAACATTAAAAATTTTATCAACTTCTGCATCCCGTTTGCTTTGTTGAGAAACAAAGCCCGTAAATTGTTCACTCAAGTTTTTAATCACATTCATTATCGGTTGAATATCAACAGTACTCGTTTGAGTTGAAATAGCGGGCTCTTTTTCTGATTCACCCGTTTTTTCAACAGGCTTTTCTACTGGAGTTACAACAGATTGTTTTCTAAACATTGCAATCTGTTGTTGGTAAAAAGGAAGTTCTTCTTCAGATTCAATGAGATATGCGTTAATTCCCTCACATTTTAAAGGGTCTATTTTTTCAGCTTTAAGTGCAGCATAATATTCAAAATCACCCTCAATAATGGAATAAGAGTCTATTCCGACTTCCAACAAAATAAGCGGTGTAATTACTCCTTCCATTTGTAAAATGAGTTCAGCAGCTTCGTTCAAATCAGCTTCCGAAAATTTTGCACGAGTGTCAGGAGATTTAATCTCCTCAAGCATCACAGTATAGGATGATATTTTTTTCATTTAAGATACCTTTTCCAGAACTTCAGTAGCCAATTTTTGAAATTCATTTACAGACTCAGACTGAGAATTAAAATCCAAGATAGATCTAGGTTCAGGTATTTCCATATCTTCTAGTTGCACTGTTTGTTCAGTACATTTTGCTAAATCATCTCTCTCAAAAATAATGCTATTCATTACCTCAAATCCATAACGTTTTGGAACCGCTAAACGCTTTGGTAGAGTATATTTTCTAAATCTAGCATTGGTTGATACTTTAGTAGGTAAAACCCCTAAAATTTTAATAGGCTCACGACTAAGCATATCTCTCGTTTCGTCATTTTTATCAATAAATTTACGAACATTTGTTAAACCTGCATTAGCAAAAGGTTTCATATCGGAAGGAATCAATAAATAATCTGTTGTTATTAATGCTATTTCAGCATATAAGTTCAAAGAAGGAGGAGTATCAATAAGGATAATATCGTATTTGTCTTTAACAACCTCCAATTTTTTGATCAAGCGACGTATGACTGACTTTGCCTCAAAAAGTTCTTTTTCCTTTTCCATCAATAAGATATGAGAAGGTATTACATCAATCTCATGGCTACTAAAACGAGAAGTTCTAGCAATTTCTGAAATTGGAAAGAATTTCTGTGATTTTAGTACATGATAAACATAACTATCTTTCAAGTCATCCTTCTCTTCATCCTCGAAATTCACCAAACCCGTAGCAAAAGTAGTATTAGCCTGACTATCTAAATCAATCACCAACACCCTTTTACCCATCTTGCTAAAAGTAGCCGCAAGGTTAACGACCGTTGTCGTTTTACCGACACCACCTTTATTATGATAAACTGCAATGATTTTCATATTATTACCTATTGATTTCAGCTCTTTTGCGAGTGTTTCTTTACCAATTAAAGCCTTAATTTTATCAATATTTTCATTAACTTTACGCCCCCAACAATGAAAAATCAGTTGAATATTATTCCCTGTATTTCGATAAATGATAATCTCTTTACCATTTGTCAACATTCCATAAGGAATTTGCAACTCCAACATATAATCTTTTAACTGCTGAAAATGGTTATTCAGATTTTCATTTGGATGTTTAGCTTCAAACACAACATCAGTTTTCACCTCAGAATCGGTATAAGCAGAAAAATCCAAACGAAACCGATTTAGTTTACGTTCTTGCCGCCATAATTTTAGACTATAACCTAACTTTGGTAATAAATAACTGACAATTAATTTACTTTCAACTTCCCTTTCATTATGACAAAAACTAGGATCGAAAACGGATTTCATGTTTATTAATTAATTGTTAAAACGCTCTTGTCGGGTTTTCAGAATCATTAATTAGATGTCATTTTTTTGTAGAGTGGGCAAGAAAAAGACGTTGCCCACCCTACCTGACTAAAAATGGTTAGTGATCACCACATCTTCCATTTGTAATTGACCACCACGTGGCTGATTTTCCTTGATAGCCTTGCCAATAACAACGAACATGGTAATTAGATGATCTTCTGGCAAATTTATCACTTTGCCCACCGCGTCAAAATCGAAACCATCCATAGGGCAAGAATCATAACCCATTGATTTAGCGGCTAACATTAACGTTTGAGCCGCAATACCGCAGGAACGCATGGCTTCGTCACGTTGTACCTGTTCCCGCCCTCGATAGTATTGATCAAGTGCAGGGAGAATAAAATCTTGTGCTTCTTTTGGGGCATTTTTCCAATAACGAGCAGGTTGCTTTTCCCATGCTTTGATATCTGCACAGAGAATCACCAATAAAGAAGCGTCTGTCACCTGAGCTTGATCCCATGCTGCTGCTCGAATTTTCTTTCTGAGTTCCTGTTCTTGCACCAATACAAAACGCCAGTTTTGAATATTAAATGCTGTGGGGGAAAGCATGGCTAATGACATCAATTTGTTGACTTCATCTTTTGTCATTCGATGTTCAGGCTCATAATGCTTGATTGCACGACGTGTTTCGATGGCACTAAAAGTTTCCATGTTTTTCATCCTTTTAAAAAAGTTTCCAGAAGAAAACGGCTTTAAACTCGCTGTATTATATGATTGTAGGGGCGAACTTTCGTTATCGCCTGGCTTAACTTATATGGCTTTGCAGCTCTTGATATCACATTAACCACCAGTAACATTCATATACCGTAAAATCTTTGGCTGTTCATCAAAATCAAATTCATGGCTTTTGGGTTTAAACGCCATGGCATTGACAATAGCTTGTTTGAGGGGAATAAGATTACCTGGGTTAGCGCGTATTATGCGCCGTAAATCAACCGAATGTTCTTGCCCTAAACAGAGTAGCATAAGACCATCTGTTGTCACACGCACTCGATTACAACTATCGCAAAAATTATGGCTATGCGGAGAGATAAAACCAACGCGGGTTTCCGTACCAATCACTTTATAATAGCGTGAGGGTCCAGCCGTCGTTTCCAAACTAGGGAGTAGGGTAAATGAGGTTTCAATATCTTGACGAATTTTGGTGCTGGCGTAAAAAGCTTCGGCACGATCATGTTCACCAATTTCGCCTAAAGGCATTTCTTCAATAAAGCTGATGTCAATCCCTTTATCAACAGCAAATCGCACTAAATCTATCACTTCATCATGGTTACGGTTTTTTAAAACGACCGCATTAATTTTAATACGTTTAAATCCTGCCTGAATCGCGGCATCAATACCACGCAAAACCTTTTCTAATTTATCAGTACGAGTCATTTTTTGAAAACGCGCCGCTTTTAAAGTATCAAGACTGATATTGATTCGCTTAACCCCGGCTTCTTTTAATGGTTGTGCCATTTTGACCAATTGTGAAGCATTGGTAGTTAACACGAGTTCTTTTAAGCCCTTTAATTTACCCAATCCTTGAAATAGTCGTAAGATATTTGTGCGTATTAATGGCTCGCCTCCAGTAATACGGATTTTTGTCACACCTAATTCTATAAATGCACATCCTAACCATTCTAATTCTTCCAAGGTTAATAATTGTACGCGGGGCAAAAAAGTCATTTTATCGCCCATACAATAAACACAGCGAAAATCACAACGATCAGTCACTGACAGGCGTACATAAGTAATTTTTCGGTTAAATTTATCTATTAATTGAGATGGCATATTTAATTACCAAGGGAAGGGTTTTGCGGTAGGTAGTGGTATAAACCTGACAGGTTTTTGAAACCTATCAGGGTTTTTTCAGAACTAAGTGCGATTTTTAATCATCATCACTTCCATCATTTTAGCACCCACTTCGTCAGAGACATCCATAACTTGTTGCAGTTCTTCCAACATAGCTTTTTCACCATCTTCAATGACACCATCAGCTAGAGCAATGTCAATGGCGCAAACGAAAGCGGTTTCACGCAATTCATCCGGTAAGCTGCTTTTAGCAATCGCAATCAAGCCACCGACATCTTCGTTTTGCAGTATCGTAACCAATTTATTGAACATCTCACTGACTTGCTTCTCAGTGTAGCCGTCGTACATTCTCATTTGCAGCAAATAGGCGAAAATGCCCTTGACTTCTGATTCATCAATGTTACCATCGGCTGCCGATGTTGCCAGCGCAATTGCTAAAAAAGCTTCTTGTTTGCTAAATGTGTCTTCGGATGTAGGTGCTTTGCTTGAACTAAACCAACCCATTGTATTTCTCCTAAAAAAGTTAAGTGATATTAAAAACCAATTCAAAAACTGGGTTTCAACCCCTTCAAGAAATCCGATTTTTAGAAAAACTCTGATTTCTATCTGAAAAAAATGTTAAAAAACTTGTACCTACTTAAAATACAATAAAACTTTGAGCGTACCTGGTAGTACGACGCATTCAAAGGCTGATAACACTTTATCAAAGGGAAAACGTTCATCAATAAATAATATGGGGTTAATTAATTTTTTTTCAAGTAAACGTAAAGCAGGTGCAAAAGGACCACAACGTGACCCGACTAATGTGATTTCATCAACTATTAAAGTAGAAAAATTGATTGATATATCCCCTTTAAAAGTGCTTTTAAGGACTATCGTACCACGTGGGCGCACCGCTTGACGGGCAAGCGTCAATCCGCCAATTGAGCCAGTCGCTTCAATAACAATATCAAAAGCCCTGCTTGGAACAGCATTTTCATCAACCCAGGAGATATGATAAGCTGACAATAATTGCCGTTGTTTATCATAACGCGCCACCACTTGTAAATGGCACCCTGTTAATACCAAAGTTTGTGCCATCAATTGCCCCAAGCGTCCAGCACCTACAATTAAAACCTGATCGCTAGGGCGGATTATCACTTGTTCTTGTATTTCTAAAGCGGCAGCTAATGGTTCAGTGAAAACAGCTGCTTCATCCGAAATAGACGCGGGAACAGTTATTAAATTTTTTAAAGGCAGACGCAAGTATTCTGCAAATGCACCATCCCGATTAACAATGCCTAACACGGTGCGCTGTTCACAATGTGTCGCTTGCCCCCTGAGACAAGTATGACAGATTCCACAAGCGGCATTGATTTCTCCCACGACCCGTTCCCCGATTCGCTCAGGTGCTTGCGCTGTTTCTACAATTTCACCCACAAATTCATGACCTAAAATACCAGTATAAGGGTAATAGCCTTTCACTAATTCCAAATCGGTTGCACAAATCCCGGCAAGATGGACACGCACCAGGGCTTCATCGGCTTGTTCGTGAAGTAACTTAGGCTTTGGAACATTATCTCGATAAGTTAATCGGTTATTTTCTAGCCAAAGTGCTTGCATAATGTGATGATGATTTTCAGGTTAAAGACTAGCTATTAGAGAATAAGAATATTCTAATATACTTAAAATTATTGATTTTTTTAAGACAGTCTATATAACAAAAGATTATAGATTATATTTTTTTAGTCTCACAGGGTGAATACTGATGTTCGCCCTGACGTGAATCTATTTATATCATGCACTGTAAGGGCAGATCACCGCGAATGCCCTTATAAACTTTGGAGAGCAAACCTCATGATCGAGAAAAATCTCTATACTATTAATATGGGAGCATTATTATATGCGCTCAATACTAACCGAACAAAACAAGGGCTTATAGAAATTGAACATGCATTGATTGCAAGTAAATTGGGCATTTTGTTCGCCCTAAAAACCAACGCTTATGTCAATTTTAAGCGCGAAGCCATTGAACTAAATGATGCTCAATTGATTGCTTTGCATGAAATTTTTGAGCAACATTTTAATGCCGGGATGATTGAAGAAATCCGTGCCTTAGTGATAATACAAGAATCACAACCTGAAAAAGCGGATATTCATCAACTCGTCCCCTCATCACGAACCCGTACCACAGGTTTTTTCAGCAAAATCAAGGGCTTTTTAAGAATGAGACCTGAAGTACAGGAGAGTCCGGCATGAGCCATTTCGGGAATATTGATAAACACCCTCAAATCACAACTATCGGTGGACATAATGTCATTGGTGGACTCAGTCATGTTTATCATTGTAATTATTATAATGCCTATTTACAAATGACCGTGTTATTAACGCAAGGCATGGGCGATCACAATCCAGAACGTTTATTGACAGATTCCGTGACGGCATTGGTTCAGTTGTTGAAACAGCGTGGCTACAGTGAACTTGATTTATTGCATGAATTTGCCTACTGTGGCTTTGGTATGCTTCAGCAACTGAATGATAATACCTGGGAAACGCCCCATTCACATTATGGTAAAACTTCATGTCTCCATAGTAAACCGCAAAAAAATTGTTATTTTACAAGTGGTTATCTGCAAGGATTGCTAGAAAAAAGGGTGGAAGAAACCGAATGTAAACTATTAGGTGCGCCCAAAGATAAATTTATGGTGTTTGATGAAGCTATAAAGGTAGAAAACTACCTGACTCGCACCTTTGAATTACAAACGACTATTCCTGAGCGTTTTGCCTTTGAAGGCTGTCAAGATTTTAGCACTCGTGTTGATGAAGAAAAAATCATCGCAGGTTTAAAAACAGTTCCTTTATACGGTCAATACGGTCCAGATGAAACAGGCTTAATTGAAGTTTTTGGCGCTATACTCACTAATCAGTTTATGGGTTACTACAATCGGGTTAGCTATGAAACTTATTTTGCTTTGCGTGATGCGGGTGTGCCAGCAGCCGATAGCAAAGAAATGTTCATTCAAGCAGGGCATGTTTGTGCATTTAATACTTTTGGTAGGATAATGAATAGCCCTGAGTGGTATAACGTTGTAGTAGCAATGTGTGAAACCAAAGAAGACTGGTTACACAGTATGATAGCTGTTATCAATATGTTAGGGTGGGGAATCTATCGCGTAGAAAAAATGGATTCCGAACAAGAGCTTATTGTGCGCGTGTACAATTCTTATGAAGGAGTTGGATTTAGGCGCATGTACCCCCCTACGGATGATAAAAATATGTCATTTTTGGCAATGGGGGCAACATTGGGTTTAGTACATTTACTTTGGAAAGTTGATATTCGTAACAAACCCGCTTTGACTCCCACATTTTATGTGGAACAATTTAATCATCCCGATAACAGTTACCAGGTTGAACAAACCCATGCCATTGCTGCTGGCGATGACTATGATCGGTTTATCGTGTCAAAATAATAGGGAATAAAGTTTTAATCATTTCCGAAACGGTTATCACCCAAACCTGACAGGTTTTTAAAACCTGTCAGGTTATACACCTTATGAAAATCAATATCCAAACCGTTGGGCAGTTTGGCTAGTTTCCTGCTTTATTGTGTTGATCTCTTCTTCTGAAAAATCAGGTTTATAGTAAGAGGGCAATTTTATTTTTCCTGCAAATTCACGCACCACTTCCTGCCCTTCTCCCAAACAACAATGATCCATAAGGGCTTTAATAGTTACTTCCGGTGATTCACAAAAATCTTCAAAGCGAACAACCATTGATGCTTTTCGCAGGTTCGGATTAGCCTCCAATCGGTCCGCGAGATATCCGTGGAGTTGGCTCCAATAACTAGACCACGCTTGGACATCTTGTTTATTTTCCCATAAGGTCATAATTTCTTTGGTTTTATCGCCAATGTTTATGGGACGGATATCCAATCCAAATTCAAAATGACCTATTCTCTGCAAATGTTTAAGTGCTTGTGGGCTTTCTTTAATACCTTCGCAGAATAGCGTATGTTGCTTGATGAGTGAGGCGATGTGATTAACCGGTTGGCGAACGGGTATCACAAATCGCGCATCTGGAAATAGTTTCAAAATATACTCAAGCCGTGTGATATTGTAATTTCCTTTGGCAAGGTATCTGTTTCCGTTCCGCAGCAACAGCAATTTACGAATGTGATTATGATAAAAACTTTCAAACTTCAGATTATTCGTACTTTGATCGAGAATATTGCTGTTCGCAGGATTATGTACATTCGGAAAAAAAGTCATCCAAAGAATTTCTTCCATCGCCTCAGGGCTATCTGGGGTAACGAGGATCCCATCGCGGTGCGCCCGCTCAATTGGCTTGACTTTCCGCGTAAGCATACGAGCCAATAACCAATTCCACCAAAAGGGTGTATAAATGGGTGGATAGTCTTTATACTGGTGCGACACGACTCCTTGGTGGCGCGACAATATTTCTAGGAGTATCGTCGTACCAGCACGGGCAAGTCCACTGACATAAATAGGCTTTTCTATCCGTACCTGGCTCATTTCCTCCTTGAGAAACTTAGATTCCAAGTTGCCAAGGCGCACCCAAAAACCTTTTGTCCTGTCAATAAATCCACCTAGAAAATCAACCCATTTCTGTACCTGAAAAATATTGTTGTTCTTCTTCATGAGATTGCATCGTTTAAAAGTCAATGAATACGAAAAAGGAGTTTTATCGCGAGGGAACCTATAACCACAACCAGCAAGAAAACAGCTTCTGACGAATGCATCCATTCAGGACCCATTTTAATGTACTTATTTTCAGGCAATGCTATCTCCACTCTTTCCAGGAGCGAACCTTCTGGAATGTATCCGATTGGATTACCAAATAGTACATTCCACCACTGACGTTTATGTAGAATTGGAATGGATTCTGATAGAGGGAAAGTAGCAATGACTTGATTGGTTGAATCACGCAACCAGACTTGCTCATCGGACGCAGGCCAAGAAATTTGCCATTGACTTTCTTCAACGCCCTGCTTTGCTTGGGGATGCCACTGCACCTCTGCCGAGGCAGGAAATGTTTTGATATCGATTATTGCCCCAGCTTCTGGCAAGCGATAATTATATGCTGTCCCTAGCCACACAAGCATAAAAAGCACAGGTAGGGATGCAAGGATAGTAGGTCCTAGCGCAAGACCAATTTGTTTTAAAGAAAGGCTCAATGTTCGACGAATAAGTTGCCAAGCACCTTTAAAATCGCCGTCATATTCGTTAAGGGCTTTCTTTGTCTCGGCGGCTTCCGTCTTTATCCTGGATAGTTTTCCTTGAGATGAAAAAAGCACGTATAGCCACATTGTAAGAATTGATGCCACAATTCCCCAAAAAACCAATCTAGCCATTGGAGGCAACGCATATTCCAATATGGCATCAAACCATGAAAAAAAAGGTGAAAATATATCGAAAATACCCATGTTTTAATCTTGCTTGCAAGTTATTGGAGTGAGTAATAGCAATTATTTCTTTTTGTTCACAGACTCAGGCGAAGTTTCTTGAACGTTTTCGGAAACGTTTTCTGATTCCTTGGTAGGCTGTTTTCCCCGTATCCGCCTAATAAGGGCACGCACCGGCCAAAACAGTATTATACCCAGGGCTGTGAGAATGGCAATCACCAACCCAATGAGAGAACCGATAAGGGTTAATCCTGCACCAGGACCAACATAAGCCATTGCAATTTGGGGAAAACTTAATACCGCAGTAACGGTTAAGAGCGTAATGCCCCTTGTTTTTATACCACAACTATTTTCTACTTTCATGTCATACCTCTGTGAAGTTATTAAACCTTGTGCTTAAATAAAGGGGGGCAGACATATCTGCCCCTACGGAACATACATCTTAATATGGGGGCGAACGATGTATTCGCCCTTTTGAAGCCAGCCGCAAAACACCAATTACTTCTTCAAGTTAAATTCAAAATTTAGAAAATCAGGGTGAAATCGCTGTCCCCAACAAACGGCTGCCACAATCTTATTGTCATTTGGTGCCCTGAACGGACTAATAAATTCCCAAACAACTTCCTTTTCTCGTGTCACTTCAAATATTCGACCTTTAGTGGACTCAGTAATAAGCGTGTTGCCGTTTGGTAATCTTTGCTGTGCCGCTCGGAGCAAACTTTGAAAACGGTCTTGCTCGTCTCCCGTATATTGCCAAATAGTTTCCATTGTCCTGGGATCAAATTCTACAATTCGAGACACTCCGTCTTTTTTGTTTAAATGACCACGATTATCGAATATGAGCATATTTCCACTCGAAAGAAAATCAGGATCATGTTGCCTATGCCATGGACCTCGAGTAGCCCAAACAACTTGTTCTTCATCCAAATCTACAACGGCTATGGTATCGATCTCCCTCATAGAAATTAGAACCTGACCTTTTTTTAGAAAAGGAAACTGATCTGCAAGTTGATCGTCAAGCACTTCTATCGTGTTCGTATGCCACAGGTCACCCGTTCGCCCTCCGACTGGCAAGTCCAAAAGGCTAGAGAAGTCAGAATGACGAACCACCTCTGTAATCGAAAGTCTCTTGAGCTCTTGCCCATTGGCGGATAGAACGACAATGCCATCTTCAATCAGAGGCGGTTCTGGTTTTATCCCAGGAATTTCCTCAGTCGTGATCCAGTGAACGAGGGCGTAAATCTTGCCATCATTGCCAACATCGACATCGTGATGCACACGCCCTGCATACTTCCAAATCATATTAGAATCCTTGTCCATTTTCACCAGTCCATATCCCCAAGGCGTATCTCCACTAGCGACATAAATAGCGAGAATATCGCCGTTTGGGTAAAGGTAAGCCTTTCTCCAAAAGATAAAATCATCTGATACAGGCGGACTTGATGTGTGAAGTGGATTTTTCCATACTTTGGAGAATGGCAAATGCCATTCATGCACAATCTGACCATCCATTGACATCAAAAAAGCTTTTTGGGCTGAGGTGGAAGTGAACAATGTAAAGCCGTTATAGGCTTTTTCTTTATTGTACCGAGAAATGCCGATGTTCGTATGGCGAGTCTGGTAGTAAAGGTCTGGACGGTATCGGTCGCGAGGCATTAGTCTTACATGCCATGCCTTGGCAGCCATATGTGCATCCCGAAATAGCAAATACGGCCACCATTGAAATTTATAGGCTGCCATCCCGTAAGCAACACCTAAAAAAACAATAGAAACAAGTAGGATTACAGTAAATAACCGTTGTCTAACAGTACCTTTATTCATATATTTATTGTACCTCAATTGTTTGAACGAAAAGAGCTTTACCTCCAATAACCTACGCAAACAGAAATCAAGTTTTTTTCAAAAACATGCGTAGGTTATTGCCACGCCCCTAAATTCATGGCTAAGGGGAATTTTGTTTAAGATTAGAAAACTCAAAATTGAGTGAATCAGGATGAAATCGTTGTGCTCCATTAATGGTAGCAGCACGCTGTGGCTCATTTGGAACACGGAATGGTGTCAGAAATTCCCAAACGATCTCTTTCTCTCGTGTTACTTCAAGTATTCGTCCATTCTTGGATTCAGTAATAAGCGTATTGCCGTTTGGTAGCCTTTGTTGTGATGACATAGTGCGACTGAAAAGAATGTCCTTGTCGTCACCTGTATATTGCCAAATAATTTCCATTGTCATTGGATCAAACTCTATGATTCGAGATTCACCACCTTTGCCGCGATGACCAAGATTGTCAAATATAAGCATATTTCCGTTAGAAAGAAAATCCGGATCATGTTGCCAATGCCATGGCCCCCGAGTAGCCCACACAACCCGTTCATTATCCAGATCGATAACAGCTATGGTGTCAACGTTTCTCATAGATACCAAAACCTGACCTTCCTTTAAAAAAGGAAACAGAGCCGCAAACTGCTTGTCAAGCACTTCTACTGTGTTCGTATGCCATATATCCCCTTTTGAATTGTTGGCGGGCCACTTCAAAATGCTTGAGAAATCTGAGTTGCGAAACACATTTGAAATAGAAAGTCTCTTGAGTTCTTGCCCCTGGGGAGATAGAATAACAATGCTATCTTCTATCATAGGGGGTGCCAGTGCTATCCCTGGAATTTTTTCGGTAGTGATTTCCTGAATAAGAGTGTAAATCTTACCATCACTACCAACATCAACATCGTGATGCACATGTTCTGCGTATTTCCAAATCACCTTGGAATTCTTGTCAATTTTCACAAGTCCGTACCCCCAAGGGGTATCCCCATTTCCTACATAAATTGCAAGCAGATCACCGTTTGGGTAAAGATGAGCCTTTCTCCCTGTGATAAAATCGTCTGATACAGGAAATGCGATGTGAGGAGGATTTGTCCAAACACTAGAAAAAGGAAAGTGCCATTCATGCACAATCTCACCCTCCATTGAGATCAGAAGAACTATCTGGCTATGCCTAGAAGTGAATAATGTAAAACCATTGTAAGCCTTTTCTGCATTATACTGGAAAATACCCCCCTTTTCGTGGCGAACTTTAGGGAACATAGAGGGGTTATCGTATCGACTGTGAGACCTTAGTCTCATATTCCATGATCTAGCAGCTTTTTCGGCATCCTCAAATATCTGAGATGGCCATAATTTGAAGTGACGGGTGGCGATCCCGGCAACAAAAAGCAAGAAGCCAATAGAAACAACTAAGGCTACGATAAATAGCCGTTGTTTAACAGTACCTTTGTTCATATATTTATTGTACCTCAATTGTTTGAACGAGAGATAAGGAACTTTGCCACCAATAACCTACGCAAACAGAAACCAAGTTTTTTTTAAGACACGCAGGTGTCGTCACAGCTATTGCGTAGGTTATTTGTTGCCACGCCCCTAAATTCATGGCTAAGGGGAATTTTGATTAAGGTTAGAAAACTCAAAATTTAGATCATCAGGATGAAATCGCTGTGCCGAACACACAACTGCCACTAAATGATTGTCATGTGGAGCCCTGAATGGACTAATAAATTCCCAAACGACCTCCTTGTCCCGCGTCACTTCAAATATTCGCCCCCTACTGGACTCAGTAATAAGCGTATTACCATTCGGTAGCCTTTGTTGTGCAGCCCTTATCCCACTAGAGAAAATTTCTTTCTCATCACCACTATATTGCCATAATATTTCCATAGTCATTGGATCAAACTCTATAACTCGAGATATCCCACCTCTGCCGTAATGGCCAAGGTTGTCAAATATGAGCATATTTCCGTTTGAAAGGAAATCAGGATCATGTTGTGCGTGCCACGGTCCCCGAATAGCCCATACAACCTGTTCCTTATCCATATCAACAACACCTATGGTATCGATTTCTCTCATAGAGATCAAAATCTGATCCTTTTCTAAAAAAGGAAACTGTTCAGCCATTTGTTCATCAAGCACTTCCACTGCGTTCGTATGCCACAGATCACCTATTGAACTTTGTTTTGGCAAGTTCAAAATACTTGAAAATTCTGAGTGACGAAACACTTCTGTAATCGAAAGTCTCTTTATTTCCTGTCCATTGTTTGATAGCATAACTATGCTGTCGTGTAATAAAGGTGGTTCAAGTTTTATCCCTGGAATTTTTTCTTTAGTGAGCCCGTGAATGAGAGTGTAAATCTTACCATCACTACCAACAGTAACATCGTGATGCACATGTTCTGCATATTTCCAAATCACCTTGGAATTTTTGTCCATTTTCACGAGTCCGTACCCCCCAGGGGTATCTCCAACACTTCTATAGACTACCAAAAGATCACCATTTGAGTAAAGGTAAGCCTTTCTCCAATAGATGAAATCGTCTGATACTGGAAATCCTATGTGGGGAGGATTTGTCCAAACACTAGAAAAGGGAAGATGCCATTCATGCACAATCTGGCCCGACATTGAGATCAGGAAAGCTTTCTGAGCATGGCCTGAAGTAAACAATGTCAAGCCGTTATAGGCTTTTTCTTTATTGTACCGAGTAATGCCGCTGTTCGTGTCGGGGGTTCTAAAGAGGTAGAGATGGGTCTTGTACCGATCAGGAGGCGTTAATTTTTCATACCATGCCTTGGCAGCCTTATAAGCATCGTGAAATAGTGGATATGGCCATAGTTCAAGTTTAAAGGCAGCCATCCCGTAAGCAACACCCAAAAAACTAACAGCAACAAGTAGGGCTACAATAAATAGCCGTTGTCTAACAGTTTCTTTGTTCACATTTTTTCCTCCTTGTCCTTACAGCCACTGTGCAAACGGATTTTTGCAAGGCATTTTGTAGGGATCATAATAGGATAAATACTTCACAGGTTTCGTTTCATCAGCTCCTTCACGGAAGAAACTAGTGGAAAGTAGAAATTTTGTAATAATCCGCTCCTCAAAATTGTGTAATTTACTGGCAAGCGACGTTCTTTCCAGTAAGTTGCTGTGTGCATAAAGTGGGTAAAAAAAGCTCAAACTTCGGACTTTCTTTAAGTATCCTTTGTTCCTTGTATGGGTGATAAAATCTTTTATAAAGCTCATGACTTGGGCTTTATCCCATTTTAAATAGGACAGCCGCTTTTCAAAAACGGCAAAGATTGTCTTTGTCATACGATCATGGGTGTTCAAGTAACCACTTTTGACAGTTATTATGCCAGTGGCAACCGCAAAAATCCCAACAGTCGAGCTAATGATAAACGCTCGGCGGCTCAATTTACGTTTCATCATTCAATGCCTTATTCAATAGTTAAAAGTTAAAGGTGATCAACCGCCCACAATGTCAAGGCGGATAGGGTCAAAGTGGGGTTAGCCGGGGCACTGGTGGGAAAGACACTGCTACCCAGCACCATTAAATTGCGAACTTGATGATGAATCAGGTACTTATCGACAATTGAAGTGGTCGGATCATCACCCATAACAGTTGTTCCCAAAATATGACCCTCAGTTGTAGTAACGCCTTCAATCGTTAATTTTTCTACTGGAAGTGGTGCCAGCATTTTAGGTAAAACATTGGGTAAGCTATCAATACCTCGTTGAGTATAGGCAGAGTAACCTTTATACACCACTTCCGGCTGGTGAGAAAGCGTTGTACTCACTTTAACCTCGTTTTTCTTGTCTGGTAAATCTTCAAATATAAACTTCATACGACAACGCTGACGCCAACGGCCTCTTTCCACACGTAAACGATTAGGAACATTCCAAACTTCAATAATGCATGCGGCGTATTTGGAACGATGAACACCATCATACAACATATAACCATGCCCGGTTATTGATGTGCTACCCTGAAAATTATCTACACCATCCAAATCAATATTGACATAAACACCAACTTGTTCATTTAAACCTTTTCCAAGCAAAGGATGTTCTAAGTTTGAACGTTGTAGCAGATAGGGATTAAAAATGGCATTAGCTCCCAAGACAACCAAATTAGCCTTGGCATTCTGTTCAATGCCATCTTTTAAATACCTCACTCCCGTCGCTTGCCCAGCTGCCGTTTCCACTGCCAAGGCTTCAGCCTCAAAAAGTAAGGTAACACGCGGGTCCCGGTACAAATGAGCCATTTCATTTAGAATGGTAAACTTTGAGTCAATAGGACATTGATTACACACGCCGGTACCACAGCACAAGGGACGATTCGCAGTGGACACTCTTGCACGGGCTGTAGCTTGCTGAAAATACTGGTCCGGATATGCTGCTGTCAACAGGCGATCAGGATCGCTGAAGCGGTGTGGCGGTTGTGGATAGGGCCGACTACGGGGATAAGGTGCACCATCATCTGCTCCCGAAACGGCCATAATGATTTCTGACCTAGTATAATATGGCTCCAGTTCCTGATATGTAAGAGGCCAATCCACACCCACATCATAAACAGACTTAAGTTTAAAGTCGTTGGGCATCATCCTTGGCGTACAAGCCCACCACGCTCTTGAACCTCCCCCAAAACCACTAACAACAATCCAAGGTTTTTCAGGTGTGTGATTAAAAAAAGGAACCTGAGAAGAAATCAGACGTGGTTTATTATGCTGTTGTAGTTGTTGCCTCCTTTGTGACTTCATCTGACCCTGTTCCAATACGAGAATACGCGCATTTTTGTTTGCTTTAGGAAGGTAGCCATGAAGAAAAAAAGAACCAGAAAAACTTGTACCTACGACAATAACATCGAAAGTGTTGTCCAAAATTCCCCCTTATTAAGTGATTTGTTTTTTGAAGTTATGACCAACCCCCTTATTAAAAACTGATTGGTGGTGAGGGAGCGGGGCTACTATGTGATATACCCTTACGTCGCAATACCGCCAATCCAAAATACCCTTTTTGCGGCTCGAAGACAATTAGCTCGAAGTTTTCTTGTATCAATGGTTTATCTGTTGGCCAGAATTTCATTATTAATGCCCAGTCAACAATGTATTGTATGTTTTTCTTTAAAACATATTGAGATATTTGCCGTTCATTACGAGCTTTTAACGCTTCGGGGTTGACTTTACCATCAAGATTAATTGTACGATCATAAAAATAGCCTAAAGTACCCGTTTGTGTACCAGCTATCCACACCTCAGTATCCACATTTTTTTTAACCCACTCAACAAGTTGGATAAATCGGTGACTGCTTGTATATGCCAATAGATAACCGCTTTGATATGAACGTATATGC
>Ga0164310_10000635_pt1 | contig 19025 bp, 16 predicted proteins | sample GuaBasSedimGuay1_FD_121795 | JGI IMG/M metagenome (GOLD analysis project Ga0164310, IMG submission 121795) | Subseafloor sediment microbial communities from Guaymas Basin, Gulf of California, Mexico - Guay1, Core 4569-9, 0-3 cm | ecosystem: Environmental > Aquatic > Marine > Hydrothermal vents... | reverse complement strand
TTCATTGGTTCGGAGTAATCAGACCAATAACCGTTTGTGGAGTCATAAAAACGAATTTTATACCAGTGTGATGTGGTGCCTTCCATATCGTAATAAGTATTATCGCTAATGTTTTGGTTGGCTATTTCAGTGTATGTGCCTGTTTCAGAAGTAGAGCGATAGATGTAAACCTTGTCATATGTTGCCTCGCTATCAGGAACCTGCCAAATTAATTTTACGCCCATATTTAATTATTGGTTTAGCCTTTTTAAATTACTTTTCATCTGTGGTCATTTTTGTTTCATCATATTCGGATACATAAAGCTTTGGTTTGAATGTTGTTTCAGTGGAGATCAATGCTGATGATTGTATGGTAGACTCCATTGTATTAAATATTCGAGTATTTGACTGAATTGTAGATGATGAAGCTGTTTTAATTCTCGCGTTGGATGATATTGTTTGAGAAAAATGGTATTTAATTCTGGCATTTGAATTAATTGTTGAAGTTAATGAACTTAATATTCGGGCATTCGACTGGATTGTTGAAGTCTGGGAGACCTTTATTCTGACATCAGAGTTAACTGTAGAAACCATTGTATTAACAATTCTGGAATTGGACTCGATAGTTTGGCTTATTGTTGATAAAATTCTGGCATCCGAATTGATAGTATGCTGTGTTGCTGATGTTATTTTAGCGTCAGAATTTATTGTTTGGGTTTGCGTGGTTTTAATTCTGGCAACAGAAGTGATTGTTTGGCTTGTTGTTGTTTGTATTCTTGCATCTGATGTAATGGTTTTGGTTCTGATGACGGTTACTTTGATGTATCCTCCTTCGGCTTCAGGTTGGGATGGGCTTGATATTTTGGCATCAGAAGTAATAGTATGCGTTCTACTAACAGTTACACTGACATAACCACCACCGATTTCCGGCATCTAAATCACTCCACTTTAGCATAAGGCTCTAACAAACAAGGCGTCTCCGGATTGTTTAAATCAAGCCACCAACATACTTGAACGCATTCGTCAACACCGAGGTTTGTATGCACAAGCTGGTATGTTGTAGTCAGGTTAACTGCATCCACTGGTGTGAAATCATCATCAACTTTGAAAGTCATTCCTGAGCAGGTTGCATTCAATTTCATATACACATCTCCTGAAGCCGAACCGTTGTTGCAAACTCTTGTAATGCATTGGGATGCTGAAGCATCTTGATTGTTCGGTTCACAGTTTTGTGCGTTTTCTTCGCAATAAAACTGCATCGTTTGGGTTTTATCATAAGGCACCCAATTCGTTCCATTCCATATTGAGAAGTTGGCTCCCGCCCCTGTTTCATAGCTCGTTAGATTAACAGTAGCACACCTCACATCGGAAACATTCATATTTCCAACCGAATCGTTTGCATAAACTTTACCGCAGTAAGTGGTAGCATTCACCAACCCTGTTAAGTTGTAATAGCAATACAAACCGTCTATGTTCATCGTGTAGTTCGTTGTCTGGTTAATCTCCAGAATGCAGGAATTTGGCGTTTCCGACACCGACACATTCCAGTAAATCCAAGTAACATTGTTCGTGAAGGAATTGTTTTCAGGCTCGTTCCAAGTGATGTCTGGTGGGGTTGTGTCTTGTTCTTCAACACTTATTGTTTCCGATGAGGATGATGACACAATTTTTGTAGCAATAACAACCTTGCCAAACTCATTTGAATAAGTATAGTAATAATCAGCACCTGAAACAGATATATTGTAATCTCCTCCTTGTAAAAGGAATTTCACATTAACAGGAAAATCAAAACCATGATTGTTTGTGATGGTGGCATTCAAACTTGTCTCTGAATAGTCATTTGACCCTGAATATGATACAGATATGTCTTGACCATCATTTGTATTAATTTTGTAATAATCTATTCCACCAGAACCATTCAAACAAACTACTGTAAATCCATGATAACTTTCGCCTCCACCCAATTCAGCACCAGACCTGCCTTCAATTAAATAATGAGTGCTATTGTGGGTTTGAGTATTGTAGTAATGATAATGACCACCCATAACTAAGAAAGTCTCATTACTTTCTAAAGCATCTCTCATATCAGCACAATTATCTGCACTCTGCCAACCACAGCTTCCATCTGATTTATAAACTGGTTGATGAAACATAGCAAACAAAGTTTTATCATTATTGTTTGTCAATTCATCCACAAACCAGTTCCAATTGCTTTCCAACAAGAAGCCTTCTCCCGAACCAGAGTTGGGGGCTGACCCGTCATCTCTATAAGTATCCACAACCATAAAGTAATATGAATCATTCCATAAGAAAGTGTAATTCAAATATTTCCAAGCATTCATCCACACGGTTTCAGCAGCACCTTGGTTTGAACCTCTTGACATATCATGGTTTCCAATAACACCAATAAATGTTCCATTGTGTTTTAGAGATTCCCATAAGTTATTATGATATGTATCTGTAACTTCTGGTGTTGATGTGAATGCATATCCCCCGCCAACAATATCACCAAGCATTGGCGTAAAGTATATGGAATTGCCACTTGCTTTCAGTTCTTTCACTACTTCAATCCAATCTGGGTCAACACTGCTTCCACCGCCATCTGGTCTGTTATCGCCAGTAACGCCAAAACACATCTTCAAAGGCATTATCATACGGGATATGTCAATTTCTACTGTGGTGTCTGCATCTGATGTAATGTTTATGAGTAACTCAAATTCATTGCTTCTTGTCAGTGAATATGATGTTGCTCCTGAAACTGTAACATTGGTGTTGTCTGGCTCTATGTTTTGAATGTATATTAAATATCCGTCAAGACCTAAAGATGCAGTTATATTAATTTCAAAACCAGAAGGTGATATTTGCCTGATTGTTGCTTGTGTTGATGTTTTTGACACGGTTAAAGCATCGGTCAAAGTTATTGTTATGTTATTTTCAATGGTATAGTAATGTGTTTTTTCAGAAATTTCTCCATCAGTATCATTTGCCCACACGCTAACATTATGACTGCCCACAGTTTTGTTTAAATAGAATGTTACAACCGTCCCATTAATATATGATTCATTATCATAAATCAAACTACCATCATCATACGCTTTCACATGAATTGTTTGATTGTTGTCAGTTACATAAAATGAAAATGTTATGTTTGTTTCTTCATAAACCCCGTTGTTCTGAGGAGATGTAATAGTAATTACTGGTGCTGTTGTGCTGTATAGTTGAACACCGTTAGTTGTGGAGAAATTGTGAGAACCAACCGTGTTGTTGTAAACAGCTAATATCTCCTCAGCAGACAGTGTTCTGTTATAAAATCTAACTTCATCTATTTTTCCGTAGAAATCATTGTAAGTGTCTGGTCTTCCACCAATGTAAACATTTGCTGAAGTTGAACCCAAGTTTGCAGGACAAACATTTCTTCCACTGACTTCGTTTTCAAGAACTCCGTTTATATAAATTTTTGTATAATCATTATTATCATCAAAAACAAATGCTAATAAATACCACTCACTTGCATTCCATTGATTTATGTTTGTGGTTGTGTGAAACCACGCACCATCACACACTTTAGCACAATCCAGTTTTCCATCTTGGTTGGCACAACTCCCAGTCTCATTGTTATCATTGCAATTAAACAAACATTCTATTCTGTATCCGCTATTCGTATAAAATAATCTTCTGATTGCAGTTCCGCTTGTTGCTGATGAAATAGTCTCGCTTGGACTGAACCACATCAAAATCGTTCCTTCACTAATGTCTGGGTAATCTGTAGAGTAAAGATATGGACCAGAGTCTCCACCACTGAAACTTTGCGAACCACCGATTTTTCCAGTTGTAGCGGTTACTGTTCCTGAAACAGATATGGTTCTGTTATAACTGCTTGAATCTGTTGTATCATTCATATGCAAAAGCAACAGCAAATCGTCTTCGTGTTGCAAGTAATCATCAGAATATCCCTCATCAACATCGGTCAATACAGCAGTGTTTGTTTTTTGGTCTACACATATTATATCATTGTCGTTGTAATATACATATCCTGAAATGTTGAAAACATTTGAAACACTAAAGTTGCACCATATTACTTGCTTCTGACTGTTTATTTCCACATAACTGTTATTTACCAAAACCAGTGTTGTGAGATTGTCGTTTGCTCGAGTGTAAACAGGAATCCTGTAAGTGTAATCTGAATCATACCAACTCGTATCCACGAAAAAATTAACTGTTTGAGAGGTTGAATCAACAGATGTGTTTGCATAGATTGTTATATTGTGTCCGCCATTTTCGGTTATTGTAATTTCGTGATTAAACGATGTGCAACTATCACAAATCGTCTGGTTTGCTCCGCTATCTAAACTATATTTAATTGTAGCGTTCACATTTGTTGAACCGTTTATCCAAACATATTTGTAATAGTAATAGCTTTCTTTAGGAGCATACAAATACAAAATCAAACTTGCATTAAGATTTACAGTTCTGTTTTCATTTGCAAAAACACTTGATGTTGTATTCCAACATTCAATTGACCACAAAACAGTTCCTGAATCTGAAAAGGTATAAGTTATGGTGTTTATCTCACCCGAAACTATGTCTGATTCATTGTCTTTTGTTTTCTCCCAACTTCCAGTTACATTTGTCCACAAACTACAGTTTTGAATTTCCTGACCAACTGGAGTGTATTGGAAATTCACAGTTAGATTGGTTGTTGTGTAGCCATCCTCTGGAGAATTAAGAGTTACGCTTAAAACACCACCAACCTCTTCATTGCCTAAAGTAGTGAATTGGTGTGTTCCAATGGTGTTATTGTAAATCGCTAAAATCTCATCAGCGGTAAGCGTTTTGTTATACATCCTGAACTCATCAACATCTCCTCTGAAGCCATCAGCACTTGGTCTTCCAGCTAAATACACAGTTGCTCCAGACGAATCTAAATCTGCCTCCTGAACATCCCATGTTGCATTGTTTTCCAAATAACCGTTGATATAAATTCTTGTCTCATTATTGGAATCGCTCCAAGTAAATGCCAAGAAATACCATTCTCCTGCGTTCCACTGGTTTGTGTTCGTAGATGTATGATGCCAAGTATGAGAACTAGGAGAATATTCATAAATTTTAGCACAATCAAGCAAACCGTTTTGGTCAGCACAACCTCCTTCAACATCATTTTCCTGACAATTGAAAAGACATTCCATCCTTAAACCAGCACTTGTGTAAAACAGTCTTCTAATTGCAGTTCCGCTTGTAGAAGAACTTATCGTCTCTGCTGGTTTGAACCACATTAAGATTGTTCCTTCTGAGATGTCTGGATAGTTGGTAGATGACATCTTAGCATCTGATGTTGTGAAGTTGTATGATTTGCCAATTTTTCCATTCTCAATCACATTTACTGTTCCACTTAAAGAGCCATCATTTCCATAAACACTTGAATCTTCTGTTGTTCCCATATGATACCATCTCACAATAGATGGGTCTTTTTCTCCATAATCAGTTTCGTTGCCTTCATCTACTTCCATACTTACTTGATTTTCATTGTTGGCATCAACACACGCATAATCGGTTTCGCTGTTGTAATAAAGATAGCCTATTGTGGTGTTTGTATCATTTACAGTCAGGTTGCACCAAATAATTTGTTCAAATCCGTTTATTTCCACATAACTGTCATTGATTAATACATAAGTTGTTACAGTTCCTGAAGTTGTCTGACCGTAGATTGCTCGTCTATAAGAATAAGATGAATTCCACCACGGGTCTATGTCGCCAAAGCTCCATTTGACATTATCCCAAGGATGATATTTATAACCTACAAACCGAAGAGAATAACACTTTCCTGCTGAGAATTTGACCGCATACTTTACACGCTTACTCCAAGACTTGCTTAGATTAATCGTTCGCCAAGTGTCCCCCCACTTGCGTTGCATTATCACTCTTTTGGCGGCTGGCTCAGTGGAGAAATATTCCCACGACTCGTTAGGGTAAATGTAAACATTTTTCAACGCGCAGAAATCTATATAAGCATAACAAGGGTCTTCTGGTGTTCCCGCACAGGTCATATCTCCAGAATGGTTTGTAACCACTATGGCATTGACGAAAACAAGATAATAGAAAATGCCTATGACAATCGGAACAGAAAGTTTGTGTTTTAACAAAAACTGCTTGACTTTCTCGAAATACACTCTTTTATACGATCTTGTTCTTGCCATATCAACTCCTGTCCGTAATTTCCCACCTTCCATTTGAATATATGTGTGCCATTCTTTTTATGTTTTTGCCGTTTATCGTGTCCTGCCAACCAATGAAGTATTCAATAGCCGTTTTCAAAACAACACCAGAAGCATTCAAAATATGAGTAACCCTCTGGAAATTAATCCATCTGGGTTTTACGGGCTTCGCATTAAGTTCTTGTTTTTGCCCGTTTACAACAATATCTCCGGTTCTGAAGTCAACTTCCACACAGTTGTCATAAACGAGAAATATAATTTTGTCTGGCTGCAATGCCTGCATTCTTTTGTTTGCGAATGTTATGTCATCGTAGTCAGCATACTTGTCCTTGTATACCAATATCCATATGGGCATTGTATTGCCTCCTTGACTTATTGCTCGTCATATTTTATCGTGAATGTTTTGGTGTTAACATCTCCGGGTGGTGTGCTGGAAGTTGTTTGCAATTGGCTGACCCAATAGTCCGAGTATCCTGCAGATGTTAATGAGCCTGAAAGGGAACCACCTATTCCAAGGTTTGCTGAAGACGGTTCGCTTGTTGGCATATCGTTTGTTGCCACGGTTGAAGTGCTTTGGGTTGGTGTTGAATAACTGGCTGCTGAATATCCACTGGTCGTCAGGTTGGTTTTTATGCTTTCACCGGTGACATAATCTCCTGCTGATTTCCAGATCCTGATGTTGTCAATTTTGTTGAAAGTCCCTGTGAAATGACACCTGACCCATTTCTCGTATGAATTCTCCCCCGCTGTTATCGGGTGGTCTGCAGGCGTTAAATTTGCTTGGTCTGCACTTCCATAATTTAAGTTTGTAATTCCATCTGTTACGGTTTCCGAAGCTCCGTTTGATTCTGACAGCTCGAATGTGGCGGTCATATTATTACCTCCCTTTTAAATTATTAATCCTATGAAGGCAACGATTGCCGACACAACGGCAGCAACCGCACCAACCTTGACCATTTCGGTTTTGTGTTGATTTATGTGATCAATAAGTTGTTGCCTTACCCCAACAACAACCCTGTCTGTGCTGGCAATACAGCCTCTTATTTGAGACATATTGTTTACTATTTCTTTTTGATTGGCTTTCAGTTCCTCTATGGATTGCGTGATGTAGTCTATTTTGGTTTCAAGTCTGGCGATTGATACTTTTGTCGTGTTGTTTTTGCGAGCCATAATATCACTCAAGGTCCTTTGCGATACACAGCTACATAGTTCGTTCCATCGTGAAATATGGACACAACATTGGTTGTTGACACGCCTTCGTCTCTCAACGCACCAACAACTTCGGCCAGTGTTCCTTCCAAAGTTACCCAGCTTGAATATTGTGTTTTAGTGACTGCCATGCAATATCCCCTCCATAAACTTTATCAATTTTTTTCGCTTTTTGTTTTTCTTTTCCATATCAAGCAACTTGGTTACAAATTCCTTTGAAATGTTGTCCCTTTTCAAAGCTTTGATTACTGTGTTGGCGTTTCTATTCAGATAGTCGTCAACAACTTTGTCAGTGATGTCAGAAAAATGCTCCTCGATTTCAGGCTCTTTGGTAGAAATTTCGGGAGGCCTTTTTTTCACATATTCTTCAGCTTCTTTTGCTGATTTAAAAGCAATCATATCTTCGCTTAAAACAAACTTGTCTGGGACCGAGGTTATTTCTCCTTTTTTTATATCAAAAGCTGCGTTTGCTATTATATTCTGCTTGGCCTCCCATTTAATTGTCACATATTTCATCGCACTCACCTTTTCTTGCGAAGCAATCTCTTTTTACGCCTAACCTTGTCCCTTTTCCCATATACAAACATCTGTATCACCTTTTACATTTTAGTGTATTCAATAACTACTGCCAGATCGGGCATCGCCATTCCTGTGCCTGACTCTTCTTTCTTAAACTGCAAAACTTCGCCTTCGTTTAATTCGTTGTTGCTGACATCGCCAAGAGATGTTCTTGTGTAATCGGAAGCGTTCACGCCGTTTGTAAATGCCTTGCTTGCCACTGTCTTGGTTGCTGAACCATCTGAACCTTTGTTTACAATTTTCAGTGTCATATAGTTTGTGGCAGCCCCTGTTATGTCTGCCTGTGGTATGATATAACAAGCCCTTATCTTGCATCTGAAAGGTGCGGCCCAAATTGGCACATCGGTTGTGCTACCAGCACTTACACTGCCAACACCAACTACAACTGTTCTGGCATATCCATAAAAATGCCTGCCTTTGTGAACCATTTTATCTACCTCCTATTAGTTAAGTCGCCTGCACTAAGCAGGCACCTTCCCAAATATAAAAAAGAGGGAAGGAAGACTTTAACTGTCTGAAACCTTTATGACCACTATTGCGTTTTCCTGTAAAGTCTGGACATCGTATGCGACATCCATATATATCTTGGTTGCCGCTTTGTTCTTGTCGTATTCACCGTCAAGTGTTGGTTTCTCGAACCAGACAAGTCCTGCACAAACTTTTGACTTTACAAGAAGACAGCTGTGTCCTGCAAGAGAACCTCCGCCCCAGTTAGTATGTGCTGGAACTCTGTTGCTGACAATTACTTTGGCACCTAAATATTTGCCAATTTCTCCGTTTAGAACCACTTCGTTGCTACCGTATTCTGCTGCATTGGTGAACTGCGAATCGTCTCTCAAAGCCTGAGCCTGTTCAGGTGCTATGAACAGCATAAATGGCGAATCAGGCTCTGAAGTCCATCCATTGCTCTGAAGGTATCTTATACCCTTGTTCACCAAACTTGGTGTAAGTGTGTCACCAGCTGCTAATGATGATGTGCCTGTTGCATCTCCACCATATAGCGTGGCTGCTGGTGAAGAAGCTCCTTCAAGAGCTGAACCTATTGCGGCGTCAATTCTCCTTGATACATCATAGACAAGTTGCTCTTTGGCAAACTTGACTACATCAACACCGCAAGTAGCCTGAACATTTTTGGAGATTATTGCTCCGTATTTTTTCAGGCTGTAGTTGAAGCTCTTGGAAGACAAGTTTGTTACTTCCGTCCATGTCCTGTCTGTTGCTTCAGTGGTGAACTCTGTGAACTGAAGGTTGCTTGTTGCTATTGGAAGCTTTACTGTTTTTGCTTTCTCCCTAATTCCTGCATCGGACTGATACACGGCATCAAGAAAATAAGACTTTTCCTGAGCTGCCTTGAGTATGTCCTTTAGAATTATCGTTTTCTGCACATTGGATATTCCTGTTGAGCTGGTTGTTGTCTCGTTGGCGAAGTTAAGAACCACTCTGCCGTCTTTCTGGAAATCCAGCTTTACGCCTTGGGGTGTGTCAACCAAACTGGATATGTCAAATCTTTCCATCTTAATCACCCTCCTCCTTGTAATTCTTGAATGTAATCTACAAGCACCTCAAGAGGATTTTTGATCTCTTGGGTGTTTGTGTCGTTACCAGACACTTCCGACTCCCTTACAGGAGTCTGAATTTTTGACTGCAGTTCATTAATTTTTTCCTGCAATAATTGCAATTGTTTTTGCGTCTCATTCGTTTCTGGCTTTTCAGTCTTTTCAGTTGGCTGTTCTTGTTCTTGTTTGTTTTCCTCTTCCTGTTTGTCCTCTTGCTCGTTCTGCTCTTCTGGCTGTTCTGTTTGTTCTTGGTTTTCTTCCTGTTTTTCCTCGTCATTTTGGAAATCCTTGGATGCTTTTTTGTCTTTTTCAGGGTATTTGTATGGATAAGGATATTCCTCTTCTTTTTTCTTTTTTCTTTTCATATCTTCAGCATCACTTTCGGCATTCTCAGAGTCTGCCTCTGGGTGTTTTCCTCTTTCTTTTTTCCAGAGCTTTGCTATCTCTTTCAAAGTCATCTTTGGGTATTTTTGCTTCATTTTCTTGACATACTCTGCAAATGCTGATGTAGACGCAAATTCTACCATTTCCTCTTCTGTAACATCGAATTCCTGACTGAACTGAGATTCAAGAGACGATAGCTTGTTTGCCATTGCTTCAACTTTCTCTGTCAACAGTGTTATTGCATCTTTCTCCATAGTATCTCCCTCCTTGTCTTTAGATTTAAGAGCATTATTGATGTAGTTTTTCAGCATTGCGGGTTCAACTACAACAGCAAAATTCCTGAATTTGAAATCCTGTATGACATGATTGTCGCTTCTTGCATCAAGTGAAGGCGATATTCCAAATTTGGCTCCGTATGCTATCTTGAAAGCCATAGCCGGATCGACAAAATACAAGTCAGCCAAAATGCAACCGGTTTCCGGGTCAAATTCCGGATTTCTTATTTCACCGACCCACATAGCAGTGTCTTTGTCCTTGTGATCGGCATACAAAGAACGAACTTCCTTGCTGTTCCAGTTTGTAGTTTCAAAGACTTTTTTTATCGTGTCAGCACTCAAATAATATCCATTCCACACTCCGGGAGCTGTTATTGGTCTTTTCCTGACAACATAAGGAAGTTTCAGGTCTGACAAGCTCATTGGCTTGTTGATAGCGGGAGCTTCTTGTGTGACAAAATTTAATTCCTCCATCTGACCACCGAGATAAGTCTGACTGTCCATAATTAAATTTAGTTCGCTGAAACTTATAAATCATTACGATAATTGTCGTGATTTAGTAAGATTTATAAATCTTACAACTCATAAATATGGTATGGACAAAATAGATGATAAAACAATAAAAGAGAAAATACAGCAAGGATACTCAATTTACAGGCTATCCAAGATTTACAATGTGAGCCCGACCACAATAAAAGACAGAATGGTGAAGATGGGCATACGAAGCAAATACGAGTTTTCTGTTGGCGGTGCCATTAAAGAGTTGAAAAAGCTGAACAGGGTCAATCCCAAGAAAAACTGGGCCAGAACCATATCAATTCCGGTAAGTATGTTAATGAAGGCAAACATAGACCCAGACAAAGAGCTTTATGGAAGATGGGTTATATATGATAACGGAAAATTGATATTGGAAATAAAAGAGTCAAACAAGTCCGAGTAATTTCTGGTATCGATAAACAGTTGATTTGCTTATGTCTAATTCACGGGCGATTTCAGACCGGGTGAAATCAAGCTGAGTTAGTATGCTTATTTTGTTCATTATTTCTTTTGTGTCCGCGTTTTTGACAGAGTTCAGCAGTATTATGTGCTTGTCTCCAATGTGGTTTATTGTGAATGCAAACCGAGATCTCAAGTTTTTCAGCTTGTCGCCGAATTTGTTTTTGATGTAAATGCCTTCCTTGTCAGCATCCTCAAAGATTTTCATATTTTTCTTTCCTTCCCTGCATCTGAATTGCAACACTATTTTGTGGTCGTGAACATAATGACAAGTGTATTCACCTTTGGCTACGATAATCATCACACTGGGTGCTTTGGCTGTCGCTCCTATGCTACCGGGCGAAAATATCCCTTCAACATACAGCCATTCCTTTGGTATTGGCAATTTGAATTCGCACAAAACATTTTTGGCGTTGTCAGTGAACTCGTCAGGCTTGTCAACGCTTGGTGGTGTGTTTATTGTTATGCCAAAACAAACACCATTGTGGTTGTTGGCTTCTTCATATCTCATAGTTTCTCCTTCTTTCATATTTGGAATTTTGTCGGCAAGGAAGCATCTCAGGTCGGAATGCACTGACTTTAAATTGTATTTGTATTTGGGTGGCAGTCCTTCATCGGGTTCCACCCTGTGCCCTCTATAATGGTGTTGTATCACAAAAGGTAGCCAAAGCTTTTTCTCCATTACAACCTTGAGTGGTCCCTGAACCCATTTTGGCCAGTCTTTTATCGGATTGCCGTGCTTTCCTTCAGGGTCGTGTGTTTGAACTAAATCAAGAACTATTGAGAATTCCTTTACCGCGACGCCAACGCTTGTAACCAAGTCTTCCAAATCTTTAATTGTTGATGTTGGCTTATTTTCCGATGGGTGGTATACATCTTTTACTTTTGGCTTGTGCACAGAATAATGAATGCCGTTTTTGGTTTCGTGTCTCCAGACTTCTTCCACTATTATCGAGAATGTGGCGTATTGCGGCACATTGAGCTTTGTGTTGAATGTTTTGCCAAGCTTTAAAACTTTGCCTCTGGGTGTGTCCACAATGTATTTCGGGTCTAAAACTTTGAGCTGGTTCTGGTTTACCAAAATGCCGAATTCATAGTTGTAAGCTTCGCCGTTTTTGGTTGTAATTTTCTTTAGGTTGATGACTTTTAATTCGAGTAGATGTCGATATTTCCACCAGCCTTTGCAGGTTCCTTTTTGATACTTGCTGTTGGCATCTTTAATTACGGCACCTTCAGAATTTGGCTTTTCCGCCATTTTCTTGACCGCTTCCTTTAATTCTGTTGGGTTGGAAACGGTGTAGTAAGGAGTGTTGGTTATTCTGTCGCTGAATTTCAGCTTGTCAAGATACGCTTTCCTTTCGTAAAGCGGGAGGTCTGTCAAGTCCTTGCCATCATAGTAAACAATGTCCCAGATATGAAGTCTGATATGAGAGTCATCGTGTTTTTCCTTACCTAAAAACTTCATTAGCTCGTTCCTGCCTAAGGCTTTGCCGTCATCATAGGGAACGATTTCGCCATCTATTATGAAATCCTTGTCGCTGAGTTTTTTGATGGCTTCGACAAGAGTGGGGAATGCCTTAGTGATGTCTTTGAGCTGTTCTGAAAATATTTTGGCTTCGCCGTTTTTCTTGTGGGCTTCTATATGAAATCCGTTCCATTTCATCTCGACATAATATTTGATTTTGCCGGCAAAATTAACAAGTTGTTGTTCGAGTTTTTGCAACAAATCCTGTTTTTCCTTAATTTGTTGCTCCATTTCAATTATTCGCTTTTGGTATTCTTCTTCAGCGATCTTTTTTAGCATTTTTTACCACCTTTTCCAGTGTTTGTGTATCTGTTTGTGTGATAATCAATCTAGCCAATTCAGTTAAGTCTTGTTGTAGTTCTTCTAATTGTTTTCTGGTCTGTTCATCTGGTTTATCTTTGTTTAATTCTTTGATTTTTTCTCTTAAATTGTTGATTTCGTTTTCCAGTTTCTTGAATTCATTGGTGTAATCTTTTTGTTTAAATTGTAATAACTTGGCATTAATCTTGGCGACAGAATCGTGTAGTAACTTTAGTTTTTTGGAATCGTCTTTTGGTAGTTTGGACATCATATTGTCCAAGATCTGTTTTTGCTTGACAATTTCCTCAAGTATTTGCTTGTAAGGCTTGATATTAGTTAGCTTTTGCAAACTATCCACAATATCTTGTATGATTTCTCTTAAATTTTCCAAATCTTCGGTTTTTGGTAATTGGTCAATTTCATCAATTTTTTTCGACAATTTTGTTATAATTTCCATTACCTGTTCTTTTTCCTTTCTGGTCCAAATTGGTGGTGGGGTTCTGGTTAATCCACCTGTAATGTGTTTTAGCCTGTATCCGGTGGAGTTTGCTTGCTGATGATCGCTTAGTTTTTCATCCCACACAGCATCAGCAACATCTGATGCTGTAGCTCCTTCCCAACTACTTGAACCATGTGATGTTGATAATTTGTTATCAATATCTTGCACGGGCTGACCTGATAATGATGTTAATGTTCTAGTTGTATAAGACCATACATCTGCTGGGTCTATTCCTTCCCAATTACCACTACCGTGTGTGCTACTTAACTGTGTGTCTATATCAGACGGTGTATGACTACTCCGAGTAGAAACGGCAACATCCAAATTATTTTCCACTTTATCTTTCACGGTATCCATCCATCCTCCAAGAACAATTTTCCCATACTTGTTGTAGCTTCCGTTCGTCATCACCCACAGATACTCCTTCTTTTGCGTGGCTGTCTGGCTGAACAGATACTTGAACACTCCTGTCGTCCCTATTTCTGTGCAGCTCGCTCCAGCAACAACCTGAGAGTTGTCGCTGAGGTCATAGACATCAATTGTGACCGTGTCCCCTGAGTCGAACACCGCTGTTATGTATGTGCTTTCCTCCTTGCTGTATCTCACGCCATCACCTCGCTGTCTGTTTCCACCTTTGCTTTTTTAAGTGCTATTTTTATATTTTTTTTCTCGTTTAAAACAACATCTAATACTCCTCGCTGAAATCCTGTCTTGTATACATAAATTCTGTAATTTTCTGTGATTTCCTCTCTCAATTGGTATGGATTATCATAGCTATCCAACGGGCTGAAACCAACATCTGTTCTAATCAGGGTTTGCGTTTCTATGCTTCCCGTAGCATCGGTTGTCGTATCCGTGACCACTTCGTTGTTTTTGTCTTTGTTAACAACAACAACTCTTGCACCTTCTATTGGCTGCCCTTGCTCATCAGTGACATTAATATCCATTTCGTATTTCTCATAAATGTGATTGTCCGCAATCCCGCCCTCTCCGTGAGATACCATTTTCTTTAACACAGGTGTTTTTGTTCCCTTCTTGGTTATCCTGAACCTAATCCAATAACCTGTAACTCCATTAACGGTTATTTTGTCAAGGTAATAATTCCCTGTGTTCCTTTGCAGATATACAGGCTTGTTTTGAGTAAAACTTTCAGACAAATCCCAAACCTTTCTGTATTCTATCCAATCTCCGTTTCTGTGTTCCTCCCAGACATATTCGTAATCGTTTTCCTGTCCATCTGGCACAACAGCATCCACTCTTATACCTAAAATTTTCCAACCGGCAGTGTCCTTAACTTGTAAATACCAGCAATCTCCTTCGTTGCCATACAAGGGAACATCTCCCGCGCTCTCATCGCTCGCTTCTGTTGTGTAATCGGTATAGGTGCCATTAACGCTGTCATAATAGAACACTTTGAGAAATGTGTTGGAACCGTGAGGGAACTGGTTTGGATAAGGCGCTCCTGACCTGAAAGTGGAAGGAACATCATCAAATATGCTTGGCAGTGGTTTTTTGGGGTTTATGAAGTTGATAACTATATTGTGCCAGCTGTTGTAGAACAAGAAAAGTCTCTGTGCTTTGCCACTATCAAAAACATAATCAAAATCCCTTGCTGTTGCCGAATTGTTATACAAAAAGAACAAGGAACCAGTTACTATCACTTTCACTCCTTCAAAAGTTACAGGAAACCCGTTCATTAAAAAAGTGTCTTTTCTGATTGTTACATTCTTCCAAGTCCCTACTCCTGAATTAGACATATTGGGAGCTATTCCTTCAAAAATACAGTCTATTAACTCTGCTTGCCCTAACGATGGATAGCCAACATGTAAAGAGTTTTCATAACCATTCTCCCATTTACCAGCTCTTATTTTTGAGTTATACATCTTTGTATGCCAATCTACTATTAAAGGTGTTATTCCCCAACTCCTGCCGTATATTACAAATTCTGAACCGTATCTCGTAGCACTGTCGCCATCTGTTAGCTCTCCTGCTCTTAAGTAATAGCAATAATATCTTGGGCCTCTTTGGGCTATATTACCGTTGTAATGCTTCATGTGCCCCATAATTATTGTCTCCAATGTGCTTTTCAAAGGGCTGTTGATATACAAACCAAACTTGCTTAAATCATACAAATTGTATCCTGTCTTTACACTTCCCATATAAGATAAATTTGTCTCCACCCAGTCAGCGACATCTTGGAAGGTTGCTGGCTCGTCTTCTGTGGTTCCTGAAACCCTTAAATACCCATCATACCCGTAAGGTTCTGTGCTTCCTATTGCTCCTCCTTCTGAAATGCTGTCAAAACTATCCAGCCTGACCCGTATCCACATAGCCCCGCTGCCATTGACAGTGGTATATCCCCAATCCTCTGGGCAACCAAACCTGAATATCCCTGATGTTGTTAGCCCTGATGTGTCATCCTGTTGATTCGGAATTTCTTTCCAGTCTCCAGCATAAGCGTTCCAGTATTCCCATTTTAGCACCACATTTGTTCCAGCCAAAGCAGTTGCGATTTCCAAATACAAATCCAGCCAAAAATTTGTATTTATCCCGAAATAAACAGCATCATTGACTTGCGGACTGTCATCAAACAAATCCCAGCCAGTAGTTCCAGCTAAATTAGACGAAAATGTGGCTCCGCCTCCTGTTGCCCTGTAAATATAAGTCAAAGATTTTGTGTTTGTATTCCATTGTATGGTCAAAGCCATATTTCTTCACCTGTTATCTCTTTATATCTTTCCGCAATCCTCTCCATCTCTGCCGCAATCGGTGCCGAAGCCATTTCGTTGTAAACCTCAATGGCTTTTCTCACTTTTTCGTCAGCATTTTTTGGAATTTCCACAATTACTTTTTCTATTTCTTTCTCCAATTCGTGATATTGCTTCTTCAGCTCATTGACATTCACGATTTCCTCTGGGTCTGGGTCTGCCTCTTTCGCGTATATCCCGGGGGCTATTTCAATCCACGCCATCATCTCACCTGTCTTATTTTGTCCTCAATTGTTTTTCTTATGCGGTATGTCAACAGACCTTCCTCTTTCATCAGCTTCTCTATCTTTTTCAATCTGTATAGCCTGAGCAGTTTTTTGTCATACATATTCAACACCTTCCATGAGTTCGTCTCATTGTGGTATTACCAATCCAATGCCTCCATTAGTTTTTCAATGTCGTAAAATGCCGGGCTTTTCGGTTTTGCTGGCAAGTAGGGACGCATTATCTTGATAGTGGCTGACATCTCCACGCGAGTGCTGTCTCTTATTCGCTGTAAGCATAAATCGTATAGCGGAATAAAGGAACTATGGGGACCTTCGGTGTCAAACACCAAATGTAGCTTTTCAAACAATTCGGGCGGAAGCATTTTTTCAAACCGGGCGTAAAGTGCTCTTTTTATAAAATCATTTGGCGGATTCATTCTGATTATTAAGTCAATGTCGTGGTATTTCTTGCCTTCAGAATCTATATACGATCCGGCAACGGATATGAAATCCTTGATAATGCACATATCCTTGAATTCTTCAATCTCGGCATACTTGGAGAACTCCATTTTGTCTGCAACCATCATTCCATCTTGGCATATGTGAGATTGAGGCACGATTTTTTTGGCGTATTCAAGAGCTTCCTGTTTGTGAGCCACCGTATCTTTGCCGATGTGCAAAAAGTATATGGCTTTTGGTTTCAGTTCTTTCGCCCACTCCATCACGGTTTTAATGCTTGCGTGACCATAGTCTTCATTAACAATGTCCCGTGTGTAAGATGAGCCATCTATGAACCATATGTCGTTGTCTTTCATACATTTTTTGGCTTCGGGTGTTAGCCTGATGACATCAGGGACATAGGAGATTTTCCTTTGGTTGTCGTGGATTAAATACCCACATGTCTCCACTTTTTTCGAGTGTTCAACTTTGAATGGCTCGATTATCATTCCAGCAATCGTTATTGGCTCGTTCATTCTGAGAGGTATGGCATTTGCGAACTTCTTGGGGTCTACATGATTCCAGACATCTTCAATTGCATAAACAGGAATGTCTGTGAAATCTTCTATATGACCTATGTGGTCTGGGTGGGCGTGAGTTATGAACAAAGCCACTGGCTTGACTTTGGTGTCTTTCTGAGGATTGCCCGCGTCAAACTGAATATATTTGCCACACACAACAATTGCTATCGAGGAATGCAGTTTTATTTTTGGGTCGTCAACTGGGTTCAATGCCCTAGAGCCCAAAATGTGAATTCTTTCAATATGCTCCGTGACATTGAATTTCAATGTGGTTTTCCTCACAAATGTTTGAGCTTGGGGTGCTTCAACAAATACCGGTCTGTCGAACTTGTTCAGCCATTTGAAAGTGTAGGCGTAAAATGTCTTCCTGTCCGGCCACCAGAGTTTTCTTTCTGCCTCGGTAACCCTATGCTGGTCGTAAAGCTTTTGGAATTCTTCCAAACCAATTTCCTTCACTCCGGTTATTTTGATTGTGCCAAAACACCAAAGATCTTCCATCAAATAAAATGACTTGTTTGTGATGTTGTAAAGTTTTGACTTAACTATGAGTTTTTTGGTTCCTTGATATATCATCGTGCCGTGAGGATAGTTGAAATACAATCCTGTTACTTCCCTGTCTTTAGCATAGGTCTGGACTGTTTTGTGTTTGGAAACCTTTTCGTAAAGTTCTCGTGCGTGTGGTTTCATCTTTTCAGGCTGGAACTCGTGCTTCATCTTGCCTTCCTTGACTCTTCTAACTATCTCATCGTAAATCAGCTGAGCCAGATTGGCTATGTCTTCCAAAGAATGCTTGACTTTGCCTCCTTTTCGCTTTGTAGACCACCAAGCGAGCACGATCCTCCAGTCATCAGCTAAAACCTCGTTTGATAATTTTTTGGGGTCATAGTTTTTGGGATCTCGTATGAATTCCAAACAAGACATTTCAAATTTCTTGGTATCGTAGTTTGTCACAAACAATTCGTAATCAGTTTTCCATACATTGTCTTTGTCCATTGTTCTTTTGACTTCAACTTTTTTGACTTGAAAGCCGTGAATTTCGTTTTCCAGTTTGTGTGTTATTGTAAGCAAAAATTTTCCTTTTATGTTTTTCAAATATTCAAGCAGTTCTTTGAAATTCTCCAAGCTCCAAGCCAATCCTTTGTTTTTCCATTCTTGTGATTGTGTGGTTTCTGGATATGGTGGGTCTAAATAAAAAAATGTATTCGGTGAATCGTATTTTTTTATAACATTCTTGTAATCATCACATAAAACAGCAGTGTTTTTCAGTCTTTTCTGAACTTCTTCCAAACGATCAACAATTCTGATTGTTGTTTCACCACCAAAACCAGCTTCATATCCTTTTCTGCCATAAGAAGCCATCTTAAGAGTTATAAATTTGTAGAATTTTTGCACATCATCTGATGGTGTCGTTTTGGCAATGCGGTAAAATTTCTCTTTTGTAATATGCCAATCTAATCTTTTCAATCTCGCTAACTTTTCAGGTGTTAAATTTTTGATAAATTTGTAAGCAAATATAAT
>Ga0164310_10000633_pt1 | contig 19041 bp, 20 predicted proteins | sample GuaBasSedimGuay1_FD_121795 | JGI IMG/M metagenome (GOLD analysis project Ga0164310, IMG submission 121795) | Subseafloor sediment microbial communities from Guaymas Basin, Gulf of California, Mexico - Guay1, Core 4569-9, 0-3 cm | ecosystem: Environmental > Aquatic > Marine > Hydrothermal vents... | reverse complement strand
TCCGGCAGAGGCCTATATGAAGATCAAATCGTATATGAAGAGGATGAGAAAATAGGAAGGAAATGGTAGAGAATCTCTGCGCCCAGTACGATGCCTGCAACCTTGATCCTCTAACCCGACAGTTTAAGCTTTATCTCATATGGTTCTACACGCCTGTTACTGTTGGCATCATTCCACTCTATCATTATGAAGGTTGCTGTTCTGTCTATATCTTCAGTTTCGGCGAGATACATGGCTGCAGCAAGCGTTCCATATCTTGTGGCTCCTTCGACCACTAGTGTCCCATTATAGGCGGCTATGAAAGCGTAGTCCCTCTTACCATAGAAAACGTCTGGTAGATACCAGCTATCATTCTGGGCGTACACGACCCATCCAGCCTTAGCCCTGTCAAAACCTATACCTATCTGTCCGTTTACACGTGATACTGAGGGGTTTACGACGGGGCCTCCAATTTCTACCACTATGCTTCCATTACCAACTTCCAGCAGCGATGCAGCCTCGGCATCCGCATCACTATAGTAGTTTACACGTCCTGTGTGCCATAGATAGTCAAGTATAGAGCCTGGAGCAGGGTCTAAAACTTCAAGATGTATCCTAATCATGGGCGCCCCCGCCTCAGGCCTACTCCAGCCTCTACAGTCATACCTCCACAGGTTATCTGGGCCACTGTCCAGATCGTAGCCTATCCCTTCAACCTGCAGGAAATGAAGCATGAAGAAGAATCTTCCCTTAACCTCGACTCCAGGGCTTATCTTTACGAAACTCCAGTCAGGGTAGGTTTTAGACTTGAAAACGTAGGGTTCCCTGTAGGAAACATTATCAACAAAAAGATGAGAACCGTATGTTGGTGTAAAATCAGCTATGATAACCTCAGCTATCCTACTACTTATCTGGTAGAGGCTTACGCCAACGATCAGGCATCTCCATGGAATCCAACACTTATACCCGTATGATGCAAGGCAGCTCTTACCTAGAAACGTCTCAGCTGTTCCATCGTCGAAGGCAAGGGTGTAAGGCCATCCCGAAATCACAGCGATGTTCGAGGAAAAGATCATGAGAGCCAGGATTAAAATCCTCCGCATCACCCAGGTAGGGTAGTGAACACATTAAAACCTTAGCATCCTGCCAGATTTGTAGCGGCATCTATGCCGGACTTTCCAACCACAAATCTAGTGGCCAAAATGGGTAATCATTTTATCTATTAAGCGAGTACTCCTCCTTTGTATGGACGTAATAGTTTCACCGGAGGTCAGAGAGATAGTTAATAGGTACAGGGATGTGTGGGCCCTTGAATATGCGAGGTCGCTGCTCGGATGGGACATGGAGACCTACATGCCTCCCAAAGCCTTCCAGGAGAGGGGTGATGTGAATGCCCTACTTGAAACCCTCAAGCAGAGGCTCATAACAAACCCAGAGTTCATGAGGCTTGTTGACAGGGCGAAGCCTGAGAACGACGTTGAAAAGGGCATAATAAGGGTTCTCAAGAGAGACCTCAAATACTACACCAGGCTCCCGAAAGAGTTCCTAATGGAGGAGGAGAAAGCGAAGGCGGAAGCCTTCCAAACCTGGAGGAAGGCGAGAGAGAAAAGCGACTTCCAAATGTACGCCCCAGTTTTGGGCAGAATAGTAGAACTTCAGAGGAAGAAAGCTGAACTTCTCGGCTACGAGGATCACCCATACGACGCGCTGCTAGACCTCTATGAGGAAAACCTGACGGTAAAGAAGTGCGATGAAATCTTCTCCGAGGTAGACAGGATCTCAGACATGTTTAAGAAGACATGCGAGAAGCATCCGGGTACACACCCTCTTGAAAACGAGAAGTACGAGAAAGCCTTCCTGGAAAGGCTGATTCAACATGTAGTTGGAAGGCTGGGCTACGACTTCAACCGCGGCAGGATTGATGTATCTCCGCATCCCTTCACCATAAACATGGGGTTGGACGATGTGAGAATAACAGTGAGATATGAAGGTAAAGATTTCAGAAGGGCCCTTCTGGCAGCCGTCCACGAGTTTGGGCATGCGACGTACGAGATGAACATATCGAGGGAGCTTCAAGCCACACCCGTCCAGAGAGGCGTATCACTCGGGATTCACGAGTCCCAGTCAAGGTTCTGGGAAAACATAGTTGGAAGAAGCCGGTGGTTCGTAGAAAAGTTCTACGGGGAAATGTGCATGGCTCTACCATTCCTTTCAAACTACGACGTAGAAGATGTTTATAGATACTTTACCCTAGTCAGGCCAGAGTTAATAAGGGTTGAAGCAGACGAACTCCAGTATGTTCTACACGTGTATCTGAGATACAAGATAGAGAAGGATCTTATAGAAGAGAAGCTGGAGGTGAAGGAGCTACCACAGGTTTGGAACGACCTTATGGAAAGCCTTGTAGGTATTAAGCCGCCAAATGACAGGCTTGGCGTCCTCCAAGACATACACTGGTCCCACGCAGCAGTTGGGTACTTCCCAACCTACGCTATCGGAAGCATGGTGGCAGCCCAGATCTATAAGTTAACCGACAATGTGGCACGGATGGTCGAAAAAGCAGACTTCAGAGGGTTGATGGAGATTCTATCCAGTAAGATACACCGGTGGGGGGCTGTCTACCCGCCGGAGGAGATTGTTAAAAAGGCTACTGGTGAGGAGATAAAGCCGGAGTACTTCGTCTCCTATCTTGATGAAAAATACATGAAGTAACTTTTTGAATTGTAATATATTTTTAATACAAACATAGAAAACAACAAGTATTCAATTAAAATCGGGTAATTTTATAAGTTTATAGAGCAATGTATATACATGGAAAATTTAAATATTCAAGTCGAAAGATTCGGGGGCTTCAAAATAGCAAGCATACGTGTAAAAGGCCCATACACAAGGATAAGCGAAGCCTTCAAGATACTGGTTGCCTGGCTGATACAGAGACAAGCAACCGTGGAAGGCCCGCCTTTCGGAATTTTCTACAACTCCCCCGAAGATACAGAGCCCGAAAACCTGGACTGGGAGATAGGATTCCCGATAAGCGGCGAGGTAGAGGGAAACGAAACGGTGAGTGTCAGACAAATGCCTGAAAAACTATCAATAACAGCGTTGCATAGAGGTTCCTACGAAAAAATCAACGAAACATACCAAAAAATATACCAGTATGCATCATCAAACAACTATACCCCTGAAGGCCCAATAATAGAAATGTACCTTTCTGATCCAGCTAAAACCCCACCTGATAAACTCTTAACGAAAATCGTGGTTCCAGTAAGATAGAGAACAGAAACCCCCGATAGAACTGCCGACGATACTTTAAGATCTTTTACAGTCCAGCTGCTCTAATCATAGTTATCCGGAGAAAAGATGGCTCCAAACCGTGTCTACAAGGGCATGGGTAAGAGCCGGAGTTGCGACATTCCTATTGCCCTCCAAGTATGCCTTAAGATAAAGGTATCCCGCTATCCCAGCTAGGAACGCATACCTGAAGTTTGGAGCCGGAGCATTATTAAGATGAGCCATGCCAAATATGATGGAAGAGACAATTCCAGCACTAACCCCTGCCTTAAGCACCCTCTCACACAGTTCATGAATAACTCCCCTGAACAATATCTCCTCAGGAAGCCCAACACCTATATAAATGAGGATTAGGCTGACAGGGAAATATTCAAGCCTTTTCAAACCAGGCTGTATGAACCCTATTGCAAGACCAAGAGGTACTAGAAGAGCCCCGCATACCAGAAACCATTTCAAAGCAGCCTTCCAATCAATCTTTAAATAATCAATTCCAACATTGAATCCACGGAGGAAAATAAAGCCGTAACACCCAGAAACCAGCGGAGCTAGATCACCCATATCAAACCCAGCAATAAGTTTTGCACCGCCCAGCAAGCCAAACTCAGCCGGAAGCCACACAGTAAGAATAAGAGGAACATCCCATAAACCTATCTCACAGTTCCTCCTCCAAACGGCAAATAACCATATAAACAGAGAGTATAATGTGAGCCGCAAAACCTGGCCTGAACCGGAGGCACCCAAAACCCAAAATACAAAGTTAAAAAGCACCGGCGACCAGACAACAAGCGAAGCCACGAATACGCCTTCAAATCTCCGCCTAAACCACGAAAAACCTACAAGTATAAAGAGTGCGAAGAGCACTAAGAGAGATACCAACCTAACGAGCAGCAGTACTTGTGAACCCATGATACCACTCCACAAAGCATCGGGGACTATACAATCATACAAACGTTGACCCTCCTGTCATTCGGTGCACCGGGAGAATAATCCCTTTATGTCTGCCTGAGGAATGGCGGGTCTTCCTTGAAATCCTCAATTTTAAATCTTCTCCTAGGCCCACGGGCAACTATGAGTCCATAGTTAGGCGTTAATCCTATGTAGTCGGTGTCCCTGAAGAACAGCCACAACAGGGATAACAGCTGGGATAAACTCCAAAAATACACTCTTAAGGTACTAGCCCTTCCTTTTGATAGGTCAACTATAACCCTCGTAAAGACTCCTGAGATCATGTCATACTTTGAGTGGGCTGAGACCACGAGGGAGTCCTCCTCAGCCTTCTCAACCAGGAAACTCCTATAGCCCTTATTAAGGAATACTATTTTTAATCGGTCGGCCTCCTCGAGTATGAACACCCCGTCGTCCTCTAACAATGTTGAAACTGAGGCTATAATTCTGATCATACTCCAAGGGTCGAAGTGAGTGGCAGAATAGCCCACAATGATGGCGACTTCAAACTTTAATCCTAACTCGTGAACCTTTAGGACGTCCATCACTTTTGTTCTAACAGGTTCCCCAATTTCTGCGGATGACCATTTAACCGCAGTTTCAAGAGCCTGCCTCCTCAGGTCCACAACCCACGGTTCTACCTTAAGTCTTCCATCTAAAGCCTTCACAAAAGAGACAGCTCCTACTCCAGTGCCGCCACATAAGTCCAAGATCCTTATTCTATCCTTCTGGAAAATATGCTTAACCAGCTCGTGATCCACAGCCTTTCTAAAACCGTTAACAAGCCTCTCATATCTCTGCCTAAAACTCTCATCAGACGGATCCTCAGCCCACGGAACAATAGTGTATAGCCTTTCAAGATACTCCGTGTCCAAGCTGGCACCTGCATACTCTAAGCCACAAGACTTAATAAGCTTTATCCAGACTCAAGACGTCTTATAGACGTGTAAGTCTTACACGTTGAAAGACGTTACCTCATTGAAACTCCTGCCTAGCATCTGCACTTTCACTAATCTCCCATTTTCAATTAAATACCAGACCATATATTGGTATGTTTTAGCGTCATAAAACGTATCACATTAGGCTGACCTCTTACACGCCGTATGAAATTTACAGGAGTTAACTACATCACGATTAACCTTACATTGAAACCTATATTAGGCGTACTGACGAGGCTTTGAACGATAGATAGACCGGGCTGCCCGTCTTGAGCTTCATTTCGACGAAGGACTTCTTGCTTATTAGAACTATAAACTCCAGCTTAGACCTCACCTTTAGGCGGACTAGAGGGCCCCTGTCCGACACGTTGCTTATAACTCCTTGGAAGACGTTTCTCGCACTGGAGTCCGGCCTTTCATGGTACAGTGTAATGTCTTCTGGTCTTATGCAGACTTTAACCTTCCCCCTCTTTGTGTCTGTGGATGCTATCTCCACGTCTCCCACCTTTACCATTGTTATCCCCCCGGATTCTGATGCGTGTCCCTCGTATATGTTTTCGAAGCCTGTGAATCTAGCTATAAATTCCGTCCTTGGATTTCTAAAGACCTCCTGGGGTGTCCCAACCTGGACTATCGAGCCCTGGTTCATAACGCCTATTCTGTCTGCGAGTGCTACTGCCTCAGTCTGGTCGTGGGTTACATGGATCGTGGTTATCCCAAGCTTCTCATGTATGCTTCTAAGCTCGTCCCAGAGGCTTCTCCTAATTTCCTCGTCCAGCGCGCTTAAAGGCTCATCTAGGAGTAGTAGTTTTGGCTGTAAGACTAGGGCTCTCGCGAGTGCGACTCTCTGCTTTTCTCCCCCACTCAGAGTTCTAGGATATCTGTGTAGGATTCCCTCTATTTTAAGCATGCTTGCCATGCTGTGTAGTCTTTTTTCAGCCTCCCCTCTAGGAATCTTTTTCAGCCTAAGGCCGAAGAGGATGTTTTCCCTTACTGTCATGTGGGGGAAGAGTGCGTAGTCTTGGAACACGATTCCGATCTTTCTATGCTCGGGCGGGGTTAGCGTTATATTTCTACCTTCAAACCATATTTCTCCCTCGTCAGGCTTGTGGAGGCCTGCTATTGTCTCAAGTAGGAGGGTTTTCCCCGCCCCGGTGGGGCCTAGGATTACAAAGTACTCGCCGTCATATATTTTGAGGTTTACATTTCTGAGTTTGAATTCTTCCCAGCTTTTCGAGATCCCCTTTAGCTCTAGCAAGCTCTACACCTTTACTCGTATTCTATTTTGCTGAGCTTTCTCAGGAATATGAATATTGCAAGGGTTATAATGACTAGGAGGAGTACTATTGGCCTGGTGGCCTCTAACCCTTTTGTTACGAATGTCTCGTAGACCAGGACTGGCGCTGTATATGGCGTATAGGCTATAACCGCAACGGCTCCGAACTCGCTGATGGCACGGGCCCACGTAAGAACTGCACCCGTGAGTATGGCGTGCATAGATAGTGGCAGGTATATCTTGAAGAAGATGGTGAACATCCCTCCGCCGAGGGTTCTGGCAGCCTTCTCAAGGTTAGGGTCAACCTTTAGGAATGCATCCCTAGCGGACTTAACAAGGTATGGAAATGACAGGAAGAGCTGTGCAGCGACTATTCCGAGGAAGGTGTCAAGGAACGATATCCCATAGGAGCTTAGAATCCTACCTAAAGGCTGTCTATTACCAAGGATTGAAACCACCATTATTCCAGCCGCGGTGTGGGGAAGTAGCGTTGGTATGTCGATGATCGCATCTATGACGTCTCTTCCTGGAAACCTGTATCTTGCGATGAGGAAGGCGAGGGGAACCCCAAAGATTAGGGATATGATTGTTGTTAGTGAGGCGGTGTATACTGACATGAATATGGCGCTTATAACGTTTCTGTCAACCGCTACTTTTAAAAGGTCTTCCGCTTCTGTAGATAGGAATATTACAGCCAGCGGGAGTACCACGAATAATAAAGCGAATACAGAGAAGAATCCTAGGAAAACATAGAACCCCATGCTTTTTCTCAAGCTGCCTGCCATTCCACGTAGGTTTAGACCATAAGTAACTCTACGTTCCTGCATGCTTTCACCTCTTTCAGGGTGGGCTTAACCGTGGAGCCAAATTTTAAGGGTTTATCTTTATTTCCGCCACGTAGGGTTTCAGTTCGTCAGGGATTTTGTCAATGTTTGGGGTTAATGCTGGTACTACTGGTGGCTGTCCCAGCTCCTCCAGTATTTGCTGCCCCTCCTCCCCTAGGAGTATTTTAAGCCATTCAAGTGCGTACCTCATGTTTTCAGCGTCGTTCAGAATTGTTATGCCATAGTTTATCGGTTCTCCCCTGATAACCTTCCCATCTTTTAGTGTGATCTGCGCGTGTGCGTAGAAGTCGGCATACTCCAGGCTTCCAAGGTCTATCTCAGGTGGGAGGTCGACATACTTTAAGCCATGTTGCACTGCTATAGACCTGTACTCGAATGCGTAGTCCAACTCCCCAGTTTCAAGGAGGGCTATAAGGTCTACACTTTTATGTCTCACCACCATGTTTGAGGAGTTCCATAGGACGACTATTTCAGGCCTTCCATAGTATTCTGCTGCAAGCTGGAGGACGAAGTAGGACCGGTAGCCGCATGGATCCGCGTCCGGGTCAGCATGTCCTGTTTTGACGTCTGGCTTTGCTATTATCTCAAACCAGTTTTCAGGGTTTATCTCATCCGCGTACCTGCTGTGCTCCGTGTAGGCTAGGACCATCTCGTTCCTTGCGAATATTATAACCCAGTCAGCCTTACCTTCAGGTATGAGTTCGTCTGCTATTAGGGACCAGTCGGCGGATCCGAAAATGTCAGGGTGCTTCTGCCCGCCTAGAATCAACTTTACGCATTCTCGGCTTCCATGTGCCTCCCTCACGACCTCCACTCCTGGATACTTCGACTGAAAACTTTGGGTGACTCTTTCGAAGGGTATTACGAGACTTCCCGCGTTAAGAATGGACAGCTTTCCACATGAGTGTTTAGAAGTGTAGTAGAAGCCGCCTAGGACGCAGATGGCCAGTAGTACTGCGAGGAAAAGGTAGCCCTTGGTTTTCAAACAACCACCCCTTTATCTCAATTCTGATAACGGTATGTTAAAAAGGTTATCTAAGAGGGTGAACGTCTACATCACATAGGTTATAGCGTACATGGCCAGTAAGGGAGCCTATGCCTGCCTATGTGAACCTGTAATAATGCTCTGGATACTGTCTGTTAGAATAACATAGTCTCCGACACTCCTCACCTTAAACACGGGAATCTCATACTTCTTCTTTGATATCTTACCCGAGACGACTATTACATGTGTTACACGCCAGTCATCCTCAACCTTGAAGTCCTCTACGGCTCCAACCTCGTGTCCTTCGGAGTCGACTACAATTTTACCTTTAACCTGGCTAATAAGCATCATTAAGTATGTACACGGGAATTTTTTAATCATATCCTATCTTAACCTTATTGCCGGAGAAGCTGGCTGTACAGCCTCGCATATTCACCCTGCCTCGCGATTAACATGCTGTGACTTCCTCTTTCCACTACTTTACCATGCTTTAGAACTATTATCTCATCGGCTACTCTAACTGTGGTCGGCCTGTGTGCTATCACTATACAGGTTCTTCTCCTCGCTAGCCTTAAGATGGCTTCCTGAAGCTTGTGCTCTGTAAACGGGTCAACACTGCTCATTGCCTCGTCGATGACTATGATTTTCGGGTTTCTAACCATGGTTCTGAGAAAGCTTATTATCTGCCTCTGTCCTACCGACAAGTTCTCCCCGCCTGGTTTAACCTTTGTTTCCAGGCCGTCTGGAAGGCTTTCTATAATCTCTTTCAGGCCGAGTTCATCGATGGTTTTTTCTATGTTTTCCCTTGTAGCCTCGGGGTTCCCTATTCTAATGTTGTCGAGGACTGTCCCCTGAAAGAGAACAGGCTCCTGAGGAATTAGGGATACCTGCCTCCTAAGGGATTTGATGGTGTATTTTCTAATGTCAACTCCGTCGATTAAGACTCTACCTTTCTGGGGGTCATACAGTCTTAGTATTAGGTTTGCAATGGTGGTCTTCCCGGCACCAGTATGTCCCACAAGGGCTGTTGTCGATTTCGACCTTATTTTGAGATTTAAACCTTCAAATACCTTGGATCCGTCATAGCTGAAATGTACGTTTTCCAGGACTATTTCTCCATCCAGTATCTCCCTGTCCTCGGCTTCAGGGGAATCTTCTATTCCAGGCTTTTCCTTGAGGAAGAGATACACTCTCTCGGCTGACGCCAGGGCTGACTGAAGTACGTTGTAGAACGTTGCAACCATTATTATTGGCTGGTAGAAGAGCCCGGTGTAGTTGTAGAATGCGATTAGCGAGCCAACAGTAAGCTCGTTCCTCGTGACGAGAAGTCCCCCGTAAAATATGATTATCGCGGTTGCTATAGCCCTGATGGTTGATAGTGACGGGTTTATAAGCGCGGTTACCATCGCTGCTTTGAGGTTCGCCCTGACGCTCTCCCTGGAGATCCTGCTGAACCTCCTATAGTCTATCTTCCTTCTCTCTGTGAAGGCCTGTGAAACCCTGGCTCCATAGACGGACTGTTCCACACTACTGGTTAGGAGGCTGACCTTCTCTCTCGTTGTCTTGTAAACCTGCCTTGTTTTCCTTGCAAATACTAATGTAACACCGACAAGCAGAGGTAGCACGCTTAAGGCTGCCAGTGTCAGCCACACGTGCATCTTAGACATAATGTAGACCGAGCCTACTATGGTGAGCATGTTAATCATGAGATCTATATTCTCAGAAGTTACCACGTTCCCAACGGCTGAAACATCATTTGTTATAAGGGATATTATCCTCCCAGCCTGCTGCCTAGATATGTAGGCCAGATCCAATCTGCAAAGGTGCTCGTAAGCCCTAGACCTCATCACATAGAGAAGTTCTGAGTTTAAACGCCCCGAAAAATAGGTTCTAAACATCCTAGTGAGCCAGGATAGCAGGGTTAACCCTACATACACGAGTGTGAAGTACAACATTTTACCTCTGTCCCCGGCTATTATCCCTTCATCCACAATCATCTTCCCCACGTATGGAGTTAGCGTCCTAGCCCCTATATAAGCTGCTGAGAGAATGATGAGAAGTACTACTTCAAGCTTGTACGGGCTTAGTAGGCCTACCATCCACCTCAGAAGGGTCATGGTTGGCGTGGTCCTCTTCTCGGCCTCCATAGCCCTTACTCTTCTAAGATACCATGCCATTCTGGCTCATCCCTCCTGCCACTCATACTGAGACTTGTATAGCCTTGCGTATAGGCCTCTTTTTCTTAGAAGCTCCTCGTGAGTCCCTTCTTCGACAACCCTGCCGTTCTCAAGAACTATAATCCTATCAGCTAGCTTCAGAGTTGAAAGCCTTTGGGTTACGATGATAACAGTCTTATCCTTCACAAGCTTTTCTAACGCCTGGTATATCCCAGCCTCCGTCCTTAAGTCAACGCTCGACGTTGAATCGTCGAGAATGAGAATTTTCGGGTTTACAAGGATAGCTCTTGCTATCGCAAGCCTCTGCCTCTGCCCTCCGGAGAGGGTTACCCCCCTTTCTCCAACCATCGTGTCATAACCCTCTGGGAGGGACATAATGAACTCATGGAGATTTGCAGCTTTAGCAGCTCTCTCTATCTCTTTCATTTCCGCCTCAGGCTTACCGTACGCTATGTTCTCCCTAATGGTCGCCGGGAATACGAATATATCCTGGTGGACGATACCTATATTCCTCCTGAGAGAATCTATCTTCACATTTCGAATGTCAACACCATCCAGGAGTATCCTCCCCTCCCAGGGGTCATAAAACCTAGGAATCAGCTTTACGAGGCTACTCTTACCCGAGCCCGTCTCTCCAACAATGGCAACCTTCTCGCCGGCCCTAATCCTAAGATTCAGCCCTCTCAAAACCGGCTTACCAGGCTGGTAGCCGAACGTCACATTCTCAAAGACGATTTCACCTTTAACATCCCGTAGGGGCCTAGCATCTGGGGACTCTTTAACCTCAGGCTCCATGTCTAGGACCTCAAACACCTTCCCAGCTGAGATCCTACATCTTTGCATCCTATCCATGATAAATCCAAGCATTACCAGTGGCCACAGCATCATGTTTATGTATGAGGTGAGAGCTGCGATGTCACCTATGGTTAGCTCCCCAGATAAGACCTTGAGTCCCCCGTACCAGTAGGAAGCGGCAATCCCGAGGCCCAGCAGGAGGGACAGTGAGGGCCATGTTAACGCTGAAAAACCTGCAACTCTAACCCCAAGACCGAGAATTCTCCTGTTAAGGCTGTCGAATAACTCCCTGAAAGCCCCTTCAAGGCTAAGGGCTTTCACAACCTTGAAGCCCGAGACCGTCTCCTGTATCCTCGTATTTAGACTACTATAAACGTCCCACCTCTCAAGATACAGTGGCCTTACAACTCTAAGATATGTCCATGTAGCCGCCGACACCGCAAGAGCGAAGACAGCTATTATGGGGGAGAGAGACCATGCTATACTGTGAACCATGAGTGCAGCGAAAGCTATGGTTGTGACAGCTCCAACCATGTTAGTCAGCCCAACACTTAAGAAGCGGTCTATGTTGTCCATATCCTGCAGGAGTCTGTTAATAATCTGCCCAACCTCCACCCTGTCGTAAAAACTGTAGGAGAGACTCTGAAGATGCCTATACAAGTCAAGTCTAAGCCTGTGGATAATGTTCTGGCCGAACACCCTGGCCATATATATAGATAAAAACCTGAGAAACCCCGATGCCATAGTTAAAGCCACTATGAGGCTGGCGTAGAAGAGTAGATTAGAGGGAACCCCCTGGAAAACCTGATTTATAACGTTCCTAGTGATGTAGGGGACGTAAATAGAGGCTGCCGAAGAACATGCTACAAGCCCGAGAGCAATAGCTAAATAACCTTTGAAAGCTAGCGCATACCTGAAAATTCTAAGTAATGGTTCATCTCTCAAATTCCACATTTAATAGTTCTCGACTTTCTAATAATGATTCCCAAGACACGATAAAACTATGAAGGCTCTGATATTCATGGGATAAACAGCGATATTTGCTTTCAACTTGAAATATTCAAATTTAATATTATTAAGGAGTCTATTCCAGCCCCCCTTTCCTAAAATTTCTCATTTTCTCATACTCCGCGCTCGCCTCATCCAAAAGCTCTAGGTCTTCAAGCCTTATCCTAACCCTTTCACCCTCTAACACCTTGTAGAGCCTTCTAATGCTATCTTTAACACCACCCTTCTCACGCATAAAATTACCACCTGTTAATTCCGCTGAAATGTGTTAAATTTTACCGGTCAAAATATATGAAATGTTAATATAGTTAAGGACGCATCTCAAGAATATAGTACTACCGTATCATGTGTAAATGTGCTGTAACGTGTTACTTACAGCTTCCCACCTCGCAGGATACCCCATAACGAATAGGGGGTTTAGAACTGGACCCCTGTGTGACTGTTAGTGTTCTTAAAGGCTTAATCATGTCTACAAATGTCATAGCAAGGGATAAATACTGGCTCAGTGGGCATCTATATTAGGGATGCGTGTCAAACTAGGCGATCTGCTATCCATAATTGTGCTGTTCCTAGCAGGGGTACTTCTAATTGGAGTAATATACATCTTTAAGCCCCCCATACGCCTGTTGCTGGTTGTTTCAGCAGCCATCTTCCTCCTGGTTGTGCTGATCATAGCTGGAGCAAGATCCCGAGCCTACTAGTCAACTTTAAAGCTTAGAATAGGAGGATAGGCTTTATGCAGCAGATAGACTTTTCAGATTTTAAGAAGGTTGAAATGCGTGTTGGGAGGATAATAGAAGTCCAGGACATACCCGGGTCGAGAAAGCTCCTAAAGCTGAAGGTGGACTTTGGCGAAGCCGGGGTGAAACAGGCTGTGGCCGGCCTGAAAGGAGTATACAGTCCTGAAAGCCTGGCTGGAAAGCAGTATGTCTTCGTCACAAACCTTAAGCCTAAGAAGCTGATGGGCGAGCTTGCCGAGGTAATGATACTCGCAGCTGTAAGCGGCGACGACATCGTGCTAATAAAGCCTGAAAGAGACATCAGGAACGGGGCTGCCGTCGAGTAGAAGATTATAGGCCTAAAGCTTTTTTCAGGATGGGCTGGTAGAACCTGTTAGCCACGGTAGCCTTGAGTATGAAGTCTAGCAGTATGAGTGCCAGTGCTAAGGCTGCAAGGCTTTCAACCCTCTTCCAATCCATCTTTCTACCCTTCTTAAGCCTTATCAGGGGCCTGGAAAGTACTATTCCAAGGGCTATGTAGCCTGGAACCCGAAGTATGGCATATATAGGCCAGCCTAGCAATGCTGGAACCCACGTGTAGCCTGGGGCAGCGTCTAGAAACAGGCATCCCACATAGTAGTTCATATAGTTCAGGAGTATAGAGCCCAGCAGTAGCCCTAGAAACCCGGCTGAGGCCAGGCTCAGGGCTGAGAAGACAGCTATCTCCGTGATCTTAGGCTTCAGGAACAGCCTGAGATCACCCTCCTCGCCCACGCCTGTGGATATCCAGCTGTACATCTCTCTACGGTAGGATTCCCCCTTCAGTATGAGGCTTGAGACTCCAGCCCTAGTGTACACGGTTAGGAATATCACTGTAACAGTTGAGGCAAGCGACCAGGCAAGTACATGCCAGAAAGCCCGCCAAACCCTGTCATCCCTCAAATCCTTATAGTAGAGCGGGTATATAGCTACGGTCATTACTAAGGGAAGGAGGACAGGGTGGATTCTAGCCGCATATAGGCCTGCTGCAGGCGATAGAAGCCCTACTATGATTGAGTAGGCATTCTCAAGCTCTTTAGACGGGAATATCCTATCCAGCATGGTTATCGCCTATTCCATAAGGAAGGTTTCATTTTAACATTACTGAAATTTTATACCTGTTAGTAGAGATCATCCCTGTATGGGATATAAAAGCTATACCCTCTCAAGGATCCATATGGTCAGGCTCAACGTAGGGGACGAGATAGTTAGGGGATTGCTTGAGGCCTCGAAGGAGCTCGGCGTTAAGGGAGGCATCGTCGCCGGCATAGGGGGCGTTGACAGGGCTAAGGTAGCCGTGTTCAACCCGGAAACCAGGGAATACGAGACCACCGAACTCAAGGGGTTCCACGAGGTTGCATCTCTGCTTGGGAATATCAGCCTGAGGGATGGGGAGCTTTTCGCACACATACATGTAACCCTTTCCAACGGAAAAAGGATTGTGGCGGGCCACCTTGTTGAGGCGTACGTGCAAGGAACCCTTGAGACAGCCATATTTGAGCTTGACAAGCCCTTAACCAGGACGTCGAAGGAGGGGGGTCTAGCACTCCTAGACATTTAGGCGGTGGACATGCAGGCTGGAAGACTCCTAGTTATGTCTCTAGCCTTCGCACTCTACATCTTGTGCCCCAGAATGACGGCGATGATCGTGGCTCAGACAAAGGCTGGAAGAGTGAACCCGTACCAGGCGATAAGCCTGGGAGCGCTGATCTCAATACCGCTTTTCGCCCTGATGGTCATGGTATATCTTAGGCTTGGCGTGGAGGCTGCGATCATCCTTGCAGCCTCGGCTGACGTGGCTGCAGCCGTCCTCCTCGGAGCCCTGAGTGCTGAGGCGGGGCTTGAGCTGGCGGTGATAACACTGTTCGTCTACGCAGGGATCAAGGCAGCCCCGAGGCTTGCAGGCATAATACTGAAGGCTCTAGGATAACTGGACGCCCCACCGCTAGAGTTAATATTGTCCGCATCCCTTCCTAGAGGGGATAATAGGAGATGGAGAAGTTTGAGAGGAAGCTTGCATGGGAGGCCTTGAAGGGCCATGAGAGGGATAAGGTGTTCGGCTTCGTCGAGGAGTATAAAGACTTCCTTGACAAGGCTAAGACTGAGAGGGAGGTTGTGGACTACGTTGTCGAGGCAGCCGTGAAAAACGGCTTCAAGAGCATAGGTGAGGCTGAGAGGCTTGAGCCTGGAGACAGGGTTTACATGGTTTACAAGGACAAAATGGTCATCCTAGCGGTTATAGGAAGAAGGGGGGAGGAGCAGGGGATACGGCTGGTGGCGTCCCACGGCGACGCCCCAAGGCTAGACCCCAAGCCAATCCCGGTTATGGAAGACCCTGACGCAAACGTCTCCCTACTGCAGACAGGCTGGTATGGAGCAGTAGTCAGATACCAGTGGGTAAACATCCCCCTCGCCCTACACGGCGTTGTAGTGTTGAAGGACGGCAGGAAGGTGGACGTCAGGATAGGCGAGGACGGCGGGCCTGTCCTACTCATACCAGACCTGCTGCCGCATCTCAGCAGGAAGAGGCTTCAGGACAGGAAGGCAAGACAGGCTGTGAAGGGTGAGGAGCTTAAGATAGTCCTGAGCAACATCCCCCTGGAGGAGGAGAAGGAGAAATTTAAGGCAGCAGTTCTAAAGATGCTTAAGGACAAGTATGGCATATCAGAGGAGGATCTTTTAAGCGCCGACCTTGAGGTTGTCCCTGCCCTGAAGGCTATGGACGTAGGCCTTGACGGCTCCATGGTAGCGGGCTACGGCCAGGACGACAGGGTTTCAGTCTTCACCTCTCTAAGGGCGATCCTAGACGTCGACATGCCGGAGTACACGTGCTTGATGTGGGTTGTCGATAAGGAGGAGATAGGAAGCGAGACCAACACTTCAGCACAGTCCCTCTTCCTACACGACTTCCTAACTAGGATAATATCCTTGAGAAGGGGAGAGTTCAGGGAGGACTACCTTAGAAGGTGCTTCGTAAACTCAAAGGCCATCTCAGCAGACGTCGACACAGTTATCCACCCCATGCATAAGGACCTGTATGACAAGGCCAACGCGGGAAGGATGGGGTGCGGCATCATAGTGAGCAAGGTTGGAAGCATGGCCGGCAAGTATAGGGGGGCTGAGGCTCACGCCGAGTACATGGCGTGGATAAGGAGGATACTTGACGAGAATAATGTCCCGTGGCAGCCGGGTCTCCTGGTAAGTAAGGCCGACGAGGAACTAGGCGGCGGAGGGACGATAGCCGTGTTCATAGCAAGGCTAGGCATGGACGTGGTGGACGCCGGCTGCGGCGTAATGGGGATGCACTCCCCCTACGAGCTTACAAGCAAGGTGGACGTCTACAGCTGCTACCTAGCCTACAGAACCTTCTACACAGCTGAGGAATAGGATGCTATTGTACGCTCCGGCCTGCAGGGAGCCTTAGGCTCACCTTTTTATTTTGACAGTGGCTGATAATCCTATGAGGCCTCTCGACGAGAGAGATGTTGCCATTCTAAGGGTTATTGAGGGTCTTAGAACTGTTTACGAGTGGGTTCCCCTGAGTAGCATTATTGATAAAGTACCATTCCCGGAGGGCGAGGTTCAAAGCAGGCTCAGATTTCTGAAGTCTGCCAGGCTCATCCGCTACAGCTTTATAGGCTTCTACAATGAGTTTGCAGCTATGCTGCTGGAGAGAGGCTTCGACATGCTTGCGCTCTGGGACTTTAAAAGACATGGGGTAATAGAGGAGGTTGCAGACACCATCGGAGAGGGTAAGGAGGCTGAGATTGTCCTAGCCTCCAGCAAGCAGGGAGATGTGGTTATAAAATTTCACAGATATTGGAGTGTAGAGTTTAAGCATATAAGGAGAAGCCTTTCCTACGCGGCGGTAAAGCTTAGGGGGGAAGAGCTGAACCTTGAAGACTCAAAGATAGATATCCCAAGGGCTAAGGCCCAGGTTGAGATGAAGGCGATGGAAGCCGCCTACAAGGCTGGAGTCACCGTTCCAAAGCCTCTCTCAATCAACAGGCACGCCGTAGTAATGGAGTTTGTGAGTTCAGGCTACTCCGGGATGCCCGCGCCGAGGATAGTCGACACCAGATTGCAGAATCCCAGGGATGCTCTTGACAGGATACTGCAGGACATTGAAACCCTGGTGGTTAAAGCTGGGCTCATCCATGGAGATCTGAACGAGTACAACATTCTAATCTCCGGCGAGGGGGACCTCTACTTCATAGACTTCCCACAGGCTGTACCAGTGAGCTACGACCGGGCACTTATGCTTCTAGAGAGAGACCTCTCGAACATATTCAACTTCTTCAGCAAGGAGTACGGTATCCACACACCTAATGCCGCAGAGACGGCTAGGTCATTGATGTCGGGCATTTAGCAGGTTGGCGGGCTCTTAGTCAGCGTCGACCGTTCTAGAGGAGCTTTCTCTCCTTCAACTCCTTAATTATGAGGTTTCTCATCCACTCTGAAACCGTAAGCCCCTCCTCGTCGGCAAGGTCCTCAACCAGGTCAGCCACCTTCCTTGTGACCCTTGTGGATATTAAAGCCTCCTTAAACGTTCCCTTTATTACCGGCATTTCGCATATTTCCCTACTTGGAAAATTTAAATCTTTTCGGTCTTTCTAGACGGTTCTAATCACGGTTACACAAGATTTCATCAAATACTAGTATTAATGGATTTTTCACCGTTTCATATGGCAAAGTTATATGAATTCAATAGATTTTATATGTAAATGTGTGAATACAACACACCCATAATAAAGTGCAAGGCTTTTGATTTTATATGAAAAATATTGTATTACATAAGTAGCACTTTAATAAGCCTAAGTGCCACACCGCCGACGAAAACGGCGAACACAACCTCAACAGCAGCCATGATTAAAGCCCTCTTCCACCCATACTCCCTGACACAGGCTGCTATGGTTGCAATGCATGGGACATAGAGCATAACTACAAGCGAGTAAACATACATCTGAGCTGGGTAAAGTACAACTGAGAAGTCAGATGTGCCTAGTAGGGCTGCCAGCATCACAAGGGTAAGCTCCTTCCTAAGGATGCCGAATATCAATGTAGCACCAGCTTCAACGGGCAGTCCGAGCCATCCGGAGGTCACAGGTGAGAAAGCCTCCGATACAGCTCTCATGACGCCTGTAACGTCAAGAATCTTAACTGCAAGGCTGCCGGCAACTATAAGGGGGAAAGCCTCAACCATGAAACCCTTAACCCTAATCCAAGACTGCCTCAGCACAACTTTAAGGGAGGGAAGCCTGTACGGGGGCATCTCCATTATAAGGCCTATAGGCTCGCCCGGGGCAACCTTGAAAGCCAGCCTCCCAAGCATGAAGATCACGAGAAGATTAACAATATATAGCGATAGAGCCCAGCCTATCCCCATATATCTCCCGACAAGCCCAAGTATCACAGCTGTCCTCGCGGCGCAGGGGACAAGGGTGACTACGAACCCGGCTATAAGCCTCTCCCTCTCAGTTTCCATGATACGGCAGCCGAGACACGCTGGGACATTACAGCCGTAGCCCAGCATGAGAGGTATAAAGGCCTTCCCGTGGAGCCCTATCTTATGCATTGCAGAGTCCATAAGGAAGGCAACCCTTGCAAGATAGCCGGAGTCCTCAAGCAGGCTAAGTATCACGTAGAACGGCCCCACGTAGGGAAGCACAACGGTAAGGCCGGCGACTAAGCCTTCAACAAGACCCTCCCAGAGCAGCCTCCCAACCACGCCGGCTGGGGTGTAGAGTAGGGAAAGCCTTTCATAGTACCCCTCTATAAGACCTGCAATCCACCCCCCCACCTTAAACACAGCATAGAACGAGGAGAGCAGAACAGCCAGCATTATAATGTAGCCTAGCATGGGGTGGGTGGTAACCATGTGGAGCCTCTCAGCCATAGGTGGCTTCTCAGGCCTCCTAATGGTCTGAACCTCCCTCGCTATAAGCCCTGCAAGGTTACACCTCTCGAACGAGATCACGAGGGGGCATGGCTCACCATGTATCCCCTCAATCTCTCTCCCGCACCTAGAAGCGTACTCCACGATA
>Ga0164310_10000632_pt1 | contig 19044 bp, 18 predicted proteins | sample GuaBasSedimGuay1_FD_121795 | JGI IMG/M metagenome (GOLD analysis project Ga0164310, IMG submission 121795) | Subseafloor sediment microbial communities from Guaymas Basin, Gulf of California, Mexico - Guay1, Core 4569-9, 0-3 cm | ecosystem: Environmental > Aquatic > Marine > Hydrothermal vents... | reverse complement strand
GTTATACTAATATGCCAATCGTATAAGTATTGAGAGCCTGCCTCAGGAGTGGAGGCTCTAGTGCAGTAAGGTCCTGTGTTCGAGGTGCCGGCACGGTTGGTGATAATCTGATGTAAGAAAGGTTGGGAAAGCTTGATCTGGTCTTTGTTGTTGATAACACCGGCTCCATGGGGCCTTACATCAATGCAGTCAAGCAGAAGATTCTCGAGATTGTGCGGACTATCAAGAGAGAGGAGCTGTGTCATCATCTGAGGATTGGTCTTGTGTGCTATCGTGATCATCCGCCCCAAGAGAGCACATTCGTCACGAAGAAGTTCGAGCTGACATCCGATACCACGGCCATAGAGGCGAGTGTCAAGGAGATGTCTGCCTCGGGGGGCGGCGACGGTCCAGAGGCCGTGGCCGACGCAATCCATGTTCTCAATCGAATGGAGTTCCTTCGTGATGCGGCCAAGGTCGCAGTTCTTGTGGGTGACGCCCCGCCTCACGGGGTCGAACCCGGCGATGCTTGGTCTGAGTGTCCTGAGGGAATCGATTGGCGTGAGGCGGCCAAGAAGGCCTTTGATGCCGGAATCGTGGTCCATACCGTGGGATGTTTTCCTGAGATTCAAAGATACACCCACGCAGTGGACACGTTCAAAGAGATAGCCTCGACAACCAAAGGCGAGTTCTTCCCGCTTGCTGAGGCTGAGGGTCTGGTTGAACTCATCACCGGAATAGCTGTAGAGGAGATTGACAAGATCGTCATTCAGGAGTCCATACTCAAGGAGCTGGGCATCGACCCCACTCAGGTTGACACAGAAGTCCTCAGCTCAGTCGACGCATCCGAGCTTGCTCGCACACTCTCCGGGAAGGGCGTGAGGCGGAGAGTCGTGAGGACCACAGCTGCTGACGCCCCAGCTCCCGTGGAACTCCAGGAAGCAGAGATATCCGAGGAGGATGTGCTGGAGGCGATTCGCCAGATCCAAAAGAAGATGAGGTGACTCGTTTATAGTAATCAGTGCACTCAATGCCCGTAAGAGCATGCATATGCTGCATATGAGGAAGACCTTTCTTCATATGATACACTGTATGCACGAGAGATAAGGAATGTTCGTGCCAAATGGGCTGCTCACGATAATGGTCTTCGTTGCGATTATGCTGGTCTACACAGTCGTGGTAACGTGGTATCTGCGGGATTGCACTGGTGACGGTCGAGTGTAGAACCACGCTATCGTAGTGCGTCTTGACACAGCTGGCCGGCGGTGGCCGGGATCATCGGGGATGTAGGTAGGAGGGGGGAGTTAATGGGGGCATACTACAGAAGCAGACCCCGCTGACCCCGAACCACCTACACATTGTAACTGTGCATTGCTAATAAGCTCTACCATCATTCGGGACCGAAATACTCGCACAAGAGGCGCCATAGTATGTGGTGTATTCCTATATCGGCAATGCTGACCGTGCCAACTTGCCGTTTCTGGGCCGTGAACATCAGGAGGTACGAAGTTGTCGCAGAGGAATCTCGGCGAAGTAGTCGTGTCCACAAGTACAACTGAGCTTCACTGACCACTTCTTGGGTACTGATACGTTGAACTCCTCGATATAGTCCGATAGACTATCACGGATTCCGTCTATGAGCCTAACGTACACACCAGACAGTTGTTTGATCTCCCCCATGAAGTCGAGATCTGAGAGAAAGAACTTGAAGGTCTTGCCACAATTTGGGCACGATGTCAAGAGAACATGGGTCCGGTCACCACAGTTGTCGCAGACGATCTCTTCCTGTATCATTGACGGTGCAGGTGGGACATTGAACTCGTATTCCTGCTTTTTTCCGCACACGCAACAGAAGCATCGCATGGTAAACTTTGGCACTTGGCGACCTCCTGCCCACGGTTCAGAACTTCGTGGAGTTTAACTTATTCGGTGGCAGATTGCCCGGGCTTATGCTAGAAGACTTATCTGCAAGCGCGGATGGTTCACGCCCATGCCGGAACCCGTGTTGCCGTCCGATTCGAGTTTGGTTGAGGGGATAAAGGCTGCCCCGTACTTCAGAATGGCTGGACGAGGGACTCGTGTTGTCACATTGTTGATCTCGGCAGTTCTGGCCGTAGTCTGGGCTTCCCGTCTGGCCCTCGGGTCTCTTGAGATTGGCGTACTGGTGGTCGTGATGGTTCTTCTTGGCGCAGCGGCCAACCATTACCATGGCTTGGTTATTCTGGTTGAGAACGACGGGGGTCTGGTGGTTCGCAGGCCTGGTGTTTCATGGACTGCGTCAGCTGAAGCGGTCTTGGGGTGTGCTATTGTCGCAGCTGGCGCGTACTTCCTTGTCAACTCCACGGTATTGCCCTCTGATGGCCTCAGGGCCACAGTCCTGCTTGGAGCACTGCTCTTCACAGTCCTGTGCTGTCCTATTCTCCTGCTGTTCTCTTCACTTCCTTTCACGAACTGGCTGAAGACGGTTGTTAGAATCTCCTTGAACGATGGACTAATCGTAAGTGTGACACGGACGACGGTCTTCTCCCCACACTGGACCAAGACTCAGAAACACGCATTATCAAGTGAGATTCGCCAACAGATTCTGTCGCGTTCTCAAGTCACGAACACGGCGTGAGTTCATCCTCTAGTCAAGCCGTCGGAGTACTCGTGGATATGTCCGCGTCCTCTCTACGTATGAGTCTACATACCCAGTAATGGTGACTCTCGCGGGGTCGTCTTCGGGGAAGTCCCGCAGATACTTGGCCGGCACTCCTGCATAGATCTTGTAGGGCTCAGTCACTGTCTTTGGATGAAGCAGCGCTGCATTAGCAATGAGAGCTCCCTCGGCCACTCGACTGCCGACCATAAGGACAGCACCCATACCTATGGCCGCATTGTTTCCAATGTACTCGCTGTGTATCGATGCATTGTGACCTATGTTGACACGCCGACCAATGAATGTGACAAAGCCGGGATCTGAGTGAATCACAACACCGTCTTGAATGTTGGATTCATCTCCTATCTCGATTCTTCCTATGTCGCCTCTGATGGATGCCTGCGGAGCCACGAACACGTTTTCTCCTATCTTGACATCACCAATGACGCAAGCGAGCGGATGAATGTAGGCAGAGTCTGCGATCTCCGGAACCTTATCCCCAAGGGCATAAACGACCATGAGCCTCACCTAGGGGGCGGATGGCCTCGACCGTGACAAAAAGAATTCGGTGATACGACACCGGAGCAAACACAGAAATGCAACAGACCGCAATAGCGGTATGCTGTGGTTTCCGTGAAACTACGAGGGATTGAAAAGCTGCGGGAAAAACTGCCCGAGTATTCAGGTTGGCGACTCCTGCTGCTTCCTCTTCGTGGAGTAGGCGCCTGTGCAATCGGACTGTTCTTCATGGTGTTCCTCGATATTCTGCCACGTGCATTCAGACTGCCATTTCTTGTCCTGATGGAGCCACTGTTGCCCCCCATTGGCTCGGCATTATGCTTGTGTATTGGTGTGTTGCTCGTGAGAGGAGTCTGGCTAAACCGCGACAAGTGGCTTCGCGAGATGGGTGGTGGAGCCTACGCACATGCTCTTAGGCGGGGCGCCTGCGGGGTCTTCCTGATTGGGACTGTCGTGATTCACATCTATCTCTCGAAAGGAACGCTCCTACTCGGGCCGCCTGCGAACCCTCTGACGACCATACTCTCGACTTCGGTCCTCGCGGCAATTGGTGTGCCTTGGATCCTAGACGTAGTCGTAAGAATGACCGGAGGCTTCGTACTTGTCGTACTGTCACTCGCGACGATGAGGAGCACGGTCTGCACCTTCGGTGTCGACTACATGCTGCTGGTGTATCTCTACTATCCGGAGGAGTCCGACCTCCAAAGCCATGACATATACTCGGTGATCCGTCATCCCGCCTATTTTGGTGCCGTCCTGTTTGCCTTGGGGGGTTTCCTGTTCCGGTTGAGCATCTATTCTGTTGTACTTGTTCTCATTGTCTTCGCTGGCCTGAAGTATCACGTAACGATGGAGGAGAGCGAGTTGATTGAGAGATTTGGCGAGTCATACCGTGAATATATGAGTGAGGTGCCTGGATTGTACGTTCGGCCCAAGGACCTTCGCGTATTCATGAGGTTCCTCACGTCACTTGGCGAGAACCACGATCCCGCGGCTTCGGAATGACTCGTGCGCTGCTTTGCACGAAAAATTATTGAGCAGATGGTGGTATCCCTTCCTAGGGAGAGGATAAGAACGCCATCACCATATGGTTCAGAGTTGTGGGATGAGGAAGAGCCCTATCTCAAGATCTGCGTGCACGGTGGGACGAAGGACGAGGTGGAGGAGTCGTTTCGTCGCTACCTTGCGCCGCGGGGTGATCCCCGGGTCTACAGGACTTGGCTGAATGTCGAGCTTCTCAAGAAACTTGGTCTGCTGTTCACAGGTGGTGTGGAGAGCGCAGGTGGCATCGTGGAGATTCTCTGTGTGTTTGTCATCATTGTTCTGGTCTTCGCACTCTTCGCATTCGCCCAGTTTTTCGTCTTCATGATTGTCGTAGCCGTACTGGCAATCTTCAGCGGCGGTGCGGCGTTGAAGACGTTCCGGACGATATACATCGAGATACCCATAAATCTCGTCAATCTAGACGGGCTTGAGGACTTTGTCCGCAGAGAGGTGGCTCACGGGAATTTCGTGTCAACCAGCTCGAAGGGGGTTGAGCTTGGCCTAGGTCCCGTGGCAGAGAGTGCCAGACGGGCGACGCTCGCCTTCAGATGGGGAGTATACATCTGTCAGGCCGTGGGGTTCGTCTTTGCTATCCTTGAGATTCTTCACTGGGTGTCTTTTGGAAGCTGGTGGTGGGATCCAAACGGCCTCGTGCTCTTAGGCGGGCTGTTTCTCATCGGCATTCTCGTGATGGACGCAGGGGCTATTGCGCGTCATCGCTTGGACTCTCGCGTCAGTGCCGAGATGGACTATTCAGATGACATCAAAGACAATCGACCAGAACTCACGTTCTGAGACCTCTGTTCTCAGCGCACGAAGTTCCTCCTTTATCCTGTCGAAGGTTTCAGGGGACTGCCTCTCTTTCATGGCCTCATGTGCCTTCTTTACCCGGTCCGCAATCTCCTGAACCTGTTCAGGGGTTGCCCGGATGCCGCCCATCTTGAGTAGGTACTCGATGAAACGGCGCCCAACAAACTTGCCCAGATGAAAGGCCCGTCGTCTTCCGACTCTACTGGGACTGATTGGCTCGTAGGTCAAGGAGTGAGAGAGCTGCCCATGGGAATGAATTCCGCTGGAGTGCGTGAAAGCGTTGTCGCCGCAGATTGCCTTGTGAACAGGAATGGGCACAGCAAAGTTACGCTCGGTCACCCTGCACAAGTGATATAGCTTCTCCGTGGTCACCCCGGTGTCCATGTGGTATAGTTCCTCTAGAGCCATCACGACCTCTTCCAGCGCTGCATTTCCAGCTCTCTCGCCATAGCCGTTCACGCAGACATGGGGATAGGTTGCACCCTCCTCCACAGCGGCGAGGGTGTTTGCGGTGGCAAGACCAAAGTCGTTGTGGCAGTGCACGGCAATGGGCACCTTGTACTTGCTACGGGTCCACAGGCGGGACTTGATCTCGCGCATGATATACCTCATGACCTCAGGTCTCACAAACCCCACCGTGTCGGCGACACAAATCTTGTCGGCGCCTGCGTCTATCGCCGTGCGATACGCCTCACATAGAAAGTCCATGTTGCTCCTTGTGGAGTCTTCGGCGATGTACGTCACGCTGACTCCGTGCTCCTTCGCATACGTCACGCACTCAGACAGCCGATCCAAGACCTCCTGTCGTGTCATTCGAAGTTGATACTTCAGCCTGAAGTCGGTGGTGGGGATGAAGATGGGCACCTCTTGGACATCAGCCTCGATGCATGCGTCAATGTCTGAGATGACTGCACGTGCAGGGGCCCCCACTACGGCCCTCGAGAGCCCCTCTCGTGCGATGGCTGACACGGTTTCCTTCTCGCGCTCGCTCACTGCGGGATAGCCCACGACAACGATGGAGACCCCGATGTCATCGAGTAGTTTGGCAATCTCTATTTTCTCATCCATTGACAGGACGACACCAGGCGTCTGCTCGCCATCGCGGAGGGTTTCATCCCAGATGAACACACGCGACGGCAGAGTTGGCGGCTTGGTCTCCTTTACTTTGTTATAGTCAATGGCCAGACCAGCCTTCTCAAGTGACTCCATGTCTTGTCAGCCATCCGTGGTGCCACTGTTGGTCCTTACTCGAACGCATAGCGGCCTTCGTCGACTATATCCTGAAGCATCTTCTCAAGCATATCTATTTGGTTTTGGTACTCTTCCTCGTTCATCTTGCCGGCATCCAGGGCTCGTTTGGCCTTTGACTTCTTGTACTCGGCCTTGGCACGATTGACATGTGCCTGACGGAGCGATGACTTGACCACGGCTCGTGCACCGGTCTTGGTGCCGATGCCCTCCAAGAGTGGCCTCCAGCATATCTCTTCGACATGGAATGCGTATTCGAGGCCCCGCTCTCGAATCCTGTCCCAGAGCGGGCATGACTTGACAATGATCTCACTGCCGACTTGCTCTGCATCCAATCCGATTGCACGCATAGCCTCGGCCGCAATTTTGGCTGCAGCCTCTGGACCCGAGCCTCCCATCGCTTCGGCAAGCTCCTCTCCGAACTGTCTGAAACCGCCAGAATATCCATCGTACATTGACAGCGCGCCGACTGTGTCGCGAAGTCCCCACCACAGCCCATCGAGAAAAGCAATGAATCCCTTTTTCATTATCTCTAGTTCGTCCATGACGATCACTCCCTGATCTTGAAGGGTTCACCCCACTTGTTGAGGAATGCAATCTCCTCGGGTGGTTGCCGTGGCGGTCCGAGTGTTCTCTCGTACTTGGGATATCCCACTGTCAGGCAAAGGATGGGAACCCAGTGGGGAAACGGGATGCCGAGCTTCTCGCTGATGGCTCGCACATCATCAAAGTGATCGAGCTGCACTGATGACACACACGTTCCCAGACCGAGAGAAGCGGCAGCAAGCATCATGTTCTGCATCATCATTCCGCCAGCAACAACCGCATGCCTTGGGGCCGACCACCCGTACACGCCTCCAGTCCCTCTGAGGGTGGGCTGGGAGTTTCCCACATGCGTCTGGTCTACCGCCAGCACGAGCAGAACAGGCGCCCCGTTGGTTTCAGGCTTGCCCTTGATGTACTCGAAACGTCTTCCTGTAATCAGGATATCAATGGTCCTCTCAAGGCTGGCCTTCGACCTGATGTAGCTAAGTCTGCGTTCTAGCTCCTGCCGAGGCGTTGCGCGCCCGAAAAGGAGTATCGTTCTGTCCACTGCAATCTGACCGATGAACTCCTGCAACTCCTTGTCCCTGACAACTATGATTCGCCATGGCTGTTGATTCTCGGCACTGGGGGCGTATCCCCCTGTTTCGATGATCCTATAGATGAGCTCGTCAGGGACATCCCGTTCGGTATCGTAGTCCCTAATGGCTCGTCTGGCCTTAATCAGCTTGATGAACTCATTGTCTTCCAATGTGGCCAATCTCCATCTTTGATACTGATAATGCGGCCACTGCAAATCTTCCTCTTAAGTGAATAGTCTGCCCGGGGGGCGAGGCTGGTTCGATCAGCCCCACGCGACTCGCCTAGATAAGCGGCGCATCGCGCCCGTCGTACTTGACGTGAAAGCCCGTGTCCAGATTCACAGACTCTTTCAGAATGGCTCGTCCGGCGACCATTCTCTGAATCTGATTTGTCCCCTCGTAGATTTGGAGCAGCTTCGCATCGCGCATCAGCTTCTCTACGGGGTACTCTTGGATGTAACCATAGCCCCCAAAAATCTGAACCGCATCAATCGCATTCTGCATTGCGGCGTCAGACGCAAAGGCCTTTGCAAAGGCCGAGTCCTTTGAGACCGGCATCCCCTGGTCCGCGCGCCATGCTGCGTACCTAGTGAGCAGTCTTGCAGCAGATGCCCTTGCGCCCATGTCAGCGAGCATGAAGCTGATTCCTTGGAAACGGCCGACAGGCTTGCCGAACTGGTGTCTGATGCTAGCAAACCTTGCGGCCTCATCCACAGCCCTCTGAGCGACACCGGTGGCGATGGCGGCAATGCCTGCTCTCGTCTTGTCGAGCGTCATCATGGCAATCTTGAAGCCGTCACCCTCCTTTCCGACAAGACAATCCTTCGGAACACGAACATCCTCGAAGATGACTTCACTCTGAACGGAGTTTCGCTGGCCCACCTTGTTTTCGATGTGACCGATCTTCACGCCCTTGGTCTTCGGAACCATGAACACCGAGATGCCCTTGTGCTTGAGCTCGGGCTGTGTCGAGGCGAATACTGTGAACAGTGAGGCCACAGGGCCGTTGGTGATCCAACACTTGGTGCCGTTGATGATGTACTCGTCGCCGTCGCGGATGGCTCTTGTTGTCATCCCACTGACATCGGAGCCCGCACCGCGCTCGGTGAGACAGAATGCACCGAACTTGACCTCCTTACCAGTGATGAGAGGCTCAACGTAGGTCTTGAGCTGCTCGATTGTTGCACCAATCAGCAGCGGCGCGAATGCTAGGTTGTTGCACATTATCGATGTGGCCATGCCGGCACAGCCGTACCCCGTTGCCTCAGAAACGAGCGTTTCAGCAAGCAGCGAGAGCCCGGGGCCTCCAGCCTCCTTCGGGACGTGAAGGTTCATGAGGCCGGCCTCATAGGCCTTCTGTACGACGTCTTTGGGAAACTCATTGCGCTTCTCAAGCTCGTGAGCCTTGGGGGTAATATACTCACGAGTAAACTCCTGTGCCCGTTCCCAGATCTTCTGCTCCTGCTCCGACAGTTTGAAGTCCATTCTTATGAGCTCCTTTGTCTTTGAACAATGGCGAGGAGTCGTTCCTACCGCCTTAAATCAGTTCTCAGTCAACGGCGAATGTCGAAGGTGCCATCGTACTTATAGAATGGTTTTGCCTCTGTGAATGCGGGTGGTAGTGTGGATCTGTCACTGACTGAGAGACCGCAGGTGTTGATAGTGGGTGGCATACTCACTGTAGTACTGTACTGTGTCTTCACTTTCACGTCTTGGGCCCTCTATCCCGGAGCGTACTGGCCAACGGAGAATTATCTGAGCAGGCTGGGCGACTTTCTCTATAGTCCGTTCGGTGCGTACTTCTACAACGCCGGTTGTATTCTCACCGGGCTGGCTCTATTCCCGTTCTTCTTGGGCCTTCGGTTCTGGCAGGGCGACGACATGGTCGGCCGGATAGTACTGATTCTGGGCCAGCTGTTGGGGCTGTGCGCGGCAGTGGCGCTAGTGATGATTGGAGTCTTCTCGGAGGACACGGGTTCACCACACATGACCGCCTCTGCTACGTTCTTCTTGTTGAACTTCATCGTGCTGGTCTTGGTCAACGTCGCCCTCCTCGCGAACCCCTGTTTTCCAAGGTGGATTGCAGTCTATGGTATCGTGATTGACCTATTCAGCCTTTCCCTCGCGCTCACAATTGGTGGTCCTATCACCGAGTGGATCACTGTCTTCGGTTCTCTCCTTTTTGTCGCTCTCACGTCAATCCACACACATCAATACTCCAAGGCAGCGCTCAAGAGAGAAGTAAGTGCGAACGGAGGAGTGTCGTAGGTTGTGTGAGTCTTCGGGCGCCCTGTACGTTGACCTGCTCAGGACACTCCGTGAGAATGGACGCTGGCACGAAACTCCAAGCCCTGCAATACATTGCCAGCGGAGGGCACCCCGACTCGGCGCTATCATGGACCTATTGTTGACGATTGTCCTTCTCGTTGATGTTCTTCTAATTCACGTCGAGTTGATCGGAAGCACGCCGGCGCAGGCAGCTCAGACTCCTCTTGGGCCTCTCAGCGCTCCAGTGACCATGCTATTGATCGGTGCTGTGATGGTGATGATGGCAACATCAGTGTGGTTCTTTGCGTCGTACGTGCGATTCATACATTGCCACTCATTCCTCTTGCAGCTCCTGGATCATAGGCTTGGCACAACTTCTGAAGGCGCCATAGCTGCGATTCGCGAAGCGCTCGTTGTGCCGCTATCGCGTTCCCGATGCACGGGCTGGATGCTGGTCACGACAACAATCGCAACGATACTGACACCTGCTGTGGTGCGATCGTATAGTGGGAATCTCAATCTTGACGTGCTGGACTTGGGCATTGCTCGGGCAAGTTTCGTAGATGCGTTCAGTGCTGCGAGCCTCGTGATTCTACTGCTCATCATCCTTGTTTCGGAGTGGGAGGCTGGACGGCATTCGAGCAGGTACTACAACATGAGTGATGATGGGATTCGTGAAACTATAAGGGACTTGGTGGCACGCAATCTTGAGAAGACGCGCCGCTGGATCAGAACTCAGATCAAGTTTCTTACAGAGATTGACATAACCGAAGAGGTGCTTGACGTTCTCACTCGGTTGTGGTTTGAGGAGTACTTCTTCCGCGACTCCGACTCCTCAGAGGAAGCCGAACGTGTCTTTGCGACTCTGACTCGTCAACCGAGTCCGTCACGTTGTCGTCTGCTACGAGGTACTAGCATCACATTGGCAATGTCGTGGTTTCTCAGTGCGGCATACGTAGTATTGTTTCATCCCCCTGCGCCATCAATCATTTGAGCTGAGTGTACAGGATTCCCTGGGCGGCCCTAACTCCACTGTGTTTATATCTTGCAATACAGGGAAACTCCTATCTGTCCTACAGGTGGAAGAAACGGTGCCGCTTAGAGAGACTAACATTGTGAGTGGTGCTCAGACCAAGTTCGGCAAATTGGAGGGTGTGACCCTCCGTGAGATGTTTGCCGAGGCTGTCGAGAAGGCGACGATAGGCTCAGGCATTCCCTTGGAAGATATCCAAGCAGCCTTCATCGGGACGTTCATCCCAGAGATGCTGGTTCATCAGGGTCATACGGCTCCGCTCTTGGCCGACTATGCCGGGCTAAGGGGGCTGCCCGCCACACGTCATGAGGCGGCATGCGCGTCTGGTGCCACGGCAATCAGAGCCGCCATAATGGCCATCGAGTCCGGGATGTATGACACAGTCCTTGTGGCTGCAGCTGAGAAGATGACCTCAGTTTCAACAAACAAGGCGACGGAAGCCCTTGCCGCAGCCGCCGACGATGAGTTTGAATCCAGCATGGGGCTGACCTTCCCGGGAGTGTTCGCGATCGCAGCTGTGGCCCACATGCAGGAGTATGGCACGACCGAGGAGGACATGGCGCTGGTCGCCGTAAAGGCCCATCATAATGCTGCCAAGAACCCGCTGGCGCAATTCCAGAAAGAGATCACACTTGAGAAGGCCATGACTCCACGATACATTGCTTGGCCGCTCAAGTTGTTTGATTGCTCGCCCATCTCTGATGGCGCTGCAGCAATAGTGCTCACGAACAACGAGCGCGCAAAGCAGTACACAGATACTCCGGTCAAGATTATTGGCACCGGTCAGGCATCCGCCTCCATGAACCTATGTGACAGGAAGAACCTCACCTCATTTGAGGCTTCAGTCAGAGCCTCACGTATCGCATACGAGATGGCGGGCCTTCAGCCGAAGGACATCGATGTCGCGGTTGTTCACGACTGCTTCACCATCGCCGAGATAATCGCGACAGAGGACCTCGGATTCTTCAAACCGGGTGAGGGTGCCAAGGCCGTTCGAGAGGGTGTCACTGCGATGGACGGTGACATGCCAATCAATCCGATGGGCGGGCTGAAGGCGGTAGGACATCCTGTGGGTGCCACAGGTGTCAAGCAGGCTGTAGTGATATACCGCGAACTGATCGGTGAGGCCAGCGCGAATCAGGTGCCCAAGCATGACATAGGCCTGATGCACAACTTCGGAGGTACAGGAGCGACATGTGTTGTCAATATCATGAGGAGGGCTGACGCATGAGTGAGAAGCCGACAGTTGAACAGTATCAGAAGTACATTCAGGACCGCGACTTCCACGCAATCAAGTGCAAGAGTTGCGGGGCAGTGATTGCTCCACCCAAGGGCATGTGCTATTCATGTGGTGGTCGCGACCTTGAGTGGGTCAAGGTCAGTGGGAACGGAAAGCTGGTCTCTTTCACAGTCATCCACGTGGCTGCTGAGGAGTTTCAGGACGAGGCCCCCTATTTTGTGGGCATAATCGATCTGGAGGAGGGCACTCGGATAACGGCACGGCTGCTTGACCTCGACCCTAACGATCCGAGCAAAGTTCAGCTCGGAATGCCAATGAAACTTGACTATCAGACGGGCAAGAGCGGACGTGTGTATCTGGGCTTCAGACCTGCATGAGCGGGCGCGGCCCCCCTGGGGGCTGTTCTCCTCAGTTTCTGTGATCGTTCCTCAGCATCATATACACAATAAAGACGACGAGCAAGAGCCCGAGAGTTTCCATTGTTGTTCCCAGCACTCCTCCAGAGCCTGTACTGGCAACAAGCGTGTCCACCCAGTCAAGACCGAAACGCCCTGCCCAAGCGATTGCCGCCAGAAACATTGTCTTTCCAACAAACTGCGGGATGGCAACTTTCCACCAGTCGTACCTTGATGCGCCAAGAGGAACAACAAGCACATCGTCTGGAATCGGAGTCGCGGCAAGAAACCAGAGGAGAAACGGTGTGGCCCATGGGTGGTCTGCGGCCAATTCTCGGAATCTGCTGCGCTTCTCCTGATTCACGAGTCCTCCACCCAGATAACCCGCGACGTAACCTGTCATCTCTCCTATCAATGCCCCCGCGCCGGCCACGATACCAACAATCGTGGGGTCAAACAAGAATACGTGAGTGGTAGGGTCTCTGGCCCCTCCTAGGATGAAAGGAACTCCGACATAGGGGAAAGGCACGAGGACTGTGGCATTTCCCAGCAGTGACACGATAAAGGCCCCGGCATAACCAGCCCCCAGAGAGATCGCAACGAGCCATTCATACGTGGCCAAGATCGGACCGACGATGTCTGGGTTCAGGAGCGTAGCAAACCAGTACACCCCTATCATGAATGCAACTACCGCAGCGCCCACGCTTACTCTGTCCATCAGATGCCGCTCCAATGCTGGCCGCCATGAACGCGATAAGAACCTTCTCATGGCACACGAAGTCGCCCCGCCCGGGGAGGGCTTAAGTGCCCTGACGCAGAGAGAATTGTGTGACGGTTGCATGAGAGTCGACTTTCTCTACGGGGCCAATAGGGTGTCCTTGAACATGGACATACATTACAACACTGATGAGTTCTGGCCCAGAGAGGCAACCTCCCACCTTGCAGTTGAACCGGACAGTGCAACCTTGGAGGCACTGGACAGTAGCTCAGTGTTCTCAACTAAGTTGTCCTCGTTTAGGGATGGAGATACGGTCGCAGTTGTGCTGGGCAGCGACATCAACTCCTCCGATGCGGTTCAATTGCTTGACGCTCTGTTGACGACGTTGAGAGCGCGGGGTGTTCGCATGAATAGCGTTTCTATCGTCGTCGGCTCGCGATGGCCTTTGCCCGAGTCGGACCTTTTCTCCAAGGTGGCAGCGGCGTACGCGCACCGAGTTGGAGAGATTGTGGGTCACAATCCCACGAGTCAAGACTTGGTTGTCGAGGCGGGCGTGACCCCGACCCACGGCACCCCGATTCTAATCTCACAGACCGTGTTAGGTGCGGACCTTGTCGTGCTCGTGGATCGAATCCGAGTCGACCCGCTGATTGGTGTCACCGGAGGGCACACGTCAGTCCTGTCGGTCAGTGCCTCGAGGACAATTGGTGCAAATAGGCGGTTGGCACTTGATGAGCCGTTTAGGCCGCTTGATGGTACTACGCCGATGTCAGTTGATGCGATGGAGATCTGCGGCACACTAGATATTGACCTGTGCGTGAATGTCATCTCTGACTATCGTGGTTCTCCCATCAGCGTGGTGGCAACGTCGCCCTCTGAGGCACACAGACGTGGGATAGACACCCTGTCCCACTTTGCACACGTTCGAATTGACACAGATGTTCTCTATGATCTCGTGATAGTGGATGCCGGTGGGAGTCCCCGCGACTCGACGCTCTATCAGGCGGTTGATGCGCTGTATGCGGCCTACTCGGTGACAAGACGCAACAGTACAATCCTGCTTGTCGCTGAGTGTAGTCAGGGAATCGGCCCAACCGGGCTTCTCCCCAGCCCGCAGTGGCCAAGAAGTGAGTTTCGTCTAGGAATGGAGAAGCAGAGTTTCTTGTCCAGATTGCTTAGTGAGAGGCGAGTGATCCTTGTCAGCTCAATCTTTGAACAGATGTGTCACGGCGTGTTTGACTGCGTTCAGCCCGGCTCAATGCAAGATGTGTTTGACGGGCTTCAGTGCCAGCTCGAGGCTGGCCCCTCACGAGTGGCGATTCTCCATGCAGGAGGGGACATGGTCCCGCTAAGATAGACCCGAGCCTCTCAGGACTTCTTTTTTCGTGCTGTGCCTGTCTTCTTCTTTCGTGCTGTGCTTGCCTTCTTCTTTCTCTTCTCTTCTTTGGCTATCAAGGCGTCGGTTGCACTGAGAGCCCTCTCAATCTCTTGTCGGCTGAACTGCTCGAGTTCTCCCGACTTCGCTATCCGTATTGTTATCAGCGCGTCCTCCTCACATGGCTCCATCTCCCACGAAATCTCCAATCCGGGCTGCTCCTTCACGAACTGGCTCAACATCTCGACCCATGCCTGTTTGACATCATCGATATTGACGTAGAGAAACTCCATCAACGGGATGGTGACTTCCACGCAGAGAACGCGGCCATTGAGGATGTAGTAGTTCTCAATGTTCCACGGCATGAACCGTAACCCCGTCCCTTCACTGAAGATGCCTGTTGATAAGTGTTCTTTGAACAGAACACGGATGTTTCTCTACGACTCATTCATCATCGTCGGTGTTGTTGTCCTTGTTCTTCTCTGAGAGGAGTCGCTCTACCTCCTGAACGAACTTCTCTGCGTCGTGTATTTCCGACTCGATCTTCTCCTCCTTTGGTGCAACAGTGTCCGCGTCGCCCTCGTGCGCCTCTTCTGCAGTTTCCACCGCCGGCTCTCCTGTTTCGTTCTTCTCGCTGCCGGGGATGCCCAGCCCCTGTCTTGTAAGGACTGTGCTCACACTGATTGGCACAAGCACATGAGAGTCGCGAAGGCGTAGCAGGCGCTCGAGCGCTTCCTCTTTCGACTTACCAATCGCCTCAGCAACGTCATCGAGTACGTCACGAAGCCTAAACTCGCCTCTCTCGTCGAGATGACCTCTGATCACTTCGATAATCTTCACATCGATTCCCTTAACACGCTTGGATGTGTCAAGACGATGGGGCAACACCATGTCATACTCAAATGCACCGTGAAGGTTGTGGACAATCCATTCCGCATCGAAGCAGTCCACGCAGCCATTCCAGTCAGAGAGAATGGACTCGAACTGGCCCTCGAACATATCAACGAAGAATCTCAACCGCTCCTTCAGGAATGGCGTCGTTTCTCCCTCTATGATTAGGATTCCTACAATGTACTTGCCACTGTATGCATTGAGAAGGAGTCCCTTGTATTGAATCTCTTCCAGCGCTCCCTCGCCACCCTCACCGGTGATCTCTCCGTACACCGTAGTGACCGCGGTAATGAAGCCGCTTATCAGGTCTGGCTGAATGCGCTCTTCCGTGAAGGGATAGTAGAAGACACAGGTCCCACGGTTCTTGTAGACTGCCATGAAGTGCCTCAGCGACGCCAGATCGTAGAATCGCTGGAGTTGCGTGGCAATCTCCTCCTGCCTCCTCAGCTTCTTTGGCTTGTGTTTCTTGGCGTACACAACGTAACCCACAGACAATAGCACAAGGGACAATGCCGCTAGGCGCAGCAGAAACTGCACCTCTGGTGACAGCGGTGGGAAGAAGCTCTTCTGAACGGGAATAGTCTGAGACTCGGCGTGTGCTGACCAGTATTGGTCGCTACCCGCGTAGGTAATGGTCACAGTGATATTCGTGACATCCATGGGCACAAGGAATGCTTGGCTCGCGTACCCTTCCGGGTTGGTCGTGTCACTCAGTGTGTCCGTCAGAATGGTGCCATTGTCCATCCGCGAAACAACCGTAAACGTGAGAATGACACCTGCAAGGGGATCGCCAGTGTCGGCGCGTCTTATTGTTGCACCAAGTGTTATCGCACTCCCCTCAGTTGCAGATGTTGGCAGGTCTGGCTCGATAGTCACTGCATACTTCTCAGTTATGACAAGCACAGAGGTTGTCGTGTTCGAATGACAGCCTTTTGCTTCTGCAGTGTATGTGACCACATACTCGCCTGGCGAGAGTTGCAGCCAAATGGAGGCCGCGTAAGTACCGCCGCCCGTGTATTCCATCTCGTATTGGCTGGTACCAATCTGGACCACCACGCTCCCCCAATCTATTGGCACGCTGTGATCCACGTCGAAGTATGTGGCCGTGAATGTTCGAGTCTCATTCTCTGGAACTGTGTATCTTGCGGGCGCCGAAATCGTGGTGTACGCAGCCCGCACGTTGACCGTTTGCGACATCGAGGCGGAGCTATAGTTCTCAAGGGAGAACACAATACTGAACGCGTGATTTCCGATTGAGAGCGCAAACGTGTCTATTGCGACTTGGAATCTGCCGGGCTCTATCTCAGTGACATTGAGTGTCTTCGCCCATGTGATGTCCACCGATGTCGGTGCCAGTCTGGTGCCTGTGTGATTATCGATGAACTCGAAGACTATGTCAATTGTCCAGTTCAACACGATGGTCCCGGGGATTGGCTGACTCGACACGACATGAGTGGGAATGGGCAAGACCGTGACATTCTCTTCTTGCGTCACCCCTGCATATCCATAGGCATCAGCACGGATTGTCAGGAGGTGTTCCCCGGTGCCGAGGGCCACGGCATCAATCTTTACGGAGTATACGCCGTTGGCCTCAAGGGTCAACTCGTACAGGACGCCATCCACCGTGAGATTGACAGTCATTCCGTTGAGCCTGTTGGAGTCCACATCTTCTATTGTTGCACGGATTCGGACGGAGCCATCGTGATACAGTATCTCTATCTGCGAGCCGTTATATGCCAGTACCGTGGTGTCCACAGTCAGTGTCGTGGGAGTCTCAACTATCGTGAGCGTAAGGCCGAGGGTATGGTTGGTCATCCCGTATCTGAACGTGTGGACTGCAATTGGGTACACTCCCATCCCGTCGGACCCGTTCAACAAGAGAGAATAGACTCCGACTCCGTTGGAGTTCAGGGAGTACTCAGTTCCCCGATAGGTAACGTTCACCAGTGCATCATTCACAGGACGTCCGAACGAGTCGTGGACAGTGATCTCAAGAGTTGTCTGGCGGGTGTAGTAGAGTGTTTCTGTGGTCCAACTCGTGGCCACCTGCGACTGGTCGATATTCACTCTCAAAATGGACTTTTCAACACCTGTATCGTAGCCGGTCTTGTTTGCTCGGACTGTGGCGTTCCAGGCACCAAGTCCAATCTCATCAGCCCGTATGGACAGATGCCACCGTTCGGTGGTTGAGTTGTATACGAAGTCGTATGTTCTCGTATCGTTGATGATTAGTCGGACGGTCGCCCCGACGATGGGGTCATAGTCGTGTGTGTAGATGACACTCACGTTGAGTGTCTGGACGTAGGTGGCATTCAGCGACGATGGCTCCCATATGACAATGAACGAATTGGGGGCCAGAGTGACATTCAGGTTGTTCGTCACATTGCTCTGGGCCTCGTACCCGTAGAGCCATGCGTGAATTGTGGCGGCGAAAATCCCTATGCCGAGGTCCGAGCCCGGGATGGACACGACCCACTCGGTCCCCGAGTATGTCAGATCATATACATGGCCATCAATCGTCACATTAACTGTTGCAGACGCTGGAACATCACCTCCGCCCTGATATACGTAGTCTACTGTCAGGTTGAGGCTTTGTGTGTAGTCTATGGTGACGTTGGCAGGTCCCCAGAACACGCTCAATGTTGTTGGGGCCTCTTGGATCGTGAATGTGATGCCTGATCTCTCTCCGTGCGTGTAGCCGTACTTACTGAGGTTCACGTATACGATGTGATACCCCAGATCGAACGAATTGTTGAACTCAATCAAGTATGATGACCCGCTGGGGGCAAGCGTGTAGAGGGTCCCATTCACAACGACATCACGCTGTGTGGCTCCAGTGATTGGATGTCCGTGCGAGTCCGTATAGTTCACACGTAGAACAACCGACTGCGTCCAGTCGATAGCCGAGTTCGTCCAAGACACCTGCACGGTTGTAGGGTCCTCTCTGACATGAAGCGTCTGCGAGTCATCGTACTGCGAAACATAGTTGGGTTTCCATGCACTGACATTCAGGTTCCAGAAGCCGAAGCCCGGCCATGATGACGACCCAACGAACTCAAACTCGTAGAATCCTGAAGTCGCGTTCCACGTCAAATCGTAGGTTGTGCCGTCTATGGTCACGTTGACTGTGGCGTCAGCAATGGGACTGCCATTCAATAGCGTGTACTGCACCTGTAGGACAGTTCGCTCAATGTACGTGATGTTGTTGCCTGCACTCCACTGGACCGTCAACGCTGTCGGTTCTTCTCGCAGTATCAGTGAGTGAGTGTTGTCACTCTGCACCTCGTACCCACTCCTCCACGCGTCGATGTACAAGGAGTGTTCTCCGAACCCGGGGGGAACATCTGAGCCGTTGAACTGAATCTCGTAGAGCTCTGAGGTCGCGTTCCAACTCAGGTTCCAAGTAGTGGTGCCGATGGTCACGTTCACCCAAGCGTCTGAAACTGACGTACCGTTCCAGAGCGAGTAGTTGACGAGCAACGTGGTCTGCTGAAGATAGCTGATATTGTTTCCATCCGTGAACATGACATCCAGTGGCAAGGTGTCGTGGACAAGATGCACAGTGATGACCGTCGATTGGTTCTCAAGATAGTGGCCAGTCCCGTAAACGGTCACCTGATGAACACCCGGAGAGAGTCCCGCTGTGGATATTGTGGAGGTCCATGTACCATCTCCTTGATCCATCATGGTCACATTGCCCCCACTATCCAAGGAATAGACCACTGAGGCCCACGTCCCGTTGAGTCCCTTGGGCGTGAAGGT
>Ga0164310_10000631_pt1 | contig 19057 bp, 7 predicted proteins | sample GuaBasSedimGuay1_FD_121795 | JGI IMG/M metagenome (GOLD analysis project Ga0164310, IMG submission 121795) | Subseafloor sediment microbial communities from Guaymas Basin, Gulf of California, Mexico - Guay1, Core 4569-9, 0-3 cm | ecosystem: Environmental > Aquatic > Marine > Hydrothermal vents >... | reverse complement strand
TTTACACTGCCTGCGTTTGAGTCCGTGAAATTAAGATCTGTTACTCCCGTGTAATTCGGTGTACTCGAAAATCCCGCAGATAAATTATCAGATATAAAAATCTCATAATAATCTGCATCTGTCACATTGCTCCACCATAAATTCACGCTCGAATTATCTGGATTAAGCGTCGCATTAAATATAAGTGGGAAACTAACTGTGTAAGTAGTAAACTCTCTAGTCACAGAAGTATTAGAATTGGCCCAGTCTCTACACGTAATATTCCATGTATGCAACCCATCCACAATATTCTCCACAAGATAACTCGTATTTACCCCATTATTCGAAGAAATGTCACTAGCGTTAACGCTTCCATCTATTGTTATATCGCACAAAATCTCCAAATCGAGATTATCGCTAACGTTCCACGTGAAATTAATGTCATCAACTGTGAGATCAGCATCATCATCGGGGAAAACCAACTCTATCGTAGGCAAATTCCTATCTAAGACAAAAGTCCTTGCAGCAGAAAAGCTAGAGTTCTGCAAACCATCACTTGATCTCACGTGCCAATAATACACATTATCTACAGGCAAACTTATACTAGTGTCCTCTGTAGGATCGTCTGTCTCAGCAATTGAGCCATTAAAGTACTCAGGACTTGAAAAACCCGGATCGTCATCTATCTCAATTATGTAAGTTATCGCATCTCCTTCCGGATCGGTAGAATTACTCCAATTAAACTGGCTCGGCAAAGCACTCAAATTGGCTCCATCAACCGGATATAGCAAAACAGGAACACTTGGCGCGGCCAAAGATTCAGCAACACTCACATTAACTATATCAAAAACGGCTAAATTATTCAATGTGTCATTAGCAATACATTCAAAACTCCAATTACCTGCCTCAACAAGTTGAACATCCGCATAATACGTATCTCCCGCTAAAATAGAGGTAGAATAATTCTGAGTGGGCAAAGTAGGCTTATCAACCGAGATTGAAACAGTATCTAAACCTATCAAAGCGTCAGTGACTGTACAATTAATCCTAACATACTCGTTAATCACTAAACTTGCTGTTTTATTTATCTCTCCATCAGTGATATTCGGGGGGGTTGTATCAACTGTCAAACTTCTATTCCCAGTCAAGTTACAATTCCCAGCAGCATCACACGCCTCGACGGCCCAAACATAAATACTATCATTTATGCCCTCCACATCAAATAAGTAATCAAGATTATTCAATCCGCTCGTGTTCGTTTCATTTATCCCCCAAGTCCCAGAGAAATTAGCCCATAGACTCACATTAACTATGCCAAGATTATCCGAAACACTCGCATTAAACGTCACATTACTATTACTAGAGTTATAATAATCAACAGGAATATTTTGAGTTACACTTGGAAACTCGGAGTCTCCCACGATTACATAATGCGTTTCACTACTTCGCGTATAATTCTGCGTCGCCTCATAAACAACGGTAATATTAAACTCACCAGTCTCATTAAACGCAGTCATATTCTCCAACGGTCCAGAACCCTGATTAATCAAGCTGCCATTATTATAAAGCCAAATGATTCTTTCACCAGCCACCATATAACCTGTCAGATTAATCAAAGAATGCACAGCGACGCTCATGTTGCCATCGGCCCCATTCAATGTCAAATTAACCTCTGACGCAGCAGGATCAACCGTATACGTATACCAATCAGTTTCATTCTCATTCCCTAGAGAATCATTCGCAATCATCATCCACCAATATACTCCAACCGCCAAATCAGAAACGTCAGAATAATATTCGCCACTACTCTCAGTCGTAACTGTCTCATTTGTCAACGCACCTCCAGAAAAGTTGTGCTGCATTCTAACCTCATCAATCCCAACCAAATTGTCCGTCCAGGTTACATTAAACTGATAATCCTGCCCAAGAGAATAAGTCGCTGCATCCGCCGGAGACTCTACCGGGCTAGACCACTCCGGAGCCGTGTCGTCCAAAACAATCCCCCTAGTAGAAGTGATGTTCGTGTTCCCCGCCCTATCAACAATAGTCACGTTATACGTATAATTCGTATCCGGCAGTCCCGTCCAGTTTATAGTTCTGGTGCCATCTATGAACGTCGTAGAATTCACCTCTGCCGTTAAATTATACAAACTAAATGTTATATTCACCTCGTTCACCTCCGTAACACTAACGTTAACATAAATCCAGTCTCTGCTTCTATTAACTCCGTCATCATCAGTTCCGCCCCCATAATCAATCAATGGAAATGTAGTATCAACCATCAAGGATCTATTCCCAGTAATATTACAATTCCCACTAGAATCACAAGCTTCAATAGCCCAAATATAGCCCGCATCTGGAATGTTAGAAACATTAAACAAATAATCCATACTGTTCAACCCGCTCGTGTTCGTCTGATTGATTCCCCAAGTTCCAGAGAAATTAGCCCACAAACTTACATTCACAATATCATAATTATCCGATACACTCACATTAAATATCGCCTCCGAAACACTTGAGTTATATCCGTCCGCCGGAGAGTTCTGACTAACTCCTGGAAATTGAGCGTCTTCTACAGTCAAATAATGGGTTTCCGTACTTCGCGTAAAGTTCTGCGTCGCCTCATAAGTCACAGTTATGTTATACTCGCCTATTGCACCAAAGACCGTCACATTCTCTAACGGGCCATTTCCAACATTTATCAGCGACCCATTGTTGTAAAGTCTGATAACTCCTTCTCCAGCAAGACGATAACCCGTAAGATTAACACTATCGCTCGCCTCAATCGTAAAATTGCCATCTGTGCCGTTCAAAGTCAGATTAACACTCGACGCTGCAGGGTCAACCGTGTATGTATACCAGTCAGTTTGATTTTCATTCCCCCCACTGTCATTTCCGATCATCATCCAGTAATAAGTCCCGACAGCTAAATCAGAAACGTCAAAATAATATTCACCACTGCTCTCAGTCGTGACTGTCTCATTTGTCAACGCACCTCCAGAAAAGTTGTGCTGCATCGTCACAGTTTCCATAGCCACATTATCAGACCATGTGACATTAAACTGGTATTCCGCCCCTTGTGAGTAAGTGGCAGGATCTGCAGGACTCTCCAGTGGGCTACTCCAAAGAGGGTAAATAATATCTTGGACCAGGAACGTCAAAATATCCGTCTGGTTCAAATTCCCCGCACTGTCATTCATGTAAATTCTCCAGCTAATGTATCCTCCAGAAATAGAAGCATTCTGCCAAGTAAAGTTAGAAACAACACTCGAAAGTGTGTCGTTAGTCAAATACAACTCATCCAACGTCACGTTTCCACTTCCCGTATCACTATCAGATTCATCACTAAACCTTATTCTAAACTGAGTAATCGCACTCTCCGTACAACTTCCACCGATATCCGCCGTGTTAAAAGTAATTAGCTGCCAACCAGTACTGGAAATTGTCTGCGGAGTAGTAGGATTACATGCAGTCCCAGAACTAATAACCAACAAAGATGTTCTATGGAGGCTAGCCTGATCCACCCGCACATAATAAGAAATATTCTGATAAAGATTAATATCGGTAGTAGAGACATTCACTACAACGTCAAACGTATCGTCTGCAAATCCCGAATCATACTCATAACTCAAATTAATCGCATCTCTCGCGGCACCATCAATTACCTCGTTAATGCTCGCTGAAGCAGAGATTGGATCAACAACAACTAAAGAACTATCAGCAAAATCATTCATCGTCAATCCGGCTCTTCTCGACGTGTAGTTCTGCCAAACTCCAGACTCATTCGTCGAAAGCCAAACACTCTCCAAATTATAATTATCGGCCCAGGTCGCATAAAGGTCTATTGTATCACCCTGGCTTATCGGAGTTGCCCCCTGCCCCTGATTATTCCACGTAGGGTTGTCTATATCCTGCACAATCACATAATGAGTCTCACTACTCTGCGAATAATTCTGCGTAGCCTCATAAATCACGGTTATGTTATATTCTCCAGGCATATCAAACTGCGTCATATTCTCCAAGGGCCCACTCCCAATGTTGATCAATGAGCCCCCATTATATAATCGAATAATTCCTTCTCCTGTAATCTTATTAGCCGTAAGATTAACACTATCTCCCGGAGAAATAGTGAAGTTATCATCAGTCCCATTCAGAGTCAAATTCACCTCAGACGTTGTAGAGTCAACCGTATACGTATACCAATCAGTTTCATTCTCATTCCCAGACGTATCGTTCGCTAACATCATCCACCAATATATTCCAACTCCTAGATCAGAAGTATCGTAATAATACTCGCTAGAAACATTTCCACTAATTGAAAAGTTAGCTACGGCCCCGCCTGTAAAGTTGTGCTGGATCCTAACATCTCCCATCGCAAAATTATCCGTCCACGTCACATTAAACTGATAATCCGCCCCTTGCGAATAAGTTGCTGGATCTGCAGGCGATTCGATCGGACCAGACCACTGCGGAGACTCAGCATCGCTAACATTCACATAATAAGTCAAAGAGCTCCTCGTGTAATTCTGCGTCGCCTCATAAATCACAGTAATATTGTACACGCCGGGGTTATCAAACTGCGTCATATTCTCCAACGGACCATTCCCGAGATTGATCAAAGATCCTTCGTTATACAATCGAATAATTCCTTCTCCGGTAATCTTATTAGCTGTAAGATTAACACTATCTCCCGGAACAATTGTAAAGTTGCCCTGTGTGCCATTCAATGTCAGATTAACGCTCGAGCTTGTTGGGTTAACAGTGTAAGTCCACCAATCCGTATAATTCTCATTTCCAGCCGTGTCATTACCAATCACCATCCAATAATAAGTTCCAACACCCATATCAGAGTAATTATAATAATACTCTCCAGAAACATTCCCACTTATTGAATAATTACTCAAGGATCCGCCCGTAAAGTTATGTTGCATCACAACAGTATCCATACCTATATTGTCCGCCCAAGTAACATTAAACTGATAGTCTGCTCCTTGAGAATAAGTCGCGGGCGAGGCAGGCGATGTCACATTCCCCGACCAAGTAGGGAAAGCAGAGTCTTCTAATGTAAATGTTAAGATATCCGTCTGATTCAAATTCCCGGCGCTATCATTCATATAAATTCTCCAACTAACACCTCCGGTTGCTATTGAATCATTTTTCCAAGTAAAGTTAGAAACAACACTCGAAAGAGTATCGTTCGTTAAATACAACTCGTCCAAAGTTATATTCCCACTCCCTGTATCTCCATCGGAATCATCACTAAATCTAATTCTAAACTGAGTGATTGCTGTCTTAGTACAACTTCCGCTAATATCTGCCATGTTGAACGTAATCAATTCCCATTCGGTTGTGGAAATTGTTTGAGGTGTTGTTGCATCGCACGCAGTCCCAGAACTCACAGCCAGCAAGGAAGTTCTATGAAAATTAGCCTGGTCAGCTTTAACATAATAAGAAATGTTCTGGTGCAAATTAATGTTTGTGGTAGAAATATTGATAATAACATCAAACGTGTCGTCCGCAACTCCAGAGTCATATTCATAACTTAAGTTAACAGCATCTCTAACATACCCTCCAAGAATCTCATTAATACTTGCCGTCGCAGATATCGGATCCACAACAACTAAAGAACTATCTGAGAAATCATTCATCGTCAATCCAGCTCTTCTCGACGTGTAGTTCTGCCAAACACCAGATTCATTCGTCGAAAGCCAAACACTCTCTAAATTATAATTATCAGCCCAAGTCGCATAAAGGTCTATTGTATCACCCTGGCTTATCGGAGTTGCCCCCTGCCCCTGATCTGTCCAAATCGGATAAGCGGTATCCTGTACAGTAACATAGTGAGTCTCGCTACTCCTAGAATAGTTTTGCGTCGCTTCATAAATAACGGTGATATTATACTCGCCAGGCATGCTAAACTGCGTCATGTTCTCCAAGGGCCCACTCCCAATGTTGATCAATGAGCCCTCATTATACAATCGAATGACACCCTCTCCAACCAACAGGTTGGCTGTAAGATTAACACTATCTCCGACTTCAACCGTGAAGTTATCATCAGTCCCATTCAGAGTCAAATTCACCTCAGACGTTGTAGGGTCAACTGTATAAGTGTACCAAGCTGTTTCATTCTCATTCCCAGACGTATCGTTCGCCAACATCATCCACCAGTACGTTCCAACTCCTAAATCTGAAGTGTCGTAGTAATACTCGCTAGAAACATTTCCACTGACTGAAAAGTTAGCCACGGCCCCGCCTGTAAAGTTGTGCTGGATCCTAACATCTCCCATCGCAAAATTATCCGTCCACGTCACATTAAACTGATAATCTGCTCCTTGAGAATAAGTAGCAGGATCCGCAGGAGACTCAACAGGGCTAGCCCACTGTGGAGATTCAGTATCGCTGACATTCACATAATAGGTCAAAGAACTTCGCGTATAATTCTGCGTCGCTTCATAAATCACAGTAATATTGTACACTCCAGGGTTATCAAACTGAGTCATATTCTCTAACGGGCCGTTTCCGATATTAATCAAGGATCCTTCGTTATATAGTCTGATTACGCCCTCCCCGTTTATCCGATTACCAGTAAGATTAACACTATCTCCAGGGATAATTGTAAAGTTGCCCTGAGTACCATTCAATGTTAAATTAACTGCAGAGCTCGTAGGGTTAACAGTATACGTAAACCAATCAGTCTCGTTCTCATTCCCCGCACTATCATTCGCGACCATCATCCAATAATACGTCCCCACTCCAATGTCAGAGGTATCGTAGTAATATTCGCTCGAAACATTCCCGCTTATCGAGAAATTATTCACATCTCCTCCCGTAAAGTTATGCTGGATTCTCACATTGTCTATAATAATATTATCTTCCCACGTCACATTGAACTGATAATCCGCTCCCTGCAAATACGTCGCCGTATCAGTAGGAGATTCAACAGGATTACTCCAATTCGGAAATATGGAATCAGTCACATCAAACGTCAAGATATCTGTCTGATTCAAATTACCGGATGTATCGTTCATATACATCCTCCAACTAACACTCCCAATTACTATGGAATCATTTCTCCAAGTAAAATTAGAAACAACGCCCGACAACGTATCATTCGTCAAATACAATTCATCCAAACCCACTTGCCCAATCGCACTAGACAGATCATTATCATCACTAAAAATAACTCTTATCTGAGTAATCGCGGTCTGTGTACAACTCCCAGTAATATCATCCACATTAACAATTATCCTAGTCCAGTCCGTACCAGTAATCGTCTGCGCTGAAGTGGCATCACACGCCACTCCCGAACTCAGCAATATCAAGGAAGTTCTATGAAGGCTCGCTTGGTCTGCCTTAACATGATAAGTGATATTCTCGTAGGCCGTAAAATCAGTTGTTGAGATATTAATAACAACATGAAAAGTATCATCAGACACACCAGAATCATAATTATAACTCAAATTCAAACCCCCAAGCACATAACCTCCAACATCAGACTTCGTAGCCGTCGCAGAAATCTCATCAACATATGTATTCGTGTTGTCTGAAAAGTCATCTAATGTCAATCCGGCCTTCCGCGTACTGTAATTCTGCCAAACCCCAGATTCATTAGTCGAGAGCCAAACACTCTCCAGCTGAAAATTATCACTCCATGTAGCCCAAAGGTTGTTTGTTCCACCAGAACTAACTGTATCGCTGCTGTGATTCTGATTAGTCCACGTAGGACTAAGCGTGTCCTGCACAGTCACAAAATGGGTCTCGCTACTCCGCGTATAGTTCTGCGTCGCTTCATAGATAACAGTTATGTTATACGTCCCAAGATTATCAAACAAAGTTAAATTCTCCAAAGGCCCAGAACCCTGAGCTATGAGTGACCCATCATTGTAAACTCTTATATCTCCCTCTCCCGCCACTCTGAAAGCCGTAATGTTCACCGTGCTTCCAACTTCAACAGTCATATTATCATCCACCTCATCCAACTCTAAATTCACTGAGGAAGTCGCAGTACTAACAGTATAGTACCTCGTAGTAGATCTGTTAAAATTGCTTCTCGGGCCATTACCAAGCGCCCACCAATAATAAGAATAAACTCCAACAGCCAAATCACTCACGGTAGCATCGTAAACACTTCCAGAAACACTAGCCGAATAATTCGCTCCATCGAACTCAACGCCTGCAGTTCCATTACTCAAGGAAATGGTAGAATTAAACTCGTAATCAACACCAGAAGAATAAACACTGCCATTTGCCGGCACCTCGGTATAACTAGAAAAAGAAGGATAAACCGGATCCATTGGTGCAACAACAATATCCCTATTAGCAAAGTAAACATTTGTAGGGGCAACTTCTGTAAACGCTACCGTGAAGTTAGTCCAACCAGACGTTTCATTAGATCCCATTCTATTACTCTCCGGGAAATTACTACAACTCCCAACAGCCGAAAATCTATACTGGGTTGCAGAATCCGCTAAAAGCACCTCTGTCCCCCAACCACCCGCTATAGTATAGTTCACATAATAAATATCCTCATCCGTCCCAGAAACAACATCTGTATAAACAACATGAAAATCTCCAGCAGCATCAATACACGCAGAAACATCCCTAATATTTGTATCTGCGTGCGCGACAGTTTCATAGAAATTATTTCCAGAATCATTGCTATACCACAAATGGGCAGTATTGCCCTGCTCAGCAGCAATCAATATCCAATCCTCTCCATCATTCATCAGCCTAGCAGATATCTGCCCTCTAACTATCGCAGAACTATCTATCGTTCTGGTTGTGTGTCCTGCAAAATTATTCGAGGAATTGTAAAGCGTTAGAGCCGTGTTCGTAACATCCTCTGTTGCAATAAACACATTCCCGTCACTCGTAACATCAATTGCACAATGATCATGATCATCAGCATCAACAGCAACATTAGTCCACGCTCCAGACTCCGAACCTACTGTAACAGAACCGTATTCTAGCGCTCCCGATCCCCCTGTGTCAATAGGAGCACAAACAACCCAACGATTATTAAACTCATCAAACGCAGCTGAGGGATAATGGTTATTGACTATCCCTGTAACCGCATCTGAAGGAACCCCTACTCCCGCACAACCCGTATCCGAGATCTCATAGTATACATCATCCGAGCTCACATCATAAACAAAAACAATTATTCTAGTACCATTCGTAGCAATAGTCATATCTCTCTGCTGTTCTGCATCAAAACCAGTATTTCCCCAAGTCAAACCCCCATCTGTTGACTCTGAACATCCAAGGTCATTCGCATCATCCTCCCACACAATTATTATTGTCCCATCATCTAGCGTCACATGATTCCTCGATCCAACAGTTCTTGTAGCAACATTCTCTGCATCAGCATGAACCAACGTAACAGCGTCATTATGAGCATACGCCTTTGTCCCTCCAAAATCAAACTCTAAATGATGCCTTCCTGGCGTTATAACCTTCGACGTCTCATAGCCAACATCATCGCACTCGTAACCTTCGATAAAAACAGAATCATCTATCCACTCATACTGCTTTACAACCTCCCCGCACTTCAGCTCCAAAAACTTCAAGTCCCCATCCTCTGTCGTATCACTCCAAGTCGTCCCGTTCACTGCCTTAATTGTCAAATCTGCCTGGCCCGATGTAGCAAACTCAACCGTCCAATTCCCTCCCTGAGCCGGATAACTCTGAACAGTCAAAACCTCGATACTTATCTCAAACTCTTCCTCACTCAAATGCGGCGCATACCATCTTATCGTCTCAACAAGACCATTACCATCCTCGTCAAAATAATTCAAAATCGGGATCTCATACCTCTTCCCTTCCTTCAACCAATAAACCTTAACAAGCTGCTTCCTAACCTCCATCGGCAACTCGGTATAAGTCAAAACATCCTTATAATGAACATCTGAAGAAACAGTCACCTTCTTCTTGCTATCGCTTAATATTTCCTCCACAACAGTTGGCGCAGCAGTTTCATAAGAAATTTCATACTCTCCAGGCTCATTAATCACCAAAACATCCCTCTCCTCTTCGCCAGACACTCGAGAAGCCACAGAACCAACAACAGATCCCCCCTTTACCTCAAAATTCCTAGTCTCTTCCTTATTTCCTCCAGACAAGATCTTCTCAACTTTCAAGTTCGCCCTCCCTTTATGAATCCTCAACTCACCAAGATCCTCTAAATCTCCTTTCTTAACCCACTTAACGGGCTCCCCAGCCCGAGCTCTAAGTTGAACAAAACCATCCGGGTCTCGAAACTCATCATCCTCACCATCATCTTCATCATCCGTCTCATCTATTTGATCCTCACCTTCCTCCTCATAAAACTCCTCAACTTCTACATCATCGAGTCCAATAACCTCACTTATTACTTCATGACTCTCGTCATAATCCTCAGAAACCTCAAATATTTCTCCATCCTCTTCGCTAAACAAACCTCCTTCACCCTCGGAGCCCTTAAAGACATGAAACTCATAACTCTCCTTGTTTTCCCCATAGCTCAAGGTCACCTCGTGTCTCCCTTCTTCCTGCGGCCTAAACGCCAGAACATCATTGCTCCCTTTCTTAACATACGATGCGGAAGGCGTCTTCAACTTTATCTTATAATCATCAATTCCCTTCAGATCTATCCTAACTTTCTCACCAAAATCATAAACCTCCTTATCAATCACAGCAGAAGAAAAAACTCCAAATAAAATTCCCAAAAAGACAAACACCACAGCTAAGCCTCCAGCTCCAAGTACACTTAGCTTTATCAGCCCCCTTTTATCCATTACTTACCTCTCTACATATAACCAAAAAAGCATTATAAAAACTTTTATGTTATGAAGGAAACCGATGGTTTATTATCCCTGATCCTGAATGACTCCTATGTTTATCTCCCCAGAACACGATACCCCCTCTTCAGAGCCAGGCGGAAGGAAAATTCTCCAATATGTCTGATTGAGCGCCCAATTAAACGTGTCATTTCTCCTATAATCTAAATTAAAGTCTGTCTCATTTACCGCAAGATCCGTAACATTGGTATAGAGGCCCTCAAAACTAGAAAGGCTCAAAACCCCTGGATTCGAAGCCGTCAAATTATATTTCTCATATCCTCCACTTATATTAAAACCATTATCGCAAGTCATCGCATACCCATCACCATCAGCGCCCCCATATCCATCGATACTTACATCGATCATAATATTCCCCCTGTTAGTTGCGTTCGCAATTACCTCACCCGAGACCGTATTCGGATCAACAGTTCCGAAGTTTATGATATCAGGGAACTCAATAGCCAAAAGAGGGTTAATAGACGTGCTGTCATTGCCATATCCATACGCACTAGAATTATCTACGCCAGTAAGCACACAAACCCAGCTGTCGCTCAAGTTACTATTCGCGTAGTATCTAACTTCAAAAATACAATCAACATCACAAGACAGACTAGCACAATTGCTCAAGACGCAACTATCGTTAGTATAATGGTTGTTGTTGTCATCAGAAGAATTCGCGCTAGCCTCAGAGCTATCGAAGAAAACAGCTGTAACATTAATAATATCCTCATACCCGCTTACATCGCTAACATTTGCTGAACAATTCACAGTCTTGTTTCCAGCAGCCGTCAAGTCGATTTCATCAACAGGAAAATCCAAATCATCCTCGACAAGAACGTCTGAAAAAAATGGCACACTTTTCATCGTATCCAAACTCACATTCACTCTCGTAACTCCCGGATTATCATAAAGATAAGCTGTCCCGTTACCACTATAGGTCTCGTTTTCAGCTGTTATCTCAACTAACTCCCCATCTCTTGCACTGATTGTCGTAGAATAAAAACCAGAATGCCCCGGCGGCCCAGACGTCTTAACCACAACAGAGCTTCCAGTAAATGTAGCATTAATAGTCACGTTTGTTCCAGAGGACACTTGCGTAACATTATCTATATGAAAGATATACCCCTGAACCACATGCAACTGCGGCGCCTGCTGAGCAACTCTAACACTTATAGTCTCACTATAAAGATTCTCAAAATTCTCCAAATCTGAAGAACAAACAGTGCTCACGGTTATTGTGGTTGAACCCTCGCTCAAAGCCTCGACCTCAAAATAACCACTCTTATTAGTACCTAAAGTTATGGCTCCAAAAACTATTGTCAAATTAGTCCCAGAAGTTATATTGATCATTACCTCATCCCCAAAAACGATTGTAGAATTACATCCCTCGCTATTCTGCCCACCCATAGCGGTCACATTAAATGTAACATTAAATACCTCATACTTATCAACCATCGAGTTATTTGAAGGAAAGATGATGCTTGTGTCGACTTCTGGGGGCCTAGTAGTGTTAAGAGTAACATTAAACGGTGTCACTGAGGGGGAAGCAGTCAGAACACTAAAGTTCCTCCCGAACGCAGTCGCATTAAAAGCTGTAACCGTTATATTTTCGTAATCTACGGCATAAATATTATTCGAGTAAAAACCTGTTCGTCCTGGCGGTCCAAAAGTTTGCATCTCAACAAAACTCCCAGTATCTGTAGCATTCACCCTAACAACCACCCCTGTTGGAACCTGTGTGCTACCGTCGATGTGGTGAACGAACCCTTGCAGAACATGTAGTTCTGGCGGCTGACCCGAAATAACGAGAAGCGATGAAAAAAAGAGCACAAAAGACAATAGAAAAACCACACACTTTTTACGCACGGAAAAAGAATTTCCTGACATTTAGCCCCCCATAAAAGAACCTATCTTCTTATGTAACTTATTTAACTCCTTATAGATTACCTTCTTCTCCTTTTCTTCTAAGTGTTTATAATGCAATGAAGCAGAATGATAAATCTCTTTCGCAATATCAATCTTTCCCTTGATAAGATTCTCTTCAGCATCATGGATTATCTGTCTTACCGGAACAAGCCCTTCAGAAACGCGACCGTTCCTTCGAATGAAAAACAAGTACCCTCCGAGCCCTGCCACAACAAGCACGCCTAAGATAAGACCAAGGTAACTACCACCCATCTCGCCAAGATCAACAAAAGAGAAATAGCCAGTCAACGCTGACCCGCCAGCTCTTTCTTCTTCCAGCTCGACTAAAACTAAGGTCTTCACACCACTCAAATAACCAAAATCAATGTGATCCTCCAAAGAATAAACAATCTCGCTTGTATCTGAAGCAAAAGAAACTATCGCATCCTCCTTGGCTACCTGATAATCAACATTCTTCACTTCAATTTTAGAGACACTCTCCGCGATTTCCAGAGGGATAGATTCCAACAAGGACAGACTATCGTTTCTACCAACAGAAAGTTCAACCTCCTCAATCACTAAAGAAACATCTCTGCCAGACCCATCCAGATAAACAACCCCTAAATTATACCCTTTTCTCTTCACAACAAATCCCTCGTCATTCATCAGCCTCAAGGATTCCTCAACTATTTTCCTTGCCAGACTCTCGGATATTGCAGGTCTCAACCTTAAAACTATCTCCATGGCATCCTCCTCAGAAAAGCTCCCATCGATGCTCTTCTCAGAAACAACCACCACACTCTCAGGAATCTTCTTCTTAATCGTATTAATTCTCAACTTCCCCGAATTCAACTTCTTATCTAACTCAACCTCGTTCAGATTCTGAGACTTATAATTACCAACCTCTTTCCTAAAAGAATTAAGCTCAGATTTAGCACCATTTATCTCTCTCTCAAGTTTCAAGTGCTCAAACAACATACCCTCCTTTTCTCCCATTCTATCAAAACCGCTCTTTGCATCATCCGCAAGCCCAGAAACATAATCTATCTCCTCCAGGAGGCCATCAACTTTTCCATGAAACCTTATCTCAAGCCCACTATCAGAACTAACCTCTTCTCTCAAAGCAGTAGCATAAACCTCTCTCGAGAGCCCCCCGTCATTACCTGCCTCATCAGTAGCTCCAATTCTATAATAATAAGTTTCACCTTTCTCAACTGAAGTATCCTTAAACTCATCATCCTCGCTCGCGCTCTTCAAAAAGTCAGAATAATCAACATTCGGAGAAGTAGATCTATAAACACGATATTCTTTTACATCATCCTCGTCAAGATACCAAGAAACCCTTATTTCTCCCTCATAACCAACCGCATCAATATCTGAAACAATTCCTGGACTTATCGTATCAACCAAAAACAATCCCCCATCAGTTATCTGCGTGCCACTAATTCCCTCCAAATCCCTTCCCTGGAACCTAAAAGATCCAACCATCTCCTCGTTCGTATCACTAATTACAAGATATCCCTGCCACGCCGTACCAGAACCAAACAAAGGAATAGGACTATAACTCGTGCCATCAAAAGAATAACTCAATGAAGGAGTCTCAGAAACAACTTTCGAAGTAACAACCATAATCTCAAACTCTCCTTCTCTCAAGGGATCATCCTCTTCCTCTAAAACAATCCTTGCACTAACCGGAACGTTTACCCCGAATATCGCCTCAAATTGTCCACTTTCAACCCCTCCAGAGTCCTTACATTTAACATAATAATGATGCATCTCCTCTCCCAATCCTATCAGCTCCTTCTTATGTAACGTACCAAAACTAAAATCAAACTCCTCCTCCATGTTAGCATAAGACGTCCCCTCAAAAACACTATACTTGCAGCTAACAACTCTGTCTGTATTTATCTGCAACATAACAGCACTCGACCGGATTATCTCAGAAAGAGTAAAACTAGTATCGTTGCCATCAGATGTATCAAAATAAAAGGCGGCTGTTGACGCCGAAACGCTGGATAACAACATCACTCCTAACAAGAGGCTAAAAATAAACTTAACCACGAGAAACCCTCCCTATCTTTCTCAGATATTTCTTTCTCTCCTTTTTCACCCGATAAAACAAAAATCCAATAACTACTATTAAAATAACATATACTAAAGTCAACAAAATCTCTTTAAATGTAAAGATATTAGGTCTCACATGGAAGATTGTACTTCCCTCAAATGTTCTTTTCTTATCATAAAAGACTCTCCCACTTGCTATATACTTCCCTTCATTCTCAGGTGTAAAGAAGAAACTAAAATTAGTAAGCTCAGAGATGGGTGCAATTATTTCCTCGCTCTCCAACAATCTGACTATCTCTCCGTCTCTCGTAATCTTACCTCTAAACTTAGCATTAACATCCTTCTCTCCAACGTTCTCAAAGTCCACAATAATTTCGATTGTTTCACCAATCTCTGCCCAAGGCACTGTGAAAATCTTTCTCAAGATCCCATTAGCCTTCAATGCTCCTGGCTCAAGCACATCAAAAGTCAAAGTATCGCCAGAGTAACACTCAATAATCTCAACATCAGCCCAATACTGATCCAACTCAAAATCATCGCTTGGCAAACTAAACTCTAAAGCCTTCTCTCTAGTTGGTAAAATCTCTTCACCCCTCAATTCAACATTTCTCACTAAGGTGATCTGCTCCTGATCCCAGATGTCTATCTTAATTGTCGGCCTTAATCGAATATTTCCTTCATTCGAAACACTCGCCTCGAAAACTATATCATCTCCTCTTTCTACAGATTCAACTCGAAAATTCCTAGCGAAGCAGCCAACGATTTCCTGATCAGTAATCTCAACTGTTATCGCAATATCGATATCTGCCCTAACGGCTGCAACAGCATGACCGGGTGGCACTTCTCCCAAGGCATCCGTCGAAACCCTCAGAAAACCAGTGTAATTCCCATTAGGCACATCGGAGGGTGGGCTCACCGAAATAAAGAGACGCGCCGGCTTATCATCTGACACCACCAAACTCTGGTTAAACTCCAGCCATTCCTCAATCTCTCCCCTAGGCTCAATCTCCAAACCAATCTCCTTTCCAGAATCAACACTAATTGTAACGTGCCTCTCTGCATATCCACCCCTTAAAACATCCTTAAAATGAACAGCTCCAGGACTAATCCCTACAATACTCCTCGCAGATACCCCTGAGATTACCAACAGAAAAATCATTAGGGCCCAAAAACACAATAACTTCATCTCTTGTCACCCCCCCTTTCCAACAACCAATTAATAACAATATTCCTAACAATCTCTGCCTTCGTATTTCCCAAAACCCCTGTGTATCCCTCGATCAGCTCAATCTGCTCGCTATTAAAAGTTATAGGAATCTTATCCTTTCTCTTTTCAGTTACTTTTCGGTTACCTTTAACCATTCTTTTACACATCTATAATGTACTTTTCAATATATAAATGTTTCTAGAAAAAACACGAGAAAGAAAATAAGAAAAAGAGTTATTCAGAAGCCTGAACCGCTCCAAATACAATGTTACCTGTACAGTTCCCTGCAACACCTATCGGAACATAAATTCTCCAATAAGTAGAGTTAGTATCATCGACATACTGGACAGTGTCGTTCTGCCTCTGGAACAAATCGAATCCATTCACAACAGGATCGCTGGTAAGGTTTTTATGTATCAGATCGTATTCCGCAAGCGTCAAAACGCTAGTGTTAGAATCAGTCAAATTATACTGTTCATACCCTATCGAGATATTCTGAACATTCCCCACTGAACAATTCATTGCCCATCCATCGCCCACGGTATAAGCATACCCTGAAAGGCTAAGGTTCACCAAAACGTTGCCTGCATTGGTCACATTAGCTATTCTTTGCAGAGAAACTTCTGTTGCATTAACCTGGCCATAGTTTATAGTGTCTGGCAAAACAAAAGCCAATAGAACATTCATCGTAGTCGTATTCGATTCTATATCTGTCCAAGACCTATTGTCTGTTACCTCCACAGTCGCATTCCACGTCTCATTATTAGCATAATACCAAACAGTGAACGAGCAATTAGCGCCCACCTCAAACCCATCACCATAACCCGTGTCCAATGCACAAGAAGCATTCGTATAATGATTGTTATTATCATCAGAGTTTCCATACCCTACAGTATTATCAAAGAACGTCGCGTTTGCGAGCTCTATATCATTCTCTCCATTATAATCTCTTATAACGGCAAAAACCGAGACATTTGCCGTCCCGTTAGGAACCAAATCAATTGCCTGGCCATCATTAATAACTACGCTCAAAATCTCAGGGTAAACGTTTCCAACTTCTAAAAGAGTTTGGACGGTAACGTTGTTTTCACCAACGCCCGCTAGAACCCGTCCAAACGATGGAAGCAAGACTGAAAAAATCAGCATAAAAAATATGAAAATTTCTAGAACAACCAAACCCGCAAGTGCCTTTTGCATCTTATCGTACCTTCTCTTACTTTCTTCTCTTTTGTTTCTCATTTTTTAACTCAGTTCGACGTACAAATAATACGCTGTCGCCCCACTCCATCCGGGAGCTCCATTCTCAGGGACGATCATCTGAAAATCATAACTCGCGCTATCAAATCCTTGCTGATTTGTCTCTAGTATGGTAGCATAAATAATATTACCCCCAGTCACTTCCCACAGCACAACTTCTTCAAAATTAGAATCTTGCGTAACATTGTTAACATAAGTATTCAGTGTTGGGCAGGAACTATTAGTAATATTAACTGTCGCAACGAAAAATTCCACATGCGTGGCGTTCTCAGTAGTATTGAAAGTAGCAGTAATGTTATCATAAGAGTTAGAGTGGCTCATCTTCGTGTTTTCTGTCTCCAAAGCAGAAACATTGGCACAAGTGACACTTGTCCAAGTGATCGTAGAGGCATTTGTCGTAGCATAGATCTCTCCGCCAACACTAGTTAAGCTCCAGTCATAAATTGTAGATCCAGAAGAATCGTCTAATGTAAAACTACCACTAACCTGTCCCACAAAAGCCTTCCAACGAGGATTCTGCACTGTAGCAGTAACATTAAAGGTCGTGATATACCCTCCAGAAGTATTCAAGGTATAAGCGCCGACAGCCCCCTTAGTCTCATTACTATCTATGTCTATGCTGTCCGGTCCAGTGGGCGTCGCAGTAACAAAACTAAAAAACATAAAAATAAAAAGCATTACGAATAAGAAAATAGCACCTAAGCCTCCAGATTCTACTGCGGACGTTGTTTCTTTTTTGATACCCATGCTTCCATCTTCACCTTTACTCCAGCTCTACGAAAAAGTAGTAGGTCAAAGTATCTGTATCCGTTCCATGTCCATCCTCTAAGACTAGCATCTCAAAATCATAGTCATTCTGGTCATACCCCAAGACACTTCCCTCTTCCAACAATGAAGTAAAGACTATACTCATAGTAGTGGGCTCATATAATAACACCTCTTCGAATTCATTATTAAGGCCAATACTAGTATTACCAAAAACTCTTGTACTAATGCACTCTCCCTCGGTAAACTGCAAGTTTGCCGTAAAGAACTCATCATGCTCCCCAGCCCCATTACCTGCACCAGAAGTTACATTATACAACCAAAACGTCTCATTAAGTCCATCAACATCACCCGGTGCAATATTATACATCGATTCTATCGTAGAAAGATTCAATCCTCCAATGTTAACCCCTCCTGCAGTCTCACCCATAAAGGCGGCAGACGTATTAAGGACAGCAGTACCATTAGCACTATAATTCAAACACTGTATCTCTCTCCACTGTATTGTCACATTAGTTGAAGCATAAATTTCACCCTCCGGATTCGCCAAAGACCAGTTGTACAAAACATCATCAGTACTATCGGCCAACTGAACAGTACCTGTGACATTCCCCACATAACCTTGCCAGGTCTGAGTAGTGGTAAAAGCAAAAATAGTTAATTCGGAAATATTGCCTGCGAGCGCATCATCAGACCCCGCAGTATCATTCGGAGCGGTCTCAGTCCTTATATCCGAAACATTAGCACCAGTAGGATCAACAGCCTCAACACCCGGGGATAACAAGAAGAACGCAAGGGCAAACAACCCGAGTACAACAAGCGCCGCGAATGTATTTTTAGTCACCATCTTTTCTTGTTATACCTTAGACCGAGTACTATTTAAATGTTCCGGTCTTTACAAAAATGAAATTTTAATTCAAAAATGAAATAAATTATTTCATTTCATAATACAATTTTCCGAAGAGAAACCATTTTTTTATCAACATATAAAGTAATATTTCATTTATAAAATCTACCTTCACTTAATTTCAAAGCCTTAAAAAAGTAATAAGTTTTATAT
>Ga0164310_10000630_pt1 | contig 19069 bp, 20 predicted proteins | sample GuaBasSedimGuay1_FD_121795 | JGI IMG/M metagenome (GOLD analysis project Ga0164310, IMG submission 121795) | Subseafloor sediment microbial communities from Guaymas Basin, Gulf of California, Mexico - Guay1, Core 4569-9, 0-3 cm | ecosystem: Environmental > Aquatic > Marine > Hydrothermal vents... | reverse complement strand
ATATAAAACTAATCGATTAAAAAAAACTTTGAAGTAGGCAAAAAGATTAAAGAAATAGGTTTGTAATTAAAAGTAAGAAGTGAATTCTTAAGAGGAAAAAATCGTGCCACCGGAAATTGTCTATGAGAATGCTAATTGGGTTTATGATAAAAAAGTTGTAAAACAAAAATTGCTTGAGATATTTGGCTTGAAAAATGTCTCTGATAAAGAAGTGGATCTCTTTGCATATGGGAAGGATTTTTCATTAATTGCTTCCCACTGGCTTTTGAAAGGAAAAATTGCCGCAAAACCGGACTTCATTGTCTGGCCGGAAAATGTCAAGCAAATCTCTAAGCTGTTAAAAATGGCAACAGCAGAGAAAGTACCAGTTATCCCTTTCGGCTCAGGAAGTGGTGTTGTGGGTGGAGCCCTTCCAATTCATGGCGGTATTATTGTTGATATGAAAAAAATGGATAAAATTGTTGAGATTAACAAAGTAAATCTCACAGCAACCATTCAAACAGGCATAAATGGTATGAATCTCGAACGGACACTAAACTCCAAAGGGTTCACAATGGGGCATATCCCTCAAAGCGTTTATACTTCGACACTGGGAGGGTATTTAGCTCATAAAGCTGCAGGACAGTTTTCAACAAAGTATGGGAAAATTGAAGACATGATTTTGAGTTTAGAAGCTGTCTTACCTGACGGAACAATTATCAAGTCAAAACCCGCACCCAGAAAATCCATAGGACCACAACTGGATAAATTTTTAATCGGCTCGGAAGGAACACTAGCAATCATCACCGAAGTAACTGTCCGGATTTGGCCTTTGCCGGAGAAAAGAGTTCTTATTTCCTATGCCTTTCCTTCGATGGCACAAGCACTCGAGGCTGTTAGAAGTATCCTGCAATCTCAAGTCTATCCTGCAGTCATACGTATCTATGATGCCAATGAAACCGCTCGGCATTTCCTAACAGAAGCAAATGCCAAAGATCGTTGCATGACAATTTTTGTCTGTGAAGGGTCACAACAAATCGCTGAATTTGAAGCAAGCATTGTTTCTGAAAAAAGTCGCAGTTGTGAAGGAGTTGCTTGTGGTAGTGCTCCTGTTGAACACTGGTTTGCTACAAGGTTCAATGTTAAAGAATCGTCAACACTAATTCCTCTTAATTTGGTAGTTGATACCATCGAGGTAGCGGTTATGTGGGACAAAGCGAACAAACTCTACCAATCTGTGATTGCAAGTATGAATGCTGTACCAGGAACAGTTTTAGCAACAGGCCATGCTTCCCACTTTTATGAACAAGGTGTCTGCTTTTATTTTAGCTTTGGTGGTACAGCAGTTAAACAAACAGAGGAGGAATATTACCGAACTGTTTGGAAAGCGTGTATAGAAACAACACTACAAATTGGTGGGACAATTGCGCATCACCATTCGATCGGACTAAACCGTTTGCAATGGATGAAAGATGAATGGGGCGCGGCATATGATGTTATCAAGAGAATTAAAAAAAGCCTTGACCCAAACAACATACTTAACCCTGGAAAATTGTTCTTGCATGAAGTGGGTAAAAAGGAGCAAAAAGAAAAATGAGAATCGTCGATAAAGTGAAGCGAAAAAAATGGATGATCCAAGCGCTTGCTCAAGCAAGCCTCGCAGAGAAAACAAGCTTAACGAAAGGATTTCTTAATAAAAAGCAATTTTATCCCACCAAAAAAGTTCAGGCTGACATTACGAATTTGATCTATTGCATGCTCTGCCCAAATATGTGCCGTTTCGAATGTCCTGTGGTAGAAACCTCGAAAATAGAAACACATTCACCAGCAATCAAGAGTCGCATCGCTTATTATCTCGAGATGAATTTACTCGATAAATCAGCAGAGACATTACAACCTTTGTTTGAGGGGTGTTTGCATTGTTCCGCTTGTAAAGCATGGTGTCCTTTTGATTTTGCAGTAGGCGATTTGTTAGAGGATGTAACTGTTGATCTCTTCCAAAATTTAAAGAAGTACCCCCAAAAGCTTCAAGACTTTACAATTCGAATTCAAACAAATAATGGCCTTTATCAAAAAGAACAGTTAAAGAAAGCCACAAAACTTTTACATGCTCTTCCGAAGGAAGGTGAGCTCTATTATTTTCCGGGGTGTGTGACTATGCGAAACCATCCTGAAGTAATTGAAGGAATTATTCAGATTGCAAAAAAAGCAGGTGTGAAACTGGTTTCTTTAACAGACGAACATGTATGTTGTGGTGCGCCTTCCTTATATCTTGGGGACCAAGAAAAGGCAAAAGAATTAGCAAAGCACAATAAAGAACTTTTTAAAAAGTCAAAAGCAAAGGCCATTCTCTGTGAATGCCCAGAGTGTGCCTATACTCTTAAAGAAAAATATCCAGAATTGGGCAGCAAAGTTAAGCTGCCAGTTCTTCATGTTGTTGAATGGCTCTGGGACCTCTTCGAGAAAGAAAAGCTGAGTTTCCGTTTTTCCAACAAAAAAATAGAGAAAATACTCGAATCAGGACCAATAAGCTATCACGATCCTTGTGTCCTTAGCCGGAAATTGCACATATATGATCAAACATACTGCCTTTTAGCTACAATCTTCCAGGAACAGTTCAAAGAAATAACCTATTCAAAAGAGCAGACGCATTGTTGTGGTTTCGGTGGGCTTGTGAATATTGCTAATCACCAACTTGCAGATGCAATTGCCACAAAGCGACTTGCAGAATTCCAAGACGAAGGAATACAAACGATAATTACGAGTTGTCCAACTTGTTTATATGGCTTTCAGAAAAACAATCCAGAGCTAACATTCGAGCTTTTTGATTTGGTTGAAATAGTGAGCAAATTAATGGATGATTAACTCTTCTTCATGTTTTTCTTTCGTTTAAGAGCGTCTTCCCATCGGCGTAGTAGCCGCACTTCCTTGTGCTCAAAGTCAACGAAATCGTTTTCGATAAGCCATTGAACGGTATCCTGTATAACTTTAATACCATCTGTGAATTCCGGTTTCCATTGAAAATCTTTCTGTATTTGCGTGATGTCTAAAATGCGAGTGTTTCCATAACGCATGACTCGGTGACGAGATAAAGTGGGCTTTCCTTGCCCCTTAATTTTTGCTCCAACTTCCTTTGTCCAAGCATAAAGCATTGCCAGCCATTTTGGAAACATATTGATTTTATCTGTGTAATTTATTTCCTTCATATGTGCAGCCCAATAATCTTTCTGGGAAATGTCAAAACTTTTCACATTGTAAATTTTGAAGCGCCCTTTTATCTTAAAGCCGACAGTTAAAATGGCTTGTGCAGCATCTTTCACATGAACAGCTGAAAATAAGTTCTTCCCGTTGCCAATCATTTTCACCTTTTTATCAAAAAAGGCTTGAATAACTCGGGGGGTAGTAAGCGTATCCCCAGGGCCAAGAATCATAGGTAACCGGACAATGGCAAGATTAATAGCGGTTCCACTTAAGGCTGTTTTCAAAACTTGTTCTGCTGCCACTTTCGACTTGTGATAGTCATTTGTAGGGTTTAAGGGTTGAGTCTCCAGCATTGGTTTTGATTTGACTTTGTAACCATAGACGCCCCAAGTGGAAATGAAAACAAACTTTCTGGCTTCCGGCTCGCTTTTAAATGCTTCTACCAAATTCTTTGTTCCTTCAACATTAACTTTTTGCAGCATTTTCGGATCAGATTGGTCCAGAACAACGGCACCGAGATGGAAGAGTAGTTCTTTCCCTTTTACTGCTTCTTGTAACGAGGGTTTGTCAGTTAAATCGCCTTGAATGAGATTGATACCCAGTTTCTTTAAATGATCAATGTGGCTTGTCTCTCGAACGAGTGCATAGATCTCCTCCTTCTTAATGCCCCATTTTTCTTGCTCTGCAACTAATTCTTCTATGAGTTTTCCCCCAACAAATCCTGTTCCGCCGGTAATTAAAACTTTCATCTGAAAAATTCACCAACTATCAACTGTTTCATACAATTACTTTACTTCACTCTTTTTAAGATTTTTTAAGGGCAAATGAAAAGCCACTCTTCTGTCAGAAAAAAGTTTGTGAAGCTTCTTCCAAAGAAGTTTTAAGTAAATAAGCTAATACTGTAATAAGTAAATTACTTAAATATAGGAAAGAAGTTTACTACAGTAAAAGAAGTAAATGTTTAACTTTGGAGGAAAACATGTTGGCGTTGAATGAAAGTGCTCCTGCAAGATTTGGGCTCCCAATTTTAGATGCTGCTTTAGGTGGAGGTGTCTCGAGAGGCTCAGTAATTTTACTAGAAGATGAAATCGGTGTTCAAGCAGATTTAGTTGCTCTCCATTTCATAACTGAAGGGCTGAGAGGAGCAGAAACATCCTATATTCTTGGAACAGAACATCCGTTCAAATATTATGATGATAACATGCGGGTTTTAGGTATTAATGCTGATATTTTACTCGAGACAGAGCGATTGGTCTATATCGACGCTTTTTCCAATCCTTACGGCTACTCAGACATCCAGTCTAAATTCAAAAACGTCGTGAAAAACTTACGGCAACCACGAGATGTCAACGAAGCCATTCGAAGGGCAATGCTTCACACACAAAATCAACAAATTCTTTGCCGAGGTCTTATAGATAGCATCTCCACTATTTTATTATCTAGTGAAGACCTACGGACCGCCCTCTCATTCATACAAAGTAGAATTGCCACCAATAAAGAAGATAACACAGTTACATTAATGACCTTGCATCAAGACATTCATGACGATAAAGATCGTAAGGCAATAGAACATCTCGTTGATGGTGTAATACGCATCTCTGCAACCGATGAAACATACAGTACAATCAAGATTATAAAGTTGCGAGGGTCATATTCCTACAGTAAGAAACCAATGGCAATGACAGTTTCTGCAGGACAATTGACAATTATGGAATATCAATAAAAAACAATTTTTCTCTCTTTTTCCTTTTCATTTGTTGCTTGTAAGCCCCCAAGCATAGCCTCCTTTTTGTAAGAAACAAATACAATACCCCCATTCTTGAAGATCTTTCAATCCACGATAAAGGCCATCTGCAGACGCACAGAGCAAACAATCTTTGGCAAATTCTGCAGACGAAGCAATTGAAATAATTTCACTACTCAAAATCGTTTTTCTTTTCAAAAGGATTTTGTAGACACAAATCGCCTCCTTTGAGGCTCCTTTGTTATAAAGTTCAGCTAAAACTCTTTCCTTCGTCGTAAAGTCTCTTCCGTTTATTTCCTTTTCTTGGTCGTCGTAATAGCGCATATTAAACACAATTTATTCTTTCGCAATTAATTCCCATCGATACCCTCCTTTACCTAAAGATGATTTAATGACTCCCAGTTGTTCCATCTTTTTTACTGCACGTAAAAATGAATCGCCGGAGACACAGCCAGTACAGATGTCCTCGAATTCTTCTGTTGTTGCTAGTTCGAGAATTCTTCGGGAAGTTATGTTGTTCTCTTTTTTGAGAATTTGATAAATGCAATTCATTTCCTCGTCTTTTAGAATTTCGTCTATCATTTTTACCATTCCATACTTTTAATTACTATTAAATTTTTATCATTCAAATGTAAACAGCTATTAGCTTTAAAAATTGGCTATTATTCCTCAAAATGTCTCTGAACAATAAAGAGCTTTTTCACTACTAACGGAAGAATTCAAAAAGAGCCATGCATTGAGAATACCGTGAATCTTGTTGAACTGGCTCGGGATATTAGCAGCATTTGGGAACATGATCCTTTCTGGTATTTCGGCTGTTATTTACAAGTCTCAAGGGGAAAAAATCAAACCGGCATTAATGGTGGTAATCAACTCGGTAATCTCCTGGCTTGCTTTCATTATTCTCGTTAGTGCTATGGGTGATTTTCAAGATATTTTTTCGGTTCCACTTTTCCCATTCCTCGCGTTCGTTTTCGCAGCAATTATGGGCATTATCGTTGGTAATTATTTCTATTTAATTAGCATGCAACTAATTGGTGTTTCAAAAGCTTATCCAATTACAATGACATACCCCTTTTTAACATACATCCTCGAAATCTTATTTCTGGGAGCGACTTTTAATTGGAAAAAAGCTGCAGGGATCGTGCTCATAATTGTCGGAGTAGTACTAATTTCGTTCTCAAAGATAAATGTTAAAGAAAATGACAAAGAACTGTTTCTGGAAAAAGAGCCAGCTGGACAAAGGCAACAAATACTTGAAAAACCATCAGAAACAGCAGCAGAGGGTTTGCCTGACACATCTTCTGAGCGGCAAATAAAAAAAGATGCAGAAGATACTGTAAAGAACCCCACAAAACGAGCTGCAGTTCTGGGAGTCATACTTGCAACCTTGAGCTCCATTACTTGGGCTTCGGGTTCGACATTGATAAAATACGGTTTGAATAATACAGATGTTGGAATTATTCCTATTAATGCCGGCAGATTGCTCTTTTTAATTCCCCTTTCAGTCGCGCTATTTTATGTCACAAAGGAACATAAAAAAGTGAAGAAAATCACTTGGAAATCTTTTGCTCTTGTTGCTCTGGCAGCATTATTGAGTTTATTTGTTGCAAATATTTGTTATCTTAAAGCTCTTGATTTAATCGGAACATCGACCCCATCGGCAATTGCCGCTTCGGGGCCTTTGGTTGCAACACCTTTGTCTATCCTCTTCTTGAAAGAAAAAGTCGATTGGAAGATCATCTTAGGGACCGTTTTAACTATTGGTGGAAATATCCTCGTTATTTTAATCCTGTAAGCGAAGAAGACTTTACCTCAAAAAAGATTCTCTGAATGGAAATAATAATATTTCATTGAATGAAATTGTAAAGAGAAGATGGTAGCAATGTTTGAAGAGCTCGAGAAAATAGTCATTGCGCTGGAAAAAACATCCCAGCAATCCTCTCTCGTTTCAGAGTTTTTAGAGAAAATTTCACGGATTATAATTAATATTGAACAAACAACTGACAGTGAAACCATTCTAACACTAATTACCTTTGTGGAAAGAGTACTGGCAGTTGTTCCAGAAAACAAACAACTACAAACACTTTATGGGCAAATAGTCTTAAACACCTTGCCAATTCTTTTCGTCCAACTCCCGCTCTTACAAATAAAAGCAATAATTAATAATTTTAGAGCGTTTGCCGATAAAACGACGAGTGATATTTTAACAGAATTTTTGGGTATGATACTCGTAAATTCCATCTATGATTTTAGCCTGAAAAATCACGCTGCATCAATAAATGAGTTTGCAACTGAATTAATAGATCTTAGCAGAAAACATCCGACAAATGAAAAGGTTCAGACTGCTTGTGCCAAAGGGTTGTTTAATGCCACACAATTTTTATTGCAACAAAAGGATCGAACTGCAGCACGAAATTTCTATCGGCAGTTGAAAACAATCCTTGAAACACGATTGGAAAAAGAGGTTGTAGACTCGAGACAATTACTAAAATTAAAAGAGGTTTTCGAAGAAAAAGATTGATAGGCTGTACTTTTTACTTGTTGGTGATTTCTGTTTTTTAAGCAATTTTGACAGCATAGAAGTCAAAAGTCATCACTAGTAAATTGAATGCAACATTTGTTCGTGTTCCGGAGGTTACATAGACAGGTAGCAAACCACTTCCTTTATTCACAGCAATGTAAAAATCATCGCCTGAAGCTTCGATTGGTGAGCCATCTCCTGCAAAGCCATATCGTGCAGGATTTAATTCAACACGTGTTTTGTTAATAGTCAATTGGTAAGTGCCAGAATGGAGCCCTCGTAAAGATTCAGCATTGGTAAATTGGACACAAACTAACGTAACATCAATTGTCCCCCCAACACCGGTATCTCTCGCTTGAAGTAAAAGGCGATAATAAAAGTCGAGATTGTAGCTTGTGCTTTCAGGGCGCTCAATGGTTATAATTGCAGGGTCAATAGTTCCTTGACCATCTTGGGTAACAACCGGGGAATTGTAAGGACTGCCTTTAAGATATTTAATCGAATTTAACGGAAGCATTCCAACGTCACTTTTAAATGACAAGCGAGCAAGGCCATATTCAAGGGAAGGAATAGCAACAAACATTGAACCATCAATATATGCACGGACATTTAGAGCATAACTCCGAAACTCGAGATTGCCGGTAAAAGCATCAACTTCAATCGTTCGGGCAGATCCGACACCATCAAAATATAAGGATTGTATTGCCCCATCCATTTTGAACATAAATAATGACGAGGTGCTCACAGTTGCATTCATTCGAGCACGCTCAATGGTCGGGATAATATATACATATGTTAAGGCAATAGAGGTGATCATTATGCTAATAATTAGTAAGGTTGAGATAACATTAGACACACCTGATTTACTTTTAAGGATCCTTTTTAACATGGAACGTTCACCGGCAAACCTATTATGCAAATAGCTGTTATTATTTTTTACTTTTTAGGTTAAAACAGTTCTGTTCATACTCAAAAGGTTACTTGCAGTCTTTTTTCTCAGCCATGGTTGCTCTTTTGCGTTTTTCCCAAAATTTTATAAAGGGATTAGTAACACAATTTCGAAAATCGTGTTAACACTTCGTGCTCTACAAGAACATTGGAAGGGGCAACGGAAAAAATGACACTCAAGAAAAAAAGTGCGTTTATAATTATATTGGGTTTGTTGCTTTTGGCATCAAATGTAGTGCCAAAAAATATGGCAGTGAATATACAAATTAATAGGCAGAATATTGCTAAGGCTGTGGGAGTTAATGTCGCAGTGACAACAACAACACTTGCTGACTTTGTCGGGGCAATTATTGGTAAAGAGATTGAGCCAATAATTAACCCGGGAACTTGTCCTGCACATTATGATTCGGAACCAGGAGATATTGCCCTTGTTCAAGATGCTGACATTGTTTTTTGTCATGGTTTTGAAGGGCAATGGTTAGATGATCTCTTGACTAGTGTGAATAAATCATCTGCGAAATATCCTCTAGGCCCACTTGTTGCAGGAGCTCCTTGGGGTGTACCGGCAAATGCAATCAAGTATATCGAGGTTATCACTGCAAAGTTAAATAATACTTATGCCGGGCTTGCAAGCCAATTTAATACAAACTTACAGACTTACACTAATCAGATAAATGCAAAAGCACTTGAGCTGCAAGAATTAGCTCAGAACTACAGCTTACTCCACAAGAAAGCTGTGGTAATGATCCATCAATTTGGTTTTACCAGCTTCCTTGGCTTAGATGTCGTGGCGAATTGGTCGAAATCTGATGAATTAATGTCCGTGCAAGAAGTGGCAGCGTTAATTACAGAAGCGGCTGAGGCGCAAGCTGAAATTGTCATTAGCAATCTTCAATCAGGCACAAATGTTGGGGAAGAAATTGCTAATGACTTGGGCATTCCCCATGCAATTTTAACAAATTTCCCGCAAAACGATCCAGAAGCAGCAAATTATTTGAGTATGTTGGAGTACAATTTGGAGCAAATACGACAAGCATTTTCTGCTACGGGGAATAGTGCAAATTCTGCCTTGGGGCTGTTTGTTGGATTGACTAGTATAATTATTATTGCCCCCTATTTCCTCCACCAGGAAAAAAGAAACAAGCAGAAGAAACACTAAGAGCCAGAATCAAAAATTGAAGGGGAAAAAAATGAAAGCGGAATATGCTCCATTCAAAGTCCAAGAAGTTGTTGACCTTCTTGGACGTTTCCATACCCATTTAGGTCCCTACCTCATCATTGGTGCGAGAATGGCAGAAATTGCCATAGAGCGATTGGGGTTTGATCCCTTTAAGATGAAAGCAATCGTCTACACAGGGATTACCCCCCCTCTTTCGTGTATGGTAGATGGAATTCAATTTATCTCTGGTTGCACACTCGGTAAAGGCAACATAAAAATCGAAGATAGTGGGATACCAGAAGCAAAATTCATCAAAGACGACAAAACTATTCTCTTTCGTTTGCTTAAACACCCTGACCTCAAAGGTTTAGTAACGGAGCAAGTGCGACAAGTAGCACTCGAGTATGCCAAAATGCCGGCAGAGGATTTTTTGGAGATTTTGGAATGAGTTTCAGCTCTAACACCTTTCTACAAGCTCTTAATCCAAAACTATCTGAAATTCTCAACCCACGAGCAGAAAAAGCATTACAAGAAGGATCCACTGATGAAATCATTGTACTTGATAGTGCTACTACCGTCTACGAAGGAGAACGTATCCCAACAATACAGGATATCTCCCTTCGAGTGAAAAAGGGAGAGATTCTTTTTATTATCGGGCCAAATGGCGCTGGCAAAACGACTCTTTTAGAAACAATTTGTGGTATATTGCCTTTGCGTGAAGGTTCAGTGGAAGTTTTCGGCTTATCGACAAAAAAGTATGGGCATCAAATACGTAAACGAATTGGTTATGTTATTCAAGAGATGGATTTTGACCCTTCAGAGCCCTTTCTCGTCAAAGATGTTGTTTTAATTGGGCGGATAGGCCTAATTGGTGTTGGTAAACGTGTAACAAAGCGTGATTGGGAAATTGTGCGGGCTAGTCTCGAAGCCGTCGGGATGGAGGCGTTTTGGGGGAGACCGATCGGCAAACTTTCCGCTGGCCAGCAGCAAAAAGTTATGATAGCATCAGCTTTGGCGGGTGAACCTGAAGTGTTGTTATTAGATGAGCCATTTGCCAATTTAGACATAAATGCACGACATGACATTTATCAGTTGTTGCTAAAATTAAATCGAGAGGCAGGAGTAACAATTCTTTGTGTTTCACATAATTTAGGCATCCCTCCTGAAACAGACAAAGTGATTCTGATGCAAAACGGACGGATCATTATGAATAGTGAACGAGAAAAGGCACTCACTTCACCGTTATATAAAGCCTTTATTGAGCTTTCTCAAGCAGAAAAAGGAGTGTACAATGCCGCGAAAACGGCACAAGAAAAATAATGACATGGGAGGATGACCAATGGACTTGTTATTTTTATTTAGCAGACTTTCGTTGCAACTGCTTTTCAAGGTGATACTTGGCGCAACGCTTGCAGGTATGGCCTGTTCGTTGATAGGTGTTTTTGTTGTTCATCTTAAAATAACTGCAATAGGATTTTCAATGTCTCATGCTGCTTTTGCCGGAGCGGCATTAGGATTGCTTATTAACAGTTATCTCTCTTTTGATCCTCTGATTTCTGCGTCAATTTTTGCAATTGCTGTTGCTTTACTTTTAGGGCCAATGTCTGAAAAAACAAGACTGAACCCCAATGTTGTACTCGGGATCATTTTCACTTTGTCATTAGCTTTGGGGTTCATCTTCCTAAGCTTCTTGCCGTCCGGTGTTGTTAGCAGCGAAGCCGTTCAAATTCTATGGGGAAGCGTTTTTGGACTTGACTGGTTGGATTTCTTGCTTCTGGGATTAGTTAATCTTGCAATAGTGGCAATTATAATCATCTTTTACAAAGAATTCCTGGCGACAATGTTTCATCGAAAAGTCGCTTTAGCTGCAGGAATAAATGTGAGCTTCTTTAATTTCCTTATACTGTTTCTAACGGCATTAACGGTCTCATTCACCTTAAAAATTGTTGGAGCATTGCTAGTCTATGCATTAATCGTGAATCCTACATCAACAGTCTATCAATTTGCTTACGATACGAAAAAAATCTTCATTTTCTCCCCTGTTGTTGGTATAATTTCAGCCATAGGTGGGGTCCTCCTTTCATTCATGACAAACTTCCCTATAGGATCATCAATTATTATTGTTTCGAGTATTATTTTCGTTGTAAGCGTGATTTTTTCACCGAAAAAACGAAGGGGGATTGTACAACAGCATCAATAAGCTGGGAAACATTTCTTTCTATTAGGAGAGAAGAGTGAGATATTAAAAGTTCTTTTGCCTTTTTTCTCATTGTTGGTGTGAGGGGATGAGATAAATCTGGCCCTTTTGTACACCTTTTAATGCCAAAATGGCGTCGGCAAGCTTTCGAACTTCATCTTGCCTTCCACGAAGAAAAATCGTTTCCAAGCAAATATCATGTGTAATATGTGCATGCATAGTTGAGATAATAAGATGTCCAAAATCATGTTGAATCTCTGTTAATTTTAAGGATGAATCAAAGCCGTGATGATCGAAAATATATGTAAGTGAACCTACCACTTGAAGGTCTTTTTTAGCCACAAGAATTTCTTGGTCTAATTTCTCTCTAATTAGAAAACGAATGCCTTCGCTACGGTTAGGAAAGCTCCGCTGTTTAAGCCATACATCAAATTCTTTAAGCAAATCACTCTCGAGAGAAATACCTGTGCGTGTGATGGTTTCTTTTTTATCGGAACTTGTCATCTCTGCTTCCTCTATCAATTATCCATTATCTTTCACTTGAAAAATATTTTGTAGGAAAAAACACTCAAAAATAATCTTTCTTAAGAGGGAAAAATAACTAGTTAGTTCTTATAATCTATCAATCGAGTTCTTTACTTAACCGGATGTCTTCTTTAATGATATTTAACACAATGTGCGTTTCGGTTCGTTCGACAAAAGGCATGGCTAAAAGTTTTTTCGCAAACTCGCTTACTTCACGACGATTCTTGAATTTCGCAATTAAGATTGCATCTATTTTTCCAGTCACATCATAAACACTTAGCACACCAGGGAGCGCAGCAATTTCATGTTCGACTTTAAAGAGCTTTCCTCTTGCCAAAGTAAGTTCAATAATTACTGTTAAATCAAAGCCAAGTGCTTCATAATCAACAATCGCAGCGTAGCCTTGAATTACTTCCTCCTGTTCTAGTGTCTTGATTCTTCTCGTAATTGTTGTTAAGTGTTTTCCGGTCTGATTAGCAATTTCGAGTACAGGAGTTCTGGCATCGTCAATTAAGATTTGAAGTATTTTTTTATCAACATCATCAAGGATCATACTTTATCACTTCTTTTTGATAGTTAAATTATAAAGGAGGGCAAAAGATATAAAAATTATTGCCTTTTTTCTATAATTATGCTAAAAATATTGCATAAAGTAGCATTTTTTTGCAATAATGATTCACTGGTTACAGAATGAGTAAAAAATATTCTTAAGAGGTTCTGGAATGGATGGATTAAAAGAAAAACTGGAAAAATATCACACAATACAAGTGCAGTTCAGTGATATTCATGGTGTCTTGAAAAGTGTGACCATACCGAGTGAGAGTATGAAAGATAACCCGGAAGAAGGAATCTGGTTCGATGGTTCATCAATACAAGGATTTACCAGAATAATCGAATCAGATCTCTATTTGAGACCGGATATTAACACACTAACTGAATTGCCTTGGAATCCAAAGGTGGCCTGTCTCTGGGCAGATATTTATACTCCCAAAAATCTCCCCTTTAAAGGAGACCCTCGAGATGTGCTACGAAGAGTCTGTAAAAGAGCAGAAGAACTGGGCTTCAAATATAAGGTTGGAGCGGAACTTGAGTTCTTCCTACTTGAACAAAAAAATGGTTACTATGCTCCAATGGACCCAGCGGGATACTTTGATAGCTCACCATTTGATAAAGGGTTTGAAATTAAGCAAGAAATTCTTTTAGGTGCAAAGAAAATGGGCATACAATGTGAAATGGGCCACCACGAAGTTGCGAGGGGACAACAAGAGATTGACTTTCGCTATAGTGAAGCACTTGAAACGGCAGATAGGATTATGATGATGAAACTTCTGATCCAAACAATTGCTAGGCAACATTCTCTTATAGCATCGTTTATGCCCAAACCCTTTTTTAGGCAAAATGGGAGTGGGATGCATTGTCACCAATCCCTCTGGACTAAAGATGGTGAGAATGCATTCTACGATCCTGATGACGATATGCTCCTTTCAGACATTGCTAAACATTTTATTGCAGGGCAATTGAAGTTTGCTAAAGAACTTGTGGGAGTTATTGCACCAACAGTGAATTCCTATAAGCGTCTTGTTCCCGGTTATGAAGCACCTGTCTACATAAGCTGGGCACAACTCAATCGATCTGCCCTTATTAGAATACCACAAATACCAAAGAATAGAAGCTCCTCCGTAAGAGCTGAACTTCGATGTCCAGACCCTATGTGTAATCCTTATCTGGCTTTGGCAGTTATGCTGGAAGCAGGCTTAGAAGGTATTCGCCAAAAACTCCCAGCACCTCCACCTCGTCAGGAGAATCTTTACGACCTGAAAGGAGAAGAATTACGTTCCCTTAATGTCGATCAATTGCCTGCAAGCCTTTGGGAAGCAATAAGCTATATCAAAAAGTCAGCATTAGTGAAAGCTGTCTTTGAAGAACCACTTTATACCTCCTACATCCAAGCAAAATTAAAGGAATGGGATGAATATCGTTTACAAGTGACAGAATGGGAAAAGCAAAGGTACTTGATGCGTTATTAACCATTTTCCCATTGTTTTTTATTAAAATATCTTTAAATAATCTGGCAATTTAATACTATTTGGGGATTATTTATGAAAGAAAAATCGAAACTTGAAATTGCTTGTGAGAAAGTAATTGATAAAAAAGCTGAAGCATATCATCAGCTGTTATCAGAATTATTACTCCTTAATCCTCGTACAATAAAGAGGAATGATTCCAGATTTACTGCACAAGTAACAGCCATTCTTTATGATGAAAACATAGAAGACAAAGTATCCCTGTTATGTAATCTTATTGATGTAAGCGAATACAATAAAAAAACAACGATGCAAGAAATCAAATATGCAAAAACTTTACTGGAATTAGACCCTACATTAGAGAACACAAAAGCAATAATCAAAGAATTGAAGAATATGGGTTCTTCTGAGTATGAAGAGATACTACGAAAGGTAAATACCGACAAGCTGCGGATCAAGCATTATGCTTCCGGTGAGACTGTCATTCCACGAAGAAGAGCTTGAAAGTCAATCTCTCGATTTTGCTAAAAGTACTTTTTACGCAACACAAGACAAACCAGGTATTAAGGAAGAGGTAAAAAAAACAATTAAGAACTTGAAACGTTTTCTGGAAGAAATCACTCTTTGACTAAAAAGTATTGAAACATAGTAATCAAGTAGCCAATTTGCTTCGATTGATAATTAAAGGTCTAAAATAACTAAAGGGGAGATTATTTATTGAGGAGTTGAACGTGGCTAAGAAAACGAATCTTGAGCTTGCGTGTGAAAAGGTATTGGGAAATGAGGTAAAACAAGTCTATTTTTTGTTATCTGAATTACTAATCTTAAATCCCAGAATTTTGAAAAAAAAATGACACTCGTTTTACTGCACAATTAACTTTGATTCTTTTTGATGATAAAATTGAAGATAAAGTGAGTTTAATTTGCCAATTAATTGACGAAAATGAATATGACCTTGAGAAGGTAAAGACAGTTATAAATGAATTGAAGAATATGGGCGATCCAAATTACAGTCAAATAATGCGGAAAGTCGATATTAAGCAATCAATGAAGCTCTATTTTACGGGCGAAAGTTATACTCCAAGAAGTATCTAAAGCTTTTATCTACTATAATTAAAATGGAATAGCAAGTAAATATAACAGCCCAAAATTAGCTGATCTTGTAACTATCTCAAAAAAGCTTTCTCCCTCCAGAGAGTGATTCTAGAAAGAAGAAATCGAAGAAAATTATGAGAAACTCTGAAAGCTAAAGCAAAGGAGAAGTACTTTCTCGTGAAAAGAACAGCGATTGAAGACGAATTATCGGTAATTGTTAATCCTTTAAATAATGTACCACCATCATGCCATAATAGGAGGGTGCTTCATTGAGCAATAAATGTGGCTTATAAGCGGTTAAGCGATTCATCAACCCCTGGATAAGGACAAAGCCGATAAAGCCACACACTTTAGCTTCTGGCAGAAGAGAGGCAACCTTTTTTGTGAGAAGCTTCTCATTAAGGGTTTCTGCCCACTGTCCGAGTAATTTATCAGTTATTTTTGCTTGTTCAGAAAATCCATAGGGACCATCCTTTTGGTGGGTATGAGAGAGGTCTGCACTGATAATAATTACCACTCGTTCATCAAGTTTATTGAAAAATAAGCGTAGATCATTGCCAAGTGTAAGAGTTTCTGGAATCATGTCCACAGCATTTTCTAATCGTTTTAAAGGTTGAGACATAAGAATATACTTTGCAGGAATGTCCTTGAGGAACCACAAGGGAACAGATTCACCCCATCGAAGTTTGATCTCTACACTGGGGGTATAAGCTGCTAAACCACTTATTGCTGTTTCTTTCTCCAAGAGATAGCCTAAAAGTTGTTCGGTATAATTCGTCTCAATCTCCACCTGACAAACGAACTCTTCATATTCTCCATTCCATTCTGCAGAGCAGGATGCTTTTTCATTAAGATAAATGGCAAAATCATTTGAAAGAGAAATGCCATGAGGTGAAGTCAGGAAAATAATCTCCGGGCGCAAGTTTTGAATGGCCTTTTTAGTCTCAAGCATGGCATCATGCAATTTCTCGGCTTTTTGCTGCCTTGCTCTCTCTCTATCTAAGATCATGGCGCCATGAGGAACAATAAAAGCACCAACAATACCCATACTGTCAACCTTCTTGGAGATTTACACTAGACAAACATAGTATATTACTTTTTTGTCGAACTGTAACAACTTTATGACAAGAGCTTTATAACATAATTAAACTAAGAAAAGTAATTAAAAAAAAAGAAAAGGAAAGAAAAAGAATTACTTCGTCGAAATTCTTATTCCATCAAACTGAATTATTGGTGTAGTTAAAAAGCCGCTGGCAAGATGGTATTCTTTACCGATAGCTCGAATGTTATTAATAAGATCAAAGACATTTCCTGAGATTGACACGCCTGTAACTGGTTTGGTAATCTCACCATTTTCGATTAAATGTGCGCCTTTTGCCACACCGGAAAAAATGCCATTCTGGTGTCGAACAGTTCCCTGGTAGTTATGGATGATAAGTCCTTTTCGAGTTTCTTGAATCATTTCTTCTTTACTAACATCACCGGCTAATATCCAGGGCGAGTTAAAGAACGCGTTCGTAGGTTTTTGTGTGAAGGTAGCTTGATTGCCTAAACCACGCATTGCATGTCCGGTTGACTTGAGGTTTTCTTTATTGGCTGTTCGAATATTATGTAAGAATGTTTGAAGAATGCCATCTTGAATAATAGGGAGCTCATTTGTAGGGGTTCCTTCATCGTCAAATGGTCTAACGCCTGCACCACCTTGTAAGTCATGGGGTTTATCTATGAGCTGAAAATTCTCGGCTGCAACTTTATCAGCAAGTTTATCACGCCAGAATGAGATGCCCCGTTGTCGCCAGTCAGCGGAAGTGGTTAACCCTAGAACGATAGCTATCGGATTAAAAATCGCATTTGGTTCGAAAATTATTGGCCCGTCAAAGGCTTTTATGGGTTCTTGTTTCAAGCCATTAATCGCTCTTTTTCCAAGTTCGATGCCTTTCGAATAAAAATCAACATCATGCTTCCGGCTGAAAGCATCATCAAAAACATATCCGCCAGCACGAGTCTTATCACTTGCCACTGCCATTAACCCGGCTTGGAAGCTACTGTTTTTAGTGGTTACTTTCACACCATTCGAATTAATAATCGCTCGTTCAGCAACAATATTAGTGATATTACTGAGTACGGTACGGATTCGAGGATCAATACTGGTAAATCCTTTGAGAAAGTTCAAGCCATCTTTTGTCAAAGCATCAGCTGAAAGCTCTGCAAGTTCTTGTGAATAAGTTCCTTTAACAGTAGGCACAGTTTTAACTGTTGCAAGAGCAACACCTTCAATTTTCGGTGCGTGTTGAGCGATACTGTGAGCTTCTAATGCTGTTGCTAATAAGGAATCGAAAGTTAAGTTGTTCGTATAAGAAAATCCTTCAGCATTGTTATGAAGGACACGAATCCCCGCACCTGCTTCTTCTTTTGCTCTTTGTGTACCAATACTCAAACCATTAAGAATAACTTGCTGTTGTTTATTGTATGAAAGAAAAATCTCGATGGCTTCTACACCCTTCTTTTCAGAAGCATCAATAACTTTCTGACATGTAGGAAAGAGTTCTTCAAGCATAGTTACCGCCCTCCAAGAATAACTGTACAGGCAACTTTACCGCCACCTGCATCGACTTTTGCAAGCTGTTCTTTACCGCAAAAGCCTGTGCCAAGATTCAAGGCTAATTCCTTCCCAACACCCAGAGTGGAGGAAAGCACTTCAATAGAATTCCCAGACATGGTGGGACCAATAAACACTTTGTCAGTAAGTTTGCCATTTTTAATTTCTATTGCTTGGCCTGTACCTACCATGAATTCACCTGAAGTGTCCGCAGAGCCATTCATAAAGCCAGTGACGAAAAGGCCATCCTTAACAGCTTCAAATAATTCCTCGTCAGAAAAGTCGCCCGGAACAATGTAGGTGTTTCGCATCCGGACAAGGGGCTCATCATTAAAATTGAATGCTCGAGCATTGCCAGTTGGTTCCATATCATATTTTGCAGCATAAAATCGGTTGTTCATGAAACCAGAAACAACACCATTCTTGATCAACTCAACAGCACGTCCTTTGGTTCCTTCGTCATCATACATATACCAACCAGAAGCATCTTCGAGAACAGGGGCATCAATGATGGTAATAAGCTCTGAAACAATTTTCTGCCCTAATTTTCCTTTAGCAAAACTGCCGGCTTCCACCAGATCACTTTCAAAGAGGTGTCCGACAGCTTCATGAGCCAGAATACCCACCACAGTATTATCGATCACAACTTTCGTTGGGCCTCCAGGTGGAAGAGTAGCATCTAAATTCTTAGTGGCTGTTTCTGCAACATGCTGGGCAAGCTCCACTAACGGGTGTTCATCAACTAGTTCAAATCCTTTGGCTTTACTCCAAGCATCATGATAACTGGCAATTTTTGTCCCACGAACAGCTGTTGCTTGCACTCGCACAGCGGGAATAGCAATCTTTTGCTCAATTTGAGTTCCTTCGTTATTAACCACAATGCGATGGTCAATCATCTCTTCATAACCGATAGTATAGCTTTTGACTTCCGAAAAATCTTTGAAAGTTTTCTCTGCTTCTTTGATCATCTCCATTTTTTCTGCAATAGAAACATTCTGCAAAAGCTTCACTTGGTTTGTTTCAACCTTATCTTGTTGAGGTTTGACATCTGCAAAAACGATTTTTTCTTTCACT
>Ga0164310_10000629_pt1 | contig 19070 bp, 18 predicted proteins | sample GuaBasSedimGuay1_FD_121795 | JGI IMG/M metagenome (GOLD analysis project Ga0164310, IMG submission 121795) | Subseafloor sediment microbial communities from Guaymas Basin, Gulf of California, Mexico - Guay1, Core 4569-9, 0-3 cm | ecosystem: Environmental > Aquatic > Marine > Hydrothermal vents... | reverse complement strand
TGGGCATTTTATTGTGGCCAAAATAGTAGGAGTGCGGGTCAATCGCTTCTCTCTGGGCTTTCCACCTCGACTGATTGGCAAAAAAATCGGTGAAACCGACTACTGTATTTCAGCCATACCCCTGGGTGGTTACGTAAAGCTGGCCGGGATGATAGACGAAAGTCTGGACAAAACCCCGCTCCGGGGAGAACCCTGGGAGTTTCAATCCAAACCTTGGCTGCACAGGCTGGGAGTGATTTTGGCCGGGCCGCTGAGCAACTATTTAGTGGCCATTTTGCTTTTTGCTGGGTTGGTCCTGACAAAAGGTATCGGCTATGTTAAAGATACTACCGTGGGGGAGGTAATAAGCGAATATCCTGCTGAGAAGGCTGGCATCCGCGTTGGCGACAGGATTGTAGCTATCAACGGACAGCCAGTGACGCGCTGGGAGGATATGACCGAGATCATTCATAGCCGCCCAAATCAAGAAGTAACTGTAGAATGGGAACGAGATGGACAAAAGTTCGTAGCTGTGATCCACACACGTGCTCAGAAAGCTCCAGTAGATGGTGACATTCGTGAGATCGGCCTTATCGGCATTGGCCCAAAGGTTTACACTCGTAAAGTAGGCTTATTCTCAGCTATCGGCTATGGGGCGAAGCGTACAGTTTATTTGACCAAACTGATCTACGTGTCGTTGAAAAAAATAATCACTGGTACGGAATCGATCCGTTCGCTCGGTGGACCTCTGATCATTGCCAAGCTGGCAGGCGAAAGCGCCAGAACAGGATGGGATAGTGTTTTTGCTTTAATGGCTTTCTTAAGCTTGAATTTTGCTATTCTCAATCTATTACCCATCCCCGCATTAGATGGTGGGCATATGCTATTTCTTATCATCGAGGGTATCATCCGACGCCCTGTACCTACTAAGGTCAAAATGATAATTCAGCAAATAGGAATGGTAATCATCTTTGCCCTCATAATTCTGGTACTATTTAATGACATTCGTAATGTCTTCCTGAAGAAATAGAACCAAGTTTAAAAAGATTTGCTCGAAAAAGGAGGAAAAAACTATGGTCAAATTGTTCGGTCAGGAATTTACCCGGCGGGAACTTATGCGACGCATCGGCGACGTATCCCAGGTTGGTGGAGTTAAACATTATTTACTCTGGGATGGGAACCAACAAGGGGTAGAAGCAGTTGATTTTCGTACTGGAACCGGATTCAGCTTTACCGTACTTCCGGGACGTGGAATGGACATTTCCTATGCCGAATATCAGGGAAAATCATTGTGCTGGCGATCTCCCACCGGTGAGGTTGCTGCTTCCTATTTTGAGCCTGAAGGTTTTGGATGGTTGAGAAACTTTTTTGCTGGACTATTGACCACTTGTGGCCTTTCCTATTTTGGTGAACCTTGTACCGATGAAGGTCAAAGCCTGGGTTTACATGGACGGGCCTCCAATATTCCTGCTCGCAACGTTTGCGCTGCCGGAGAATGGCAGAACGATGAGTATGTAATGTGGGTCACCGGAGAAATTCGTGAGACCACAGTTTTTGGTGAAAACCTCTGTCTGAAGCGAAAGATTTCTACCAAATTAGGAGAAAATCGGTTTTTTATTCAAGATAAAGTGGAAAATTTGGGCTGGGAAAAAACACCGTTGATGGTCCTTTATCATTTCAACGGGGGTTACCCAGTAGTAGATGAGGGCGGTCGACTGCTCTGTCCCAAAGTTTCATTTGTACCACGCGACGAAGATGCTAAAGTCGAAGCCGAGAAACACGATCAATTCTTGCCACCCACGCCGCATTTCCGTGAACGGGTCTATCACATCGATTGCAAACCGGATGAGGAGGGAAACGTCTATGCCGCCTTGGTGAATAAGAATTTCAATCATGGCGAGGGTTTTGGCTTTTATATTAAATATAAAAAAGAGCAGCTCCCCGTGTTAGTGGAGTGGAAGATGAATGGAGAGGGGCACTATGTGGTAGGAGTTGAGCCTGCTACTAATAGGGTTGAAGGCCGACACAAAGAGCGCACCAGTGGCACGCTGAAATTCCTTGAACCAGGGGAAATCTGCCATTTCGATTTAGAAGTCGGGGTGCTATCTTCTAACGAAGAAATCGCTGAATTTGAACGGAAGATCAATAATGTTATTAAAGGATGAAAGTTACTATCGCACAACTGAACCCCGTTGTAGGAGATATCGATGGCAATTTAGCAACGGTAGTAAATACATTCGAGCGGAGGACTTAGCGTTATTTCCGACGTGCCCAAAACAATGGTTTATAAATTGGCTCACTACGTAAATAGGAACTCGGAAATAATCCCGAAGGAGATCATCGAAAAACCGCCATCAGCAGAATTAAAGCCCAATCAAAAAGACCAGGATACATTACCTCCATATGATATCCTTGATCAAATACTTCATTACTACGTAGACGAAGGTTATTCCATGAAGGATATCCTTAATTTAAACTTGGAGCCTGAAATAGTAAAATGGGTGATCCAAGCCGTCAATAGAAATGAGTATAAAAGGCGACAGGCAGCTCCAGGCCTTAAAGTGACTACCAAGGCCTTCGGAATAGGAAGAAGGATGCCTATTGCGGCAAAATACGAAGCTTAACTTGATTGTAAATCGTTAGTTTGCTGAGTCTTAATCTTCAAAAGGATTTCATCGCGGTATTTCACTTCCAGACAATGAAACTGTTCTCAGACCAAGGAGGCTATTATGACATTGAGAGAGCTTTCGCGTACAGTTGATCGCCCATTAGTCGTCCCTTTGATGGGATATCCTGGGGTGCAATTGACAAAATCCAGTATTAAGCAGAATGGATTCAATTGGGGATTGCATTTTTGGACGATTTATGAGCTGGTTAAAAAATTTGAGCCAGATGCTATTTTCTTCATGATGGACCTTTCCGTCGAAGCTAATGCATTAGGTTTGCCAGTACGTTTTCCCCTCCACGAATCCCCCTCCGTAGAATACCCATTGGTTAAAAAACTAGATGATCTAAATCAATTTCTTTCTTTAGATATTCTTAAAGATGGCCGAGTAACCGCTTTCATAGAAACCATGAAACTGATGAAAAAAACAATCGATATTCCTAAAGGAGGCTATGTCATCGGACCATTTACTTTAGCAGGATTGATGTTAGGTGCTAATGACATTGCCATAGCTACACTTGATGACAAGGAATTGGTATTTAAAGTCTTGGAGTTTTGCACTACCACTATCATACATTATGCCAAGGCATTGGTGGAAGCTGGCGCGGATATTATTGCTATTTTGGAGCCAACGGCAGTAATATTGTCGCCCGCCGCATTTTGGGAGTTCTCCGGACAATTTGTCAAAGAGATCATTAAAGAAATTAGCGTTATTCCTATTCTCCATGTTTGTGGGGGAGCAAGTAATTTACTTGACAAAATGGTTCTGACCGGGGCAGAAGGGTTAAGTTTGGATTCATTGGTGGATTTCCCCACCGCCGCTCAGAAAATACCTGAAGATATGTTTTTAATTGGAAACATTGACCCGGTAAGGGTAATGCGCAATGGCTCACCGGAAGAGGTTAAGAGGAAAACCCTTGAGCTTCTGGAAAAGATGAGACCATATTCGAATTTCATCCTCAGTACAGGTTGCGATTTGCCCCCGGAAACCCCACTGGAAAACATTGCCGCATTCATGGAAGCCGGCAAAAGCTATCGACGATGAGGTATGCAGAATGTAGTCAGATGATGCCCACAGTGTAGAATTACTATTCAGAGGGACTTATGCCAAAAGGTCTTTTACCACAAAGTTTGCCAGAAAGTTACACTGGTGAGACAAAAGAACTTTATAGTGTACCATTGCTAATAGGAAAGAGGAATCGGAGCTATGGTAGAACGCAATTCTGTTACCAGAAAAAACAATCTGGGCACTGATTTGTCCAGTGTTCTGACCCCCAAACTGGTGTGTTTCCTAGAATGTTCGAGGAAAAAAGAAGCGCTGGAAAAAATGATCGACTGTCTCTGTGCCAACTCGGAGATCAGAAACCGTAATGAATTGGCTGAGGGTATTTTTCATCGGGAAGAATTGATGAGTACTGGCATTGGAATGGGAGTGGCTGTTCCTCATGTCAGGTTGGCTTCCATAAAGAAGCCTGTAATGTGTGCTGCGGTATGTCGTAATCCAATTACAGATTATGAATCACTAGATGGAGCACCAGTCCGTCTCATTTTCATGATTGTAGCAGGAAAAGACCAGCATGCCCAATATCTAAGACTGTTGTCATCAATTAGCTCCAAGTTGAAGAATGAGAAATTACGCAATGCCTTAATTAGTGCTTCTGATGCTGAAACCTTTTGTCAAATCTTATCAGGAAAGGATAAATAACACCATGGAAAACGTAAATTTTACTATTATGTTCATCTTGGGGTTTAGCATCTTAGGCGGATTGATGGGTGCGTCATTCTTCCAGAAATTGCGCATACCCCAGGTGTTAGGTTACATAGTGATAGGTTTGATCATAGGTGAAAGTGGTCTAAGGATAATCAATCGTTCGGACGTCATTGCGCTTCAGCCGCTTACCTTTTTTGCCCTGGGCATAATTGGTTTCTTGGTTGGGGGCGGGCTAAAGGGCGAAAACTTCAAAAAATATGGTCGCCAGTTTTCCGCTATCTTGCTCGGAGAAGGTCTGGGAGCGTTTTTTCTTGTTGGTATCCTGGTCGCCTTGATTATGTTTAAATTATCCCATAATATTTCTATTGCAGTTGCTACAGGGGTTGTATTTGGCGCTATCGCCTCTGCTACTGACCCCGCTTCAACCATCGATGTGCTGTGGGAGTATCGTGCTTTAGGAATACTAACTACCTCGCTCACGGCAATCGTTGCCTTGGATGATGCCCTGGCCATGACACTTTACGGATTGGGGACCAGTGCAGCGCAGATACTAACAGGCGGCTCTGGCTCTATTTTAGAAGCGATAGAAAAAGTTGCTCTGACTCTTCTGGGAGCCGTGGGCTTGGGGGCAATATCGGCACTGGCCTTGAAGTTCATTTTGCAGAAAGTTCATCAGCCAGAGAGAAGTTTAGCTTTTGCAGTCGGTTTGCTTTTACTGCTTATCAGTATGGCTATTTCCTTGGATATTGATGTGATTTTAACTACCATGACATTGGGATGTGTGCTAACTAATATAGTTCCCCGTCAAAGCGAGAAACTGTTCAACCATATGCGTAATTTTTCCACTCCGATTTATGTTTTGTTTTTTGTGCTTGCAGGAGCTCGAATGGGCATATCTCGAATGCCAATTTGGCTTTGGGTTATCGTTATTCTGTATGTTATTGGTCGAAGCACAGGTAAAATGACCGGGGCATATTTGGGAGCTAGTATCACCCATAGCGCACCAGTGGTTAGACGTTACCTGGGACTTGGTTTATTTGCACAAGGCGGGGTTGCCATTGGTCTTTCCATTATGGCCAGTCATCATCTGGGTAAAATCATGGTAACTGAAAATTTAGCTCTTGGAGACGCGATTATCTCAGGCGTTGCCGCTACAACGTTAATTGTCCAGTTAATAGGTCCCCCTACTGTTAAGCTGGCAATAAAGCTAAGTGGTGAAATTGGCCGTAACATCACTAAGGAAGATGTGATTAACTCCTGGAAAGTTGCCGATGTTATGGACACTGATATTGTTACTATTCCAGAAAACGAACCTCTGAGCCGGGCTGCTCAAACATTTGTGAATCAGGACTATCTTGTTTATCCTGTCGTAAATCGCCACAACAAGATTGTGGGAATACTATCACTTCAAAATCTAAAAGATATCCTTGACGATCGAGATTCATGGAACTGGCTGGTAGCTTCTGATGTTATGACACCAGTCCAATACAGAGTAGTTCCGTCTTCACCATTGAAAGAAGTTCTCGAACAATGTAACCAGCTTCACATAGACCAAATTCCAGTTGTAAAAGAAAGTGACGGAGATGCCCCAGTAGGAATTTTAGATGTTGCTAAAGTTGAACAGCTTGTAGACAAAGAAACACTTCGCCGACAACAACCATAAAAAACTTGAATAACTACAAAAGCTCCAATACGATGTTTTTCAGAGAAAACAAACCTAAAGAAGGTAATAAGGTTTCCCAAGATCGCTATTACCTTCTCTATGAGCTTTTCCAATCCATATCCTCTACGCTTGAACCAAAAGAAGCGCTAAACCTTATCATTGATGCTGCCGTAAGGATCACCGGTGCCACCAGTGGCTCGCTTATCCTGGTGGACTGGGAAAAACAGATTTTAAACATCGAGGTATCTAGGGGATTTGTTAAACATATTGGCAATATCAAGTTGAGAGTAGGTGAAGGTATCACCGGTTGGGTGGCAAAAACTGGGCAGCCAGTCTTGGTCAGGGATGTTTCAAAAGATCCTCGTTACGTTCAGGTCAAAGAGGATACATTCAGTCAGAGCTGGCTGTCCCATTGAGGGTGGATGGCAAGCTCATTGGCGTGATGAACGTGGATAGTGTGAAGCTGGGTGCCTTTGGCGAAGAGGATCTTAATCTTCTCACACTTCTTTCCAAGCAGTCGGCACAGGTAATTCGGAATGCTCAACTTTTCGATACAGTGCGGAGGAAGGTGGAGGAGTTGTCGACGCTGATTGAGGTCAATAAAACCATTGCCAGCAATTTCAATCTCGAAAAGATTCTCAGCCAAATTGTCGAACGTGCGGCGAGGCTGATGAAAACCAAAATTTGCTCCCTCATGCTGCTTTCTGAGGACGGTGAAGAATTAATTTTAAAAGCACTAATGAGTTTACTTTGCTTACAAACCGTTGAAACACAGCTCCGCTTTATTATTGCAACTCTTCCTCTGTAGCTCATTATTCCCTTATGAGCAAACACTCACTACTACTCTTTCCAGAAAGAAATATTAGCCTTTCTCCTCCCAGGAGAAGGGGGATGGGGTAATTTCTCGGCCTCCTATGTTGGTTCCCTAAATTTAGGTTCCGGAAAGAACCCCCGAAGGAAGCTTTCCAGTGTATCATCGTAGACGGCATAGGCAAGAAATTCGATACCGCGTTGGTCACCCCAACTGTAATAAATGATTGTCCTACCACCAAATTCGCAAAGATCGACATCGGAGTTATTGATATTTACAGCCCCGGCGATACGCCTTCTCTGTGATGCGGTGAGTCTGGGATTGGCAATGATCTTGTCCATCTCAGAGGATTGCATCACTGGATTTAAAGGACTGTTTTGCCAGTGAACGAGGTCCTGTGAGCGAACGATATAAGATTCATAGATTGGGCCGGGCATAGTTTCGAGATAAATCATGTAATAATAGCCATCGAGGAAACGCAAGGCAGGACAAGCAGTGTAGCGCTCCTTGGAGAAGACACATTCAGAAGGAGTGAGCCGCCAATGAAGCAAATCGTCAGATTCGGCAAAGCGTATCGTGAAGGGTACCCCAGTTTCTTCAGGAGGTGCACCAATTTCGAAGGCCATGATGTATTTCCCTTTGCCTTCACAAACGGAGTTGTTGTAGATTTTCCATCCCGGAAGATTTAAGACAGATTCCGATTCCCACGATTTCAGGTCATCAGACCAAAAGGCTTTTATCTCGGTACCTCCCCAAGCATTCACACCATAAACAAAAACGGTGTCGCTCTGCACATGTGCACTACCAAGGTGGTAGTTCGCAGCGAAGGCAGGAGTGGGGTGTCTGGTTTCCACATCAATAAAACGGAAATAAGAAGTGCCTATCCGATTGGGTTTGTAGTTAGCGCGCACGTATTCAAAACGATATAGCCGATTGTGAAAGACTATTGGTGTAGTTTCGACCATATCGCAATCGATGGTTCCCATTTTCCTGATTAACGGTTTGCCTGTCATATTTCTACAAATATTTGACACTTCTACGGCGTCGTCTTTCGTATGGGATCTGCAAGCTTCGAAATGGAGAAAGTTTGTAGTTAAAGCTGTCTGCTGATATCTAAAGGTGCTACCTGCATCTATTTCTGACCTAATAAGAAGAATGTCCAAAGCAGCCAAAGAATAACCAAAAGGGCTTTGAGGGAAGACGCTTACCCTTTAATCACGCCGATAGGATGCAACTTGACTACCATTTTGCCAATTCCGGCTCCGGCTACGGCCTCTACTACATCAGAGACATCTTTGTACGCTTCGGGAATTTCCTCTATCATTGTGGCACGACTTGCTGCCATTGCATAAATGCCCCTGTCAGCCAATTCACGATGAATAGCGCGCCCCTTAGCGCTTTTTATCGCCTGCCGACGACTCAGTCGTCGGCCAGCACCATGGCAACTGGAACCAAAGGTTTCCTGCATTGCCTTTTTCGTTCCGGCTAATACATAAGAATATCGTCCCATATCGCCGGGGATCAACACCGGTTGGCCCACCTCTCGGTAAGCTGCCGGTACTTGAGGATGGCCGGGGCCAAACGCCCGTGTGGCTCCTTTGCGGTGTACAATTACCTGCATCTCTTTTCCATTAACAGTATGAGTTTCCAACTTGGCGATATTATGAGCTAATTCGTAGACCAATTCCACACCAGCTTCCCTGGGACTGATATTAAGGGCATTCACAAAAGCCTCACGCACCCAATGGGAGATCACCTGACGATTGGCAAAAGCGTAATTGATAGCACAATTCATAGCAGCGAAATATTCCTGCCCCTCGGGAGAATCGAAAGGAGCACAGCACAATTGCTTGTCCGGCAGTTCAATGCCGTATTTTTGCGAAGCTTGCAGCATCTTGCGGATGTAATCATCACAAACTTGATGACCAAAACCACGAGAGCCGGTATGCACGATAATCACGATTTGATCTTTTGCTAAACCAAAAACCCGAGCTGCTTTATCGTCATAGATCTCCTCTACAAAATCTATTTCCACAAAGTGATTACCAGAGCCGAGTGTACCCAACTGTGGGCTTCCACGTTTTAAAGCCTCCTGGCTTATTGTGGCTGGATCGGCATGGGGCATTTGACCATTTTCTTCAATGTATTCCAAGTCTGCCTCATCCCCATATCCGTTTTCTACTGCCCATCTGGCACCCTTGCACAGTACAGAACGTTCGTCCTGAGAAGACAACTTCAGCACTCCCTTAGAGCCAACTCCTGAAGGAATGTGCTGGAAAAGCGATGCCACAATTTCTTTGACCTTCGGCTCTACATCCTTTCTAAACAGATTGGTACGCATCAGGCGCACGCCACAGTTAATGTCGTACCCCACGCCTCCTGGAGAAATGATCCCTGTTTTAAGATCAAACGCTGCTACTCCTCCAATGGGGAAACCGTATCCCCAATGAATATCAGGCATAGCCATTGAGCGAAGCAAAATCCCCGGCAACTGTGCCACATTGACCACTTGCTGTAAACTCTGGTCGGCACGAATATCATCCATCATCTGATCTGAAGCGTAAACACGTCCCGGCACACGCATTTTTCCAGTTTTAGGAATTTCCCAAATGCAGTTTTCAATTTTTGTTATTTTAATTTCGTTCATCTTCCTTACCTCAAAAATTTGACCTTTACTGATCAAAATAATCAGCCAGATCAGCTCTGGCCATTCCTGTGTCAAGAGCTACTTTTGCAACTGCTTTTGCAACTGCCCAATGAACACTTTTATCCAGTGGATTTGGCACCAGTTCCCCTTTCGGGGCAAGATCAGCGATAGTTTTAGCAGCAGCCATGTACATTTCATCGCTGATTCTGGGCACATTAGCATCTACTGCTCCCCGCAAAATTCCAGGAAATCCCAACACATTATTTACAACCTTTCCATCAACCGCGAAAGATGCTCCTGCAGCAAGAGCAACTTCAGGCTCAATTTCCGGGACCGGATTAGAGAGTGCCAGAATAATCTGGTTCTTTCGAACCATTTCTTTCTTTATTAAGCCTGGAACACCTGTAGTAGCGATCACAACATCCGCCTTTCCCATAATTTCTTCTAAAGTTGAAGGGATGCCTCCCGCCTTTTGTAATCGTTGTTTTGCCTCCTCAGATAAATCAGCCCCTAAAATTGGCTTTTGAGTATAATGCATGAGCATTTTTGAAATAGACATCCCCGCTGCTCCCAATCCAATTTGACCAATGATGGATTTTCGCAAGTTTATTTTTGCCATCTTAGTTGCATTCAAAAGAGTTGCTGTCACCACCACGCTGGTCCCGTGCTGATCATCATGCATGACGGGAATATCCAACCGCTTTATCAATTCTTCCTCAATCTGGAAGCAACGAGGTGCTGAAATGTCTTCCAATTGAATTGCACCAAAGGTAGGAGCGATATTGGTAATTGTATCAACGATTTGCTGGGAGTCTGTTGTGTTCAAAAGAATGGGCACACCCGAAAGCCCGACAAAGGTCTCCATTAAACTAGCCTTACCTTCCATAACTGGCATTCCTGCTACAGCGCCGATGTCTCCCAAACCGAGAATTGCAGTTCCGTCTGTTACAATTGCCACCAGATGTTTAATAGCTGTAAAGCGTCGTGCCAGAGATCTTTCATTTTTTATTTTCAGACAAACCTCGGCTACACCCGGAGTGTAAACTCGGCGTAAGTCCTGCAGAGTTTCAATCTTATAACGGCTTCGGACAGCTATTTTCCCGCCCTGATGCATCTCTAACACTTCATCTCGAACTTCCAAAAGCTTAACATCCGGGACCTGGTTTATGGCGTCCAAAAGTTTCTGCAGATGGACTTCATTATCAGCAAACAAAACAATGTCACGATCAACATGATAAGTTAGAAAATTGACTGTGTTAATTTGTCCCACATATCCACCTACGTCTCCAATTGCCTTCAGAAGATTTCCGAGAACCCCAGGTTTCTGAACATTTCGGCACCGAATTGTGCGCATTACTTTATTTTCCCACCACATTACAATCTTCTCCTCTCAATAGCTCATAGATCAAAAATGACCTGAGCAAACCATCCATCTTTTCGCTTCTCAAGTTTCAATTGGTGGTAGGTGGCGGCTTTTACCTCATGTAAGATTGGATGCTTTTGATCATCGAAATCTTCACCTTCCCCCAAAGCAGATAGCCGATTCTTGTTTAATGAACAAACCTCCCATTTAGCAAACAATTTTCCCTCTACTTCAAACAAATAATTAATCTGATTAAGCCATCTAATCATTAATTCCTCAAGCCCATTTGCTTCGACAACAATTTGGTTGCGAAATTTAGGCTCAATTTTTTCTACTTCAGTAATAATCGAAGTAAATCCTTCAGCGGCATTGGCAAAAAGCTCTGGGAGAGTAGTACCATAAATTTTAAGCCCGATATCTCCGGTATGTTCCAAATACTCAAATTTTTTGGGTCTAATGGTAGATACCTCATTCATAATTGTTACTCGAATTCTAATCGTTCTAATTGCTGCAAAACGTACTGCCGAATCTTTGCAGGTTTTGGCAACTCACGTAGAAGCTGTCGATTTTGAACAAGTGGTTTTAATAAAGGCTCATAGTCTTGGCCACATTGACATTGAGGGCTAAATGTCTGTTTGGTCTGGGTAACAAGTGTGGGGACAACTTGCGCAGTTAAACAGTTTGGGCAGCGGAAAACCTGCTTGCGTCCAGACATCTTACCACGCTTGGCAACGGGATTCCCTTCGATTTCCACAATATCCATGGCGTAGTCTAATACAGGCGCACTACTAATAGCAGTGCCTACACCATAAGCATCGACAACAGGATTTAACTCCAAGATCTTGTTCTCATCCAATCCACCAGAAACAAACAATTTAATATCATGGAACCCGCGCAAATCCAACTCCCAGCGCACCTCCTTTAAAATGGACAGAAAATTACCACGACGGGACCCAGGAGTATCCAAACGCATACCGAAAAGACGCCCTTTCAAAGCTTCGGCAACTCGGATAGCTTCAAATTTTTCATCACTGAAAGTATCAATCAAAGCAACGCGTGGGACTGATTTGTCGATTACCTGATCGAACGCTTTCACAGCTTTTACTGTATCTCCCAAAAGCAGAATCAAAGCATGGGGAATAGTACCGGAGGGTGGCAAACCCAAAAGTTCAGCGCTTTTGATCACCGCCACTCCATCACAACCGCCAATGTAAGCATTGCGTTCCACCATGGGGGCCAAAGCAGGATGCATGCGACGTGCGCCGAAACTAAGCACCAACCTCTCCCCGGCTGCTTTCTTACAGCGAGCTGCCTTGGTTGCAATTCCGGAAGCCTGACAAATCAATCCCAGAATTGCGGTTTCGTAAACGCCAAATTCTAAATAACGTCCTTCAATTACTAAAACAGGCTGTTGAAGACCAAAAATTGTACCCTCCTCCATTGCCCAAACGTTCACATCCAAATCCTGTAATAGATGAACTACTTCTTCTAACCCGGCAAATACTCCCCAGTTGTAACTATCTGGGAGATTTTTTACCACAAATTCAGCTACCACCCGTTTGTCAACCCGCTCAGATTTTAGCACTTGCTGGGTACGATGGAAATAAACATCAGTGACCTTTCCGGATTTGATGTCTTGTTCGCTGGCGACATGAAATTGTTTTCTTTGCATAGTGTTAAGCCTCAGCTAATACGACGATCATCATCCAAAATTACGCTCCTAATTTTTTTAATCGAAGCGCATGTGCCAGTGCCAAACCCATCAAATTCAAGGTGGGTTGACGTCCCAACCCACCCCTAATACAACTAATTTCATCAAACTTGTCCACTTCATCCACTCGAGCAGTAGAGGCATGCAATAATACCGGCACTGGATGCCAGGAATGACTTTTCAGCAATGCTGGGGTAGAGTGGTCTGCAGTTACCATTAGCACCTCTGGATTCATTTCCACCAATCGCGGGATCTGTTGATCGACTTCTTCGATCACCTTTACTTTTGCATCAAAATCACCGTCTTCACCCCTGGAGTCGGTGTATTTAATATGAATAAAAAAGTAGTCATACTGTTGAAAAGTATCCTGAAATGCTTTAAATTGGCTTGGTATGTCAGGAGTAATGGGATGTAACACCATTCCGACCATTTGAGCTACTCCCCGATACATTGGATAATTGGCAATTGCGTAAGAACGAAGCTTAAAACGTTTTTCCATTGAGGGGATATGTTTGTATTTGTCCACACCTCGGAGCAATAGCATATTGCCGCGGGGTTCATCAGCCAGAATATCGCGAATTTGCTTGAGTAAATCTTTGAAGATGGCAGCTGTTCTTTCTGCTTCTGGTGATAAAGCTATGGGATCCAGGGGAGGCACTCCGATCTTTTGTGGGTCAGTATCGGCAACCTGCCCCGATAAACCTTCGCCACGCAGAATAATCACTGACCGATATTCCTTAGTAGGTTCAATAAAAAATTCTATTCCCGAGGGTACGGAGATATTCTTCTTAATTTTCTCGCATAATCTTTGATTTTCCTCGGTGGGTAGGCGGCCGGCGCGACGGTCTACCAGATTACCATTCTCGTCAATAGTAGCAAAATTGATGCGAGCAGCTACGTCACGATCTGTGAACTTGAACCCTATCCCGGCTGCATCTAAAACTCCACGGCCTAAATTGTACTCAAAAGCATTGTAGCCAAATAACGAGAAGTGGGCGGGACCGCTACCGGGAGTCACTCCTGGCCAAATGGGGTCCAAAAGTCCACACACCGATTCTTTGGCCAGTTGATCAAGATTCGGTGTGTGTGCTTCTTGCAACTCTGTACCAGATTTGCCGGGTATCCGCAGCCCTCCTAATCCGTCCATCACCAGCAAAACGATCTTAGTCTCGTTTTCAATGGTCAGCTCGTCTAAAAAGTAATTGTCCATTGTCTTGCCTCCTTTCAACGATTAAAATCTACACAATCCAATATCTGAAACGACTGCCAGATTGAAGTGCGATTTAATTTAGCTACTGGTACAGGCTGTCGTTTAAAAGCATAATGCCTAATACGTTGAATAACATCAGATATCAATTTTTCATCGAAACCAAGTTTTTGAGCTTGAATCAATGAACCTTGCCCTTCAATTAGAAAATAGAGTAGTTGATCAATTTCACGATATCGATAACCAAGTTCCTCTTCATCGGTCTGACCTACCCAAAGGCCAGCTGTAGGAGGTTTGTTAATGATTCTTCGGGGAATATTTAGATATTCTGCTAATTGTAACACCTGGGTTTTGTACAGATCACCAATGGGTTTCAGATCGGCGGCTGCATCGCCCCACAGGGTAAAATAACCCAGAAGAATTTCGGTTTTGTTGCTAGTACCCAGAACCAGGGCAGAATGGTACTTTGCCTGATCATAAAGAATTGTCATGCGCAACCGAGCCATAAGGTTACCTCGACGCAGACGGTCTGGATGCCCCACTAATTTCTCTTCCAATAATTTCAGCAAGGGGGTAATCTCAAACTTCTGCACCTGAATATTGAGCATATTAGCCAATTCTTCTGCATCGTTTAAATCTTCGGCTGCGGTGGTATCTGAAGATAAAAGGAAGGCAATAACATTTTGACACCCCAGCGCTCGTACTGCTAATGCAGCCACCACAGAAGAATCCACACCACCCGACAATCCCAGAATTCCTTTCTGCAATCCGGTTTGATGGAATTGTTGCCTCATAAACTGGGTAATTAATCCTGTCACCACTTCGGGATTAATAGACAACTCTTTGACCAAATCTCGTTTAGATTTACTCATCAAAACACCTCACGTGATGTTACACAATTAGCAAAAGACAATTCCGACGTTCTTACGCTGAATTTACCGGGGGGTGTTCGGCAGAATTTGGCAATGGAGCAATAAATTTAGGATGGTTACCAGCAATTACGACAGTTACTTCACCACGAGTTTTCTTTTCTTTGAACTCCCCTGCTAAATCATGAAGAAATCCTCGCCGCACCTGCTCATACATTTTGGTAAGCTCGATGCAGACGGCTGCCTTACGATTACCAAGCACAGATAACGCCGTTTCGAGCAGCTTTGCTACCCGCAAAGGAGATTCAAAGAGTATTAATGTGTGGGGTGAATTTTTTTCCATCTCCAAGAATCGTTTTGCTGGACCTTGTTTCCGGGGCGGAAACCCCTTGAAGGTGTAACTGGAAGACGGAAGTCCTGAAACCAGAAGAGCCATGGTAACTGCACTGGCTCCTGGGATTACTTGCACAGAGAATCCTTGTTCAATAGCGTCGGTGATAATGCGATAGCCCGGGTCACTTATTCCTGGATATCCGCTATCCGAACAAAGCGCCACATCCTTGCCTTCTGACAACAATTGAAGGATATGTTTGCCAACCCGCTCTTCATTATGCTGACGGTAGGAAATAATTGACGACGGGAACGGGATTTTAAAATGTCGCAAAAGAACACGTGTTCTCCGCGTGTCTTCACAAGCCAGAACTTGTACCTCTCCTAAAATGCGCACCGCCCGGTAGGTCATATCCTCAAGGTTTCCGATAGGAGTAGCGATTACAAACAAGTTCGACATAAAGTAACTCTAAAGGTAATTCTCGCAATAAATCTCTTTTAAGCTGAAGCAACACCTGGAAGACTGATTGGCGAAAGCGGTAAGAAAAACTAAAAAACTTGATAATTTTCAAAAACCTTCCGAAAATGGAATCCGTAAATTGCGAAAGTAATCGCCAACGGGAAAAGTCGTGGACGTCTGAACAATGACCAAAAGAAAAGTTTCCAGTAGTGAAACCTTTCTTTTCCCATTATCCCTAGAAATAATATGGATTTAAAAAGCGGTTCAAGGTCGCTAATATGAAAGTGAAATGTTCTTTTCTGCATCAACTTATATTCTTTTAAAAATCGTTTAACGCGTTCATAGTACTGTTTAGGAGAATAAATTGTGTTAACAATTTTTTTGTAGCCTTCAATAAGTGTCTGGTAGTCCATTTTAGGAATAAAATTGATTGAGAAATCGGTATTGTCACCGGTTATATCCTTTAACAATCTATTTTCTTTTACCAGCCGCTGGTACAGTTTAGTCCCGCGGGGAGCATTTAGCAATCCGACCATGGCAGTAACAATTCCACTTTCCTGAATAAACTTAATCTGTCTTTCAAAAATTGACGGTGTATCATTATCAAACCCGACAATAAATCCGCCTTGTACCTGCAAGCCAAACCTTTGAGCTTTTTTAACACAAGCTATTAAATCCCGATTTTTGTTTTGGAGTTTACCACATTCAGCCAAACTTTCTTCATCAGGAGTTTCAATGCCCACAAACACCGATTCGAAGCCAGCCTCAACCATCAGTTCCATTAGTTCATCATCATCTGCCAAATTTACAGAAACCTGTGTCTGAAACGTAAAAGGATATTTTCTCTTTTTCATCCAATCAATAACAGCAGGTAGAATTTCCCTTTTCAATTTTCTTTTATTCCCTATTAAGTTATCATCAACAAAAAATACTCCTCCTCTCCAGCCCATAGAATATAATTTTTCTAGTTCATTTACTACCTGTTCTCTGGTTTTCGTTCGCATTTTGTGCCCGAAAAGCAAAGTAACGTCGCAAAATTCACAATTGAATGGACACCCCCGCGAGTATTGAATACACATACTAGCATATTTTTTCATGTTAACCAGTTCCCAAAGCGGAATAGGTGTTTCCTTTAAATCCGCAAATTTTTCATGCACATAAGCTTCTTGATTTGGACAGCCATTATTTAGCATATCAGGATTTTGGTCAGCGGAGTAAACATGTTTGGCACATCCATTTTTCAGATCTTCTAAGAAATATTTGAGTGTAATTTCAGCCTCATTAAGCACAAAATGGTCAACGCTCTCAAAATCTTCATACCCGGTGGTAAAAAGTGGTCCTCCAGCGACAATCTTAACCCCCACTTTTTTGCAGCTCTCAATCACTTTTTTAACAGACTCTCTTTGAACGGACATAGCACTAATAAACACGTAATCAGCCCACTCAAGGTCTTTGTCTCGCAATGTTTCTATGTTCATATCTACAAGTTTCTTCTCCCATTCATGGGGAAGCATTGCTGCTACAGTCAACAGCCCTAAAGGTGGAAAGCTGGCTTTTGGGGAGACAAATTTCAAAGCCCACTTAAAACTCCAGAACGTGTCTGGATATTCTGGATAAACTAAAAGAATTTTCATGGTAGACTCCTTAAAATTTTGATGTACTTTAACTTTACACATACAAGATACAAAAAATTACTGAGACATGCAACACAAATATATGATAAACTTAATCAATTCGATATGGTGCATTCCAGTAAAAGCGAGTTAATCCCTTAGGAGTACCGAACCAGACATAATCTCCCGCAGGTAAAATCGCCTGTACAGTATTGTCCAATAGACCATCTTCAGTAGTAAACAATCGCCAAGTTCTACGTTGTTTATCGTATTTGTAAACAGCTTGTTCTGTTCCGACCCAAACTGCTTTATCAGTGGCTTTGATAGTAATTACAGGTAAGTTAGTTGCAAATCGCCGTTCTGGGGGACCTTTCCATACACGGTGAACCCTATCGTACACTTCTACTCCAGTAAGAGTACCAAACCAAACTTGATCATTGTTAGCAGAAACGGCAGTTACTATCCTTGCACCTGGACCATTGGGTCCGCGATAGTACCCACCAATACGCTTTACGGTATCATAAAAATAAATCCCGTAATTAGTACCAGCCCATAGCTGCTGCCTATCCAGTTCGATATCGAAAACTGTTACCTTATCAGCAGGGTTAGTAATATGTTCAATTATCGGAGCCCCCTTGTCAATCGAGTGTTTATCAATACGGTCCAGACCATCCTCAGTGGCTATCCAAACTGATTGGCTATCCACGATAACGTCATAAATATAATTATCCGAGAGACCATCGAAAACGGTGTAAGAATACCATTGATTCTTTGACCTGGTATAGCATACCAATCCATCCAAAGTACCAAACCAAACATAGCGACCATCGGGGGCAATTGAGGTGACATCATCGCTACGCATTCGGGTGAGGTAGCGCGCCTCGAAATATTTCCAAGTATTGTGTTTTTGATCCCAATAAGTAATTCCCTTAATGGGATCACTATGCTGTACACCTCCAATCCACAATCCTGAACCATCTGAGGCAAGTGCATGGACATCCTGCCCGATTAAGCCAAATGGGAGCAATCTCATATTTTGAGTCCGCATATTAGCATTGCCAGCTCCCCATCCCCTGGTACCGAACCACAATGTTTGCCAGGGGTCAACTGCGTAATATGAGAAATCAAATTGTCGGAGTTTAAAGTCCTGGAGATAAGTTCGATCAGGCCCAGGGAAAAAAATAATCCCATCGGGCAAGAAAAACTGTGGCAAGGTTAGTGGCACAAATCCCTTTTCTCCGAACCAAATAATCGAATCCTTATTATCCTCTGAGGTACGCAGGGTTTCTTTGATAAATTCCATATCGGACTTAGAAGCAACGAAAGTTTGACCCTCCGCAGTAACCAACCAAATTTGATGCTCAGAAAATCCAATAGAAGTAACAGGCCCGCCGGACATACCCAGCTCATCGTAGTAAAGAGTACGCCAACGCCTAGACCCGGGGTTATAGTAGCATACCGCCTCGGTTGTAGCACACCACAAATGGCTTGTACCAACATCAAACGCAACTGTCAAAATGTTATTACTGGGTAATCCGTTACTGGTAGTAAAGGGGAAGTTCCAACGGGATTGAAAGATATCGTAGCGAGTAATGCCACCGGTAGTGGCAAAGTAAACATACTGCGTTCCAATAGCCAGAGAGTTCACATAACGCGTGTTACTGTAACTAATCCAATCTCCTTCTTCATAATGAATATTAGTACCAGAAACTCGTCTTTGAGCCTGTCCTGCTGGGATTAGAAGAAAAGCTATCAGCAACATTAAAATTGTTCGCTTCCAGAAAAATTCTTTATGATTGAACACAAGCATATTGCAACTCAATTAGAAGAGTCTGCCAGATTTAAATAGCAATAAGCTAAATACGCCATAAATCCAGCTCCCACGGACAGGGCACTTTCATCTACATCATAGCGGGAGCTGTGCCAATACTCAGCCGCTCCCTTTTCAGATTTGCCAGTGCCTAATCGGAAAAAGCTTCCCTTCACTTTTTGCAGATAGTAGGAAAAATCCTCACTTCCCATACTAGGGCGGGTAATTTCC
>Ga0164310_10000628_pt1 | contig 19079 bp, 27 predicted proteins | sample GuaBasSedimGuay1_FD_121795 | JGI IMG/M metagenome (GOLD analysis project Ga0164310, IMG submission 121795) | Subseafloor sediment microbial communities from Guaymas Basin, Gulf of California, Mexico - Guay1, Core 4569-9, 0-3 cm | ecosystem: Environmental > Aquatic > Marine > Hydrothermal vents... | reverse complement strand
ATTAAGGTATTTAAACCTTTCTAATTTGATATAACTACCAAGTAGTTACAGAATTAATGATCCTTCTTATGCACAACTTTCCCACTTTTTTGCAATTCTTCCTCAGATTCACGTACTAATTCCTTCTCTACAGCAGCCTCTGCGATAGCATCTTGCTCTGGATCCGACTGCTTAAACATATCAGAACCAACAGGCATCGCGTCGTTCAGTGGAGGAACATCCTGATTGGGAGTTTTAGGCAAACTCGGATTGTAATCCCCATTTTCCCCCTCCAGCTCTTTCAAAATTGTATCCTCAATATCCACGTTTTCCGGACTCATAGCCTTAACAGGAACCTCCATAGAGTCTTCTTCTTCCTTCTCTTCTTCAGGAAGGGCTGCTTCACCAGCCGGCTCTTCGATAACCTCAGCAGGCCTATTCTTCTCTATTTCCGCAACTACCTCACTAATCTTCCTCGCAGCATCCGCATTAACAGAAATGCTACTAATTCCCCTCTCAACCAAAAACTTAGCCATTTCCGGCTTCGAACCAGCCTGCCCACAAATACTTGTCTCAACCCCATAATTTTTACAAACTCTCAACACGTGTTCAATCTCTCTCAGAATCGCAGGGTGTGTAGCATCATATAGGTCCTGAACCTCCTCATTGTTCCTATCCAGTGCCAATGTAAACTGAGTCAAATCGTTCGTACCAAAACTAATAAAATCAATTCCCTCCTCACAAAGCTCCTCAATTATTTGAACAGCCGCAGGCGTCTCAATCATAATCCCCATCTTAATGTTCTTTGTCAGACCAACTTCTTTAGCAATCTCTTTAGCTTTCTTCAATTCCTCAACTCTAATCAACAATGGAATCATTAAACCAACATGTTTGTCAGGAAACTCGTCCGCAATTTCTTTAACGGCCTTAAGCTCCGCCTTAAAAATCTCAGGATGCTTCAAACTAAATCTGATTCCATGGTCTCCCATCATCGGATTCGACTCTTCGTCTTTCGGCGCACCTTTCAACCCGCTATACTCATCAGTCCTAACATCAGACGACCGGACCCAAATTTCTTCATAAGGCGCAATCATCTTCTTAAGATTAGAAACAATCAACTCAATGTATTTGTCTATCTCTTTATCCTCAACAAAACCAAGCGGATGCTTCCCACCAGTTGCAATAATTCCTTCAAGCCTCGACAAACCAATCGCCTTACACTGAGACTTTGCAGCCCGTTCAGCGCCAGCAGGCAAGTCAGCAATAACCTTAATCTTAGTCTTCGTAGGAACAATCGGCTCGATTTCAACTAGCTTCGTCTCCCCTTTTCCTTCAATAATCTTCCCGTTATTCCCATCGACAGTTATCACATCTCCATCTTTCAATTTTTCAGTTGCCTCTCCGGTTCCAACAACTGCGGGGATTCCCATCTCTCTAGAAACAATCGCCGCGTGTGAAGTCACCCCCCCTTCATCAGTAACAATCGCAGCCGCCTTTTCCATAGCAACAACCATATCTGGATTGGTCATAGCAGCAATCATCACATCCCCTTTCTGAACCTTTTCCAACTCAGATAGATCATGAACAATTTTAACAGTACCCGACGCAACTCCTGGCGAAGCACTCAAACCATCTAACAAAACGTTTCCTGCAATCTCACCATCTTCTGATTTCTTAAACTGTGTCGTTATCGGCCTAGATTGAACAATATAAATTCCAGACTTATCAATCGCAAACTCAATATCTTGCGGTTTCTTATAATGTTCCTCCAACTGTCGAGCATGCTGCGCCAACCGCTTGACCTCATAGTTATTCAAAACCTTCTTCTTCGCCCTCTCCTCTTTTAGTGAAACAGTCTCCGTATTCCCCTCGGCATTCCTAATCACCGCACATTTCTTAATCGAGACATTCTCATCCACAACCTTGAAATTATCCAGATCCTTATCAACAACATAGTGGTCCGGCTTTATTTTCCCAGAGACAATCCCCTCACCAAGTCCCCAGACAGCTTCAATAACGATGCTCTTGTCATCACTCGTAGGGTTTTGCGAGAACATAACTCCCGATTTCTCGGAGTCTATCATTTTCTGAACAACAACAGACAACAAAGCCTTGGAATGATCAAAACCCTTCTTTTCTCTATAATAAATCGCTCTCGCAGTAAACAAAGAGGACATGCACTTCTTCACATTCTCTAAAAGTTGCCCCTTGCCCTGAACGTTCAAGAAAGTGTCTTGCTGTCCCGCAAAACTCGCATCAACTAAATCCTCTGTCGTCGCACTGGAACGAACAGCAACAAATGGTTCTTCATGTGATTCATCCAAAATTTTCATAACATCCTCCCCGCCCTTCGCTCCATCCTTATTTACAGACAAAATCTCATAAGCCTCAACAATCTCGTCTTCCATCTCACTAGGAAACTCTTCTTTCTCAATAGTCTCTCTAATTTTTTTAGACGCAACGTTCAAAGCAGCAGTATCATTGATATTCAGCTTAGACAAAATAGACTTGATATCATCATCAATTTCCATCTTCTGAATAAAATAGGAATAGGCTTGTGCAGTCACAACAAATCCAGGAGGGACAGGAACCTTTGAGTTATACATTTCAGAAAGCGAAGCACCTTTTCCACCAGCTATCGCTACATCCTTATTGCTCAATTCAGAAAACCAGGCAATTACGTCCGGTTTTTTCACCCCTTCATCAACCATAAACAAAACAGAGAAGCAGACTTAATAAACATTATCCCACTACTTAACTTTATTAAACACAATCTTGTTCTTAAACGGAACTTTCGGCTTTGCCTTTATCAACGTCTTCTTAGCAATCTGTGCAACCTTTTCATTCGCACAAAACACGCAGAAAATCTCCTTGCCTTTACTCACAATAGCAGATCTTCCAACTGTAATACCAAAAGAGTGCTTCATTCCGCTAGAAAGTCTGTCAGCTCCCGCTCCCGCTGCAGTCTTATTTTCCCTCAAGATATTATGCGGATAAACTTTAATCTCAAAATAAAATTCCCCCGGAGCTTCTTTCTCAAGAGACTTATTAATAATCATCCTACACGACTCTAACGCGTTATCCCTCATCTGCGCCTTCTCATCAGCAAGCATGGACACAACATAATTGTGCTTCCCAGCCACGTGGGCTGCTTTGTTCCCCATATTGTACTTAACAATCTTTATCGCCGGAATCGCCTTGACATAAGCCTTCTTTCTCTTAGCAGACTTTCTAGTATAAGTTCTGATTCTCTTTTTAGAATACGAAGCCGCTTTTCTAAGTCCCATTATTTAACCTCCACTTCAGTCGTCACAGCCTGACCAGGCAGCCCTTTCTCAAAAATCGCCCTAACCAAGCCCTTGTTACCGTGCGCATCACTAATCTTTCCCTTTATTTCTTTTCCAGCCGGAGATTTCCAAATAACTTCTTTACCAGCAGCCTTCTTCGCCTCGTCCCTTGTCTTAAATCCAAGGTCAAGCAAGAAATGCTTTTCTTTAACGGTTTTTCTTCCCCTTCGAAACTGAACAACTATTCCTTTCATTTGATTTCCTCCTGAAATCGGATGAATGAAGATCTTTGATTTGCTTTCATGTAGAACCCTATAAATTTAGCTTTTTAAAATTATCTTTTTACCTCTTCCCCATTAATACTCAGGCCCTTAGGAGAAAGTGCTCGAGCCGCCTCATACGAATCACGGTCAAGGTGAAGGGCCCGATCCCATACGTACAGTTCATCATTGACCCTATTCTCTCCATCCTCAATAACCACATGCAACAATCCATTCCTACTAAGAGCTCTTTGTGGAACCCTAAACTGCGCATACTCCCAATTACAACCAACCCTATCCAGAGGGATTGATCCATGAGGATACGGCACCGATGCTCGCAAATCTGGAGCATGATTATCCATAACACCAAAAGTATCGGTTCTAACAACATTGTGGATATAAGGGACATCGTTTTCATCCGAGTTGTTAGACCCACCAGATTCACAACCGGCAACTCCAGCAAGGCTCAGGATCGCAACAAAAGCGCCAACCAGGGGTAAATTTTTTCTCATGCCACAACACCAAAACGGTTTGTTATAAATTTAATTGAGAGCTAGTATATAAGAAACTAGCCAGCAAGGAACAAATCCCTCGCCCTTTCTTCTTCTTCTCCCTCTCTTTCAATCTGCTCCATCCATCTTTTTGCAGTCCCATAACCTGCCTCAAAAATTCCAGCCAACTCACTTATGGTAAGGTCTGGATTGGCTTGTAAAGTCAACCTCACGGCAGGCATTCTATCCTTCCGCCTTTTTTTCTTCTTAGCCTTTTTCTTTCCTACAGTTTTCTCTTCTACAGGGCCAACAGGCTTTCCTCCATTCTCCTCCCCATTGCCAGAAACAGCGCCCGCAAGATCATCTTTAAACAAAGTCGCTTGCTCTCCCGCATATCCAGAAACAACACCATTTAGATTAACTCTGCAATAAACAGTCCCATTTCCCGGAGCAAAACCAAAATCTAAACAGCTAAATCTACTTCCTCCAGAATAAAAAACAGCAGATAAAATGGCCCCCCCAGTTCCCGCAGAATCCCTATAAAACTCAACCGAACTTCTCTTCCCAGCTTTTAATCCTCCAACAGAAAGCCTATCCAAACTTCCGTCACCAGAATGGGCCTCGCAGACAGCAGTGTAAACAGCCTTCGCTAAGTGCCCATCCCCATTGTCTTTAGCCGCAATCAGCTCAAGCTGCGGAAAACCACTGGCCCCAGAATATCTTCTACGCGTCATCGTAGCTCTAGGCCAAATAAGCAGTTTTAAAGATTTATACAACAGGGGACTACAATTGTAAACACCATTAACACCGCCTATTTATATCACTGTTAACTTACATTTACATGAAAATTAAAAATAAAAAAGATGATAAATTTTTGATGTGCGCTTGCTGTGGGAAGACATTCAAACCGAGGGAGATCTCAGCAGACGAACTTTTCTCCCACCAACAAAACAACGAATCATGCAAGGGTTACTTCAAAATAGAAATGGTCGACAAAAGATCCTAGAAACTAACTGTGAATTCACCGAGTTCTTTCTTTAGAACATCCATCACCTTAGAAGGCAAGTCAAAGTTCAACTTCTCCTTAGTATCCTTCAACGCTTTCTCAAAAGCCTTCTTATCGCTATCAACCAACTTGTTCTTATCAACCTTCCTTATCTTGTCATTCTCAATCAAGAACACTCCATCATCAGTCGCGACAATCTCTGCCTTCTTACCTTTGTAGTTAATCTGCATGATTCCCTTCTCAACACTAACAAGCTCTTTCCTCTGAGAATACTCGGTTATTGAACTAACCAAATCAGCAGCATTCCCGGAATATCTTTGCATCTCGCTTTGACTTAGTTTCTTGCTCTTAACCTTTGCCTTCAGCTTTGCAACATCCTTAAAGACTCCCAACATCCTTTGAGGCACCTTTCCTTTCTTAACCATCTTGCTCTCGAAATCTGCAATCAAAGCCTCCTGGCTCTTGCTCCCAAAAACTTTCTTCATCAAATCGAAGACTTCTTTATGAATCTTGTCCGCTTGATGCTCCTGCACCCTTTTCTCTAGCTTATTACGAAGTTCTTTCATCTTATTCGCGTAATCCTTAGATTCCCTCACCAATGTGTCAATATCCTTTCCAGGAACATCCTTTAAGGTCCCGTGCTCGTAGTCCTTGTACATCTTAACAACTTTCTCCAAAATCTTCAGTTCTTTCATAGTCATAAGCTTCTCTTTATCAACCAAAATCTTCTTAACCTCTTGAACAAGAACCTTTGGAACAGGTGGCGCATGCCCGGCCAACATTAACATCGCTTGCGTCGGCGTGACAACTCCCCAATAAACATCAACCATGCAATCCAACATTCTTCTCTTTATCAAATCGTCAGTTCTGTCACCCTCTTTCATATACAAGTCAATCGCTTCCGGCGAAGGTTTAATCTTACCCATCTGCAAAAGTCTCTTCCACGGAGTAAACGTCCCACGGTCAAACAGTGGAATCCCATCCCGGATGCACGTGAACATAACCGGGTGCGCATCCTTAACACTCTGCCAAAAGTCAGTAAGCAAATAAACCTGCACGTTCAAAATATTCTTCACGCCCGCCAAAGCAGTCGCTTCTTTAACATACTCATAGACTATCTTGCCCCTCAACTTCTCCAATAGCTCAACCTTAGACATCCTCTTAACATCAGTATCGTCTATGATAATCGCAGTATCAACATCGCTAGTCTCATCCGCCGTGCCCCTAACCACGCTCCCCCAGATAACATAACTCGCAACATATCTTATTCTCCCAACATTCAACCAATTCAAAACCAAGTTCTTATGTATCGAAGCAACTCTTAACGCCCCAAGAAAACCATTATCATGTAACGGGAATGAAGCAGCAACAGCGTCGATAAATTCATATTTAGAATCTAAACCATAATTCCACATATCAACCTCCGCCGTCTTAATGTGTACCCACAAATTCTCACCAGATTCCTTTGCAAGCTTAACAACTTCTGGCTTAATCTTACTAAGCTCCTTGTACTTGTCCTCAGGCATAATCATCATCACATGAGTGGGCTTCTTATCAATCTCTTCCTTAGGCATTCCCTCATCCTCTTCAAACAAAGGCGCAGCGTTCGGCGGCAAAATTCCAAGAGAAATTATAAACGGAAACTTCTTCAGCATCTTTTTCCTAAAATCCTCAAGCTTCTTTTTCAGTTTCTGATAATCAATCGGCTCAGGCATCCCCTGCCCTTGCGGCATCCCAGGAGGCGCCATAGGTTTATACTTACCCCCAGAAGAAAGATTCTCTGCCAAACTTTCAGGCTTCTTTTCCATAATTAAAAAAACTTCCGAGAGTTTTTAAAGCTATGCTTAGCTAAATTTAAATAACTTAATTCTCTCTTTTTGACATGTTAAAAAAGAGGACGCAAAAGAAGTATCTACCTGAGTTTGTTTATGGGGCTACAGACGGCACTATAACGACTTTCGCAATCGTCGCAGGAGTAATGGGCGCCTCCCTCTCATCAGCAATTGTCCTAATCCTTGGTTTTGCAAATTTATTCGCAGACGGCTTTTCAATGGCAGTCTCAAATTACCTATCAACAAAGTCTCATTTATCTCTTCATAAACAAAAGGGAGAAAAGTGCGAAGAGTCCAAGAGCCCAAGAAACACAGCACTAGCAACGTTCACAGCGTTTGTTATAATCGGTTTCATCCCACTCTTGTCATTCGTATTAGCGCTCTTCCTCCCATCAGTCAGAGGCCACGAGTTTAAAGTCTCAATTGTCCTAACAGCCATCGCTTTTCTAATCATCGGAGCGATTAAAGGTCAAGTTGTGAAGAAAAGACCAGTGAGATCTTCAATTGAAACGCTTGTAATTGGTGGCATCGCAGCATCTCTAGCATTTTTAGTGGGTTATTTGTTAAGGGGCTTAGTCGCTTAAATAAAAGGGCGGATTGTCGCAAATCGAGCCATAAATTGTTTGATATAAATGAATACAACACCACTTTACCACTGTTTCATTTCGCATACCTATGCAAAACCAAACATTTATATAGTATTATGAATGTGTATTCATAACTAAATACGGAGGAAAAACAAAATGCCGAATAAAGATGGAACGGGGCCAGAAGGAAATGGTCCAAAAACTGGAAGGCAGCTAGGAAACTGCAAAGGGACCAAACCAACCGAAAGAGGTTTCGGTAGAGGTCGAGGCAGAGGCTGTGGCAGAGGATTTGGAAGAAGGTTCTCAGAAGAAAAAGAATAAAAAGTCTTGAACCCGTACAACAAAGAAAATGCCAAGGCCATGTAAAAGAAGAAGAGTTCGAGGTCGACCGAACTCTTCATACTTCAAACCTGCCGGAATAAGGCTAACTGAATTAGCAGAAACAGTCTTAACTATGCCTGAGTTTGAAGCGATTCGTTTAATAGACTATAATGAAAAATCACAAGAAGAAGCTGGGAAACAAATGCAGGTCTCCCAGTCAACACTATCAAGAATTTTAAAATCAGCTCATAAAAAGATATCTGACGCTTTGATAACTGGCAAGGCAATTAAAATAGAAAAATGAATATGCGACAAATTGGAGGTGAAACAAATGGTAAAAGTAGATGAAGAAAAATGTATTGGGTGTGGCTCTTGTGAGGCAATTTGCCCAGAAGGTTTTGAAATAGTTGACGGCAAGTCAAAGGCAAAAGACAAGATGGCACAGTGTATAGAGAAAGCCGCTAATACTTGCCCGACAAAAGCAATTAGTATCTAACCCAAGAAATTCAATAAAATTAAGAAAATGAAAAAACAAACTAAAATAATCGGTTTGGTAATTATCACAATCCTAATTATAATTATACTGCTTGCGATATTTCCAGGAAACTCAGGGGAAAAACACATAACAATTTCTAGTGACGGTTCATTCACAACCGAGGAGTGTGAGTCCAGGGATCTAAAAAATCAGGTGATTATGGTAGAATCAAAATATTGTAGCCATTGCCATGAAACAAAACCAATTTTTTTAGCAGCTTGTGAAACAGAAGGGATAACTCCAACAATTCTAGATTTATCAAAACCACAAGACATGGCACAAATAGAATCTTTAATGATCGATATACAATATACTCCAACATTCATATTGGGGTGTGATTACTATATCGGCGAGAAATCAATGCAGGATTACGAAATTAACCTCAACAAATTCATAAGTAAAAAATGAATAAAAAAATAAAAATAGGCATAATCGGACTAACAATCGTAGTCTTAGTAGCATTTTATTTCTTAGCCCAGAGAATTTCCCCAGAAGATTTAAAGAACGCAGGCCCATCATTGCCCCTCCCCCTTCTCACATTTCTAATTGCAATAATAGACGGATTTAACCCATGTAATTTATTTGTTTTAACACTTTTAATTAGTCTAATGCTTACAGAATCACACCAAAGAAAAAGAATCTACGCAGTTGGTTATACTTTCATAATAGTTATTCTTCTTTTCTACTTCTTATTCATGGCCGCGTGGTTAAATATTTTCAAATACATTGGTTTTATTGATCCTCTTCGCATAGGGATCGCAGTCATTGCACTTGTTGCAGGATTTATTAACGCAAAAGAATTTTTCTTCTATCGAAAAGGAATTACCTTAATGGTTCAAGATAGACACGTTGGCCCATTGAAAAAAAGAATAGCAAACCTTTCAAAATTAATAAAACGCGGTTCAATCCCAACCCTAATAGGGGCCTCAGCAGTCCTAGCAATATTTGCCTCATTAGTAGAACTGCCCTGCACAGCAGGCTTTCCAATAATTTACACTGGAATTCTTTCAGGCATGGGCCTTAGTTCAGGATTTGGACATTACCTTTATCTTTTACTATATTCATTCATTTATGTTCTTCCCCTATTCGTAATAATGACAATTCTAGGTTATACATTCAACGGCAAAACGATAGAGAAAAAAACAATGGGTCTGATTAAATTCATAGGTGGGGTGATAATGATAATCCTTGGAATTATTTTGTTGGTAAACCCTGGTTTGATTGGGATGGGGTAATGAAAAGAAGTTTCCTATTTAGGTTCCGTTGCTTCGTAAATTTCCCCTCGCCATGTTGTTCTTGTCCCCCTTTTCTGAAGGTTAACGTAGGGCAAGTCTGAGAAAGAGCCCATAGCTCCAACTTGTTCAGGCGTCAGTGGAAAATTATGGCGCGTTACTCTTTCCAGTTTTCCAAATTTTGATCTTGCAGCGTCCATTATCCTTTCACTAGCTGATAAGTCAACTGCAACCGGAAAGTATAATCTGCCACCCTCTGCTAAATAGGGCCCGGCCTGCTCAAGTAACGGAACTATCACACCGGTTCCATCATCGCCGCCAGTAGGAATTTCTGGGGGATACCAACCCAGCGCTCTTGCAGGCCCATCCGCTATTCCCGAGACGTCCGCGATTATCACATTAGCCTTTAATCCAGCAGGTATTGGCTCAAAGAAACTGCCCCTGTAACACCTAACTTTCCCTCTCAAGCCATTTCTTCCTACATTTCTCCCTAGTAATTCATATTGAGCAGGCACTATTTCAACCGCGTGCACTTCATTTGATGGCTCTAAAGCAGACCATACAGCTAATGGCCCAACACCAGAGCCAATGTCAAAGACCCTATCGCCTGGATTAATTCTAACGACTTTTGAGAATGATCTAGTAACAGCGTTAGGCATAAATAAATATTCTGGCGAGACCTCCAATCTTATGGCATGTCTTTCTAGGGAGAAGTCCTTTGTTATTGTGCTCATTCTCATCCTAAGCGGGTTGTAGGAGGTTTTTAAGGATTATGACAATAGGGTCTTATTTTTTAGAGTCTAATCCAATCCAATCTCGCCCTTTATCTTTTTCAAGGCTTCAATAGATATCTCAAAAAATTCATCTAAGCTCAACCCAGTCTTCTCAATTTCTCTAACCAACTCCCTATCACAGTTCTCCGCAAACCTCTTATCCTTAAACTTCTTCTTCAGACCCTTAACTCCCATGTCAGAAATTTTCTTTCCCCTCATCAACGCATAAGCAAAAATAATTCCAGTAAGAGTCTCCGCCGCGGCCAGGGCATGCTCTATTTTTTCAGTTCTTTGCTTATCCTTAAACACAGGAATCTCTTCGTGTCCGTAAGTATGAGACTGCACAATCGCAATAAACTCATCGTCAAAACCTTTCTCCTTAAGAATCTCTACAGCCTTAACTCCATGCTCTGCCCAATTATCTTTCGTCAACGCCCAATCAACATCATGCAAAAGTCCAACCATCCCCCAATACTCAACATCTTCCCCAAGTTTCTCAGCAACCGCCCGCATAATCGCCTCCGACTCAAGATAATGATTCATGTCCGACTCAAGCTGCGGCATACTATTCAAAAACTCAATCGCTTCGTCTCTCGTTATCGGTAGGTCTGTCATTTTATTATCTCCCCAAGCAACTCAGGAAACTCTTCGGTTCCCATGCCATTTAGAGTGTAATGCCCATGACTTTTAAGTTCTATTATTTTGCCACCAAGCGCTTCATGAAAAATTCTCGCACTCTCCTTGCCGTCAGCCGCCTCATCATCGGCCGTGAAAATCACAACCCCCTTAATTATCTCACTTATTGTTTCATCGATTGGATAATTATAAAACTTTTTTTACACTCGTCATCCCCATCCGGAATTTTCCAAGGAGCCACAAGAATCAATTTATTAATCTTTTGTTTTGTCTCCCCTAACCATCTAACCAAAAATGCACACCCGCAACTATGCCCAATTAAAATAGTGTCTTCATCAACCTCATACTTCTCAAACACCCCTTTATACTTCTTATAATTCGGCTCCCAAGGCTCAGGCATTAGAGGAACTTCAACATTAACCCCCTTAGAAGACAACTCTCTTTTAATCCATGGAATCCAATGCTTATCATAAGTCCTTCTCTCCGAATCCATCGCCTTCTCGACATCTGAAGGACAACCGTGTATTACTATGCATTTCATTTTTTCAGTTCCGAATGTTTTTAATCCCCACCTCGGGAAAAGATACATCTTTATCTGAATTAATTATAAACTCTATTAATCTGGCTACCTCTTTGGTATCCAAACCATCTGACATGTCTTTGTCAATGCCCATTTTCTTAAACATCTCAGTTTTTAATTTTCCAGGGTACAAACCAGTAACTCTGATCCCGTCCTTTGCTACCTCTTTTTCTAAACTCTTCGTGAACCCAGTAATTGCCCACTTTGATGAAACATAGATACTTCTCTCTTCTTTAGAATTAATGCCTGCCTGAGAAATTACATTTATAACTAGCCCATCCTCTTTACTTAACATATGGGGCAAAACCCCCTTAGTTAAATAGATCGTCCCCTTTGTATTCACGTCAATGACATCAGATATTCTTTCATAATCATTCTCAATTAATTTATCTTGTATCCACGAGCCGGCATTATTTATCAGAACATCTATCCTGCCGTGTTTGCCGATTATCTTTTCAATAGTCTCTTTTATTTCTGAGAAATTAGTAATGTCACAAACATAAGAGTCACAATTAATTTCTTCTGCCGTTTTTTCTAACCTCTCTTCGGTTTTTGAAAGGATTATCACCTGGTTATTATCACTAAGATGCTTAGCAACGGTTTTACCTAGCCCGTCACTCCCGCCAGAGATCACAATAACTCTTGTCATTTTAAGATATGGCCCCACGCAGAATCGAACTGCGGACTATTCGGTGTAAACAATATTATCCTAAAGGTTATTATATCTTTTGGAAAAGTTTATATAATATGTGTATGTAATTAATACATGTATCAAGAGATGTACAACAAAAGAAAAGAGCATTTGTTAAAAGATGTAAACATCCATCCAAAAAATAGAGAAGTAATTAAGGAATTTCTCACATTCCAAGAATATAAGTTAAAAAGAAAGGAGGGATTAACAGAGGTTGACGAACGTTCCTACAAGACTCTTTATTTCTACACCAGTAGAATTAACAATCTTAATAAATGGTTTGAAAACAAAGATTGGTCAAAATTAACAAAGGTAGAAATAAAGAAATTCATAGATGATTTGGAAGACGGTAAGATTGTTAACCAATATGGGAAAAGATACTCTGACAGAAGTTTGTATTATCAAATGTTACAAGGAAAGTTCTTTGGTTTCGTTGGAAAGAACCACATCGTTAGAGACATCCTTGAAGAGTTCTCAATTAAAGGGAGAAGAGATACAAACCAGGTTAGATATATTGAAGAAGATGATTTTAAGAAAATAATTGATTGCATGACTAACGCAGAACAAAGGGCATTAGGATATTTGGCCTGGGATATAGGAGAAAACATTTCCAGTCTTCTTGCTTTGGAAAAAGAAGACCTAAAGAGACAAACCAACACAGACACAGGAGAGATAGAGTATTTAGTCATTTTGAGCAAGGAAAAACTGAAGAGAAGTCGAACTCCAAGGAGTGAGCTAACAAATTACCCAGAAACAGTCAAATATCTAGATATCGTCTTGGAGAATCTAAAACCATCTAACAAAAATACTTCTAATGGATTCATTAAGAATAGAAAGTTGAAGGAGATACACAACGAAGAAAAACTGTTTAAATTTGGTTGGAAGGCTGCTGAAAAGTTCCTTAGAAGAGCAGTTGAATCAGCAGGAGTCCGTTGTCTTCCAGGAGGTGAAAGAGTCACGTGGAAAGACCTTAGGAGTTCAATGGCTTGTGATTTATTAAAGAAGGGTTGGACAAATGATGAAGTCAACTCAAGATTAGGGCATAGACCATCGTCAAGAATTATTGATAGGTACATTAACTATCTAGCACTTGATAGGAAAAAATCCAAGAAGAAGATATACGAGGGCAGTTTAATAAAAGTTGAAATGGAGCTCTCAAAACAAAAAGAATATAACAAATTACAAGCGTTAAGAATGGAAAATTTACAAAAGGAGAACGAACATATGAGGGGAGACTTTAGCTCACTTATGACAAAAACCACAAATAAATTGAAAGAGGTTCTGGGGCAAGTTGAAAGACTAGAGAAAGAAAAAACACCACTTGAAATTAATAACCCTTCCTAAATAAATTTCTCAAACGATTTCAAAACTTTCAAACCATCTTTAGTAATAGTGATAACATACCTATTCTCGCCCAGAGCTTTCTTTCTAGAGATAAATTCAAACCCTAATAATCGATTAAGATGGCCTCTCAAACTTAGGTGATTTATATTCAAGGTAGCACTTAATACGCGATTAGAAACTTCCTTTTTACTTTTGTTTATTATTTTTAGAATTATAACATCAACCTCATTTAACAATATTCTACTTCGGTCACCACGTTTTCTTTCCACCATGTAATAAGATTTGTTATAAATACTATATAAACCTTTATAATACATGTCATAATAAAATATCTACTAAAAAAGAACAATCTTTTTAAACGAGTAATTGGCAATATAACTATCAATTTACCGACGATAAAACAATAAATAGGGGATAAAAAACACCCCTATTTACTCCATATGGGTCCATAGGGAGAGAGAAAGGGAACACCCTAAGGAAATCCATAGGTAAGTTAAATCATTCAAAAAGGAGGTAAAAAATGGAGAAGAAAAAAGAAGCAAAACCAAAGACACAAACCAAAAAGAAACATCCTAGAAAGTATCCCCAAGAGGTTGTTGACAAAGTAGTCGTTTTGATAAAAGAGGGAAAGGCTCTTGGTGAAATATTGGAACAGTTACCACCGCGAAAGAGAGCTCTTCTGAGAATAGCAAAACGCTACGATTTGACTATCAAGAAATAGCCGCTTATTTTTTTTGTAAATTCAATGGTATTCTTTTAAATTCTCTATCTCTCTTTGGGCCCTATTATCAAACTTATGCTTCTTTCTCATTAGGTCTTGAACTATCAATGTTTCTATGTAATTAGATTCATTAGAATAATTGTCTATTGTTCTAGCCAGTCTTATCAATCGTTTTAGATTTTTGTTCTTTAACACTATGTGTTTTGTTTCTCCTTTGTCTCTAGCCTTTCTCATATCTACCATTTTCAAAATTAATAATGTATACAATTATTACTCATATTTAAACACTACTTTAGAATTTTCTTTTCATGACAATCAAACAACAATTGACTATTGGAAGGGTCCAGGAAATTAGACAAGAAATTAGGGAATTGATTACTCTGTTAGAAGATGCGCTCACCAGAATAAATTCAGGAGGTAAAAAAAATGAAATCAAAAAATGAAACAGCAGTGAACTTGAGTGGTGTGTTCTATGCCAAAAATGGATTCCACGATGAGCTATTTGAGGGAGACATTCCCTTTGTCTGCAGCCACTGTGAGTACTGTTCCAAGGAGCTTGAGGATTGGACAGTTACCTATGCGTTGAAAGACGATGAAACAGGAATCATCACCACGATGCAGTTCTGTTCTCATGAATGTTATCACTTTTGGACAAAAGAAGGAATAAGAGTTGTATCAGAAGTGATCCAAAAATTTGGTACAAAATATAACATAATTAGGTACAAGGAGGTAAGAAAATGGAAAAACAGGATATAGATGAGAGAGCAGTAGATGTCGCAAAGGCGAGACTGGAAAGAGAGATAGAAATAAGGAGCAAGTCTGACGAGTTCATGGAAGGTTATAGAGAAGCCATACTTGACTTTTTATGGGACTATGTGGGAAAGACACAAATCAGTGACGCATGGGAAAAGTGTGTTAACTGGGCAAGAAACATCAATAGCGCCTTAGATACAATCAAATTGAACTCTTAATTTTTTAGTTAAATTTCAGGAGGTAAAAAATGAAAAAACAAAAAACAAAGTCGAAACCAGCTAAAGAAAAGAAAAAACCGAGTTACAACCAGGAACTGCACAAGAAGATTGAGACATACATAGCAAAGCAGAAGAGAGATTGGTTTTTTTCAAGCGATTTAAAGAGACACATACATAACGGCAGAACCGACATCGGCGGCGGCAAGTTTCTCAAAAAATTAATCATCGTCTTCAGATTAGAAAGAAAAAAAGAAGACGGAAGAATTTTGCTTAAAGTAAGAAAATAAACGGCTCATAGCCAGGCACAAATAACAAAAAATGAAAGAAAGAGACGACCACTACTTAGAGAAAAAATTGAGAAAGATACTAGCAGATATAGCCTGTGAAATAAGGGGGAGCATCATCCAGGGTAATTCCCTCACAATTTATTTCTCAAATAAATACACGCCATTGAATCTCGATGTAGTTTTAGCATATTTGGAAAGATGTGAAAAGGAGATAAAATGAAAAATCAAATCTTTCAAGTAGTAAGAGAGGCAACGTCACGGGAAGCACGATGATATGCCAAATTACATTGTCGGGGTTGTCCAGGTTGTCGAAATGGACTAAACGACAATTACGACAAAATACTTACAAAATGGAGTGTGTTGAAGACAACACTCCTTTTGTTATGTATGAAAAAGACAACATTGTCCACTTTGGTATATTATTAGGGATACTGGACAATGGACAAACTAAAATTAATGATATATGAGGAAAAATGACAATTGAAATACCAAACCAACTAAAAGATGAAAATTGTAGATTTGTTAGATTAGATAGAAGGACCAAACGCCCCATAGATAAGGAATGGACAAAAGACAATAATTTTAAGGGAGATAGTGAAGAACTTAAGAAACATATAGAAGAAGGGAATAACATAGGGTTCTTATGCGGTTCTAATGATGTTTATGTCATAGATGTCGATGATAAATCTAAATTTGATGATATCTTTAAGATTGTTGGAGAGACATTTATTGTTGAGACACCAAGAGGTTATCACCTCTATGTCAAACACCCTAACAAATTAAGAAAAGGAAAATTGAAGATAGAGGGTAAGCTTATTGGTGACTTCCAGGCAGTTGGGGAGCAGGTTGTCCTGGCAGGTAGTATGAATGAAAAAGGGAACGAATATAAGATTTACAGAGATGTTCCAATAAAAGAAATCTCAAAAGAATCACTGGGTCAATTAATGGGAGAGTTTCCTAAGAGGGAGTTCATAGTTGAATCACCCAATTGGTCTCAATATTCTAAGACTCCACTAAGTGATAAAATTTCAATTGATTCATTAGTCGATAAGTCAAAATTAAAAAAATACAATGATGAGTTCTATGGGGTTCATCCAGTGCATGGAAGTACAACAGGCATGAATTTCTTTATTAATCCTAGTAAGAACCTCTGGCACTGTTTCAGGTGTTCAAGTGGAGGAGATGCTCTTTCCTACCTTTCCTTGATAGAAGGTGTATGTAAGTGTGAAGACTTCAGTAGCGGCGGTAAGAGATTAAGAGGTGCTGACTTTATGAAGGTGTTAGATGTGGCTAAGAAGAAACATAAAATAAAACTAGACGATGTCCATAAAGAATTTTTAGAAAAGGTTAGAATCATCACAGATAAGGAATTGAGTGAGTTGGAGCTTGAAGAAATTGATTGGATTATCAAGGACATAATTCCAGGAGTAAGTTTAGTCTTAATAGCAGGTAAAACAGGTTCTATGAAATCAATAATGACTACATACATGGCTTTCGCTTGTTGTTATGGTTTAGATTTCCTTGGTAAGTTTCCAACAAAAAATACCAAATGGCTTTATATTGATGAAGAAAACCCAAAGAGAATAACTAAGAGTAGAAATGTGTTGATTAGAAAAGGATTGGGTGTAGAACCCACAGAAAACTTTGGTTATCTCCTTCACGCTGGAATGAAGTTGGTAGGTAATCAAAAAAATGAATTCATCCAAACTTTAATAAAATTCATTAAAGAATTTGGTCCAGATGTTGTAGTGCTCGATTCTTTAGTTAGGTTCTTATCTGCTGCAACTGACGAGAATAAAGCAGGAGATATTAGTGATATATTTACAACCTTAAGGCAGATATCTATTGACAATAAAGTTACATTTATCATAATTCATCACATGAATAAGGCAGGTGACAAGAAAGGAGTTGATAGAGTTAGGGGTAGCACAGATATCGTGAACGCTGTCGACGTAGCCTTATTGTTTGATAGAGACAGTACTACTCCCCAATATATTAGCATTAGCCAAGAAAAAAATAGATATGAGAAGGAACTAGAACCATTTAACATCTTGGTGGAATCAGACGAGGAAAAATTTGGTTTTAGTGTTAGCAATAGAATAACAAAGGAACAAGATAAGGCTTCAAAAGCAGCTAGTGAGATAACAAAGTGGCTTGAACAGAAGGAATGGGGTGAAAGTGGTAAGGAGTTTGAAACAAGTGAGGTACTAGAAAATTTTTCACAACATTTTGATAGGAAATATGAAAGAAATAGAAAAATTGTACAGGGTGCTTTGGCTAAATTGATTGTATGGGATAAGATTGAGAGAATTGGCAGGGGACGATATAAGATGCTTAATACAGAGACGGAGGAATAAATCGGAACTACCTATATTAACAGTTAAGGGTTTTAATTAATGAGATGTCACGAATTGATTTTAGGTTTCAGGTCACCTCCTTTTATCTTTCTGTGACATCTCACCAAATGAAATGGTTGAGACATTAGAATGTATGAGGGAAACAATTTTGGGAAATGTAGTCATAGGTTCATTCGTGTATGGTCTTCTAACTACCATTATGATTGTGGTTCTAATTTGGATTTTTAGAAATAACTTTAATAGAAAAGAGGTGAAGAATGAATAACGTAGCAATATATGTTCGAGTAAGTACAAGCGACCAGACAACTCTCAACCAAGAATTAGAACTGGAGGATTATTGTAGCCGACACGATTATGATGTTTACAAAGTTTACAAAGAAGAGGGAGTGAGTGGAGCTAAGACATCTCGACCACAATTAGATTTAATGTTGCAGGAGATGAGAGATAAAAAATTTGATGCTGTTATCGTGTGGAAGTTTGATAGACTTGGGCGTTCAACTCAACATCTTCTTCAAGTGTTAGAAGAGATGAAGAATAAAGGTGTTAGATTAATAGCAACTTCACAAAACATTGATACCCATAGCCCAATGGGTAAACTCTTCTTTGTTATTCTTGCTGGATTCGCTGAAATGGAAAGAGAGATATTGCGTGAAAGAATAAAGCTTGGATTAGCAAGAAGAAAGAAACAAGGGAAGAAACTTGGGAGACAAGTTGGGGCGAAGGATAAGAAGAGGAGAAGACGTTCAGGGTATGTCAACAGATGGTTAAAAGATAAACAATCTACCCCCTAGGATTTAATACAATTTTTCTATAGTAATATTAACAACAAACATACATTAGTCTGTTTACTATCTTGATTGTAGCTAACTCAAAATAGACTAATGGTAAAAATTGGTGTTTAATTCATATATGGGTTTTAAAAGAGTTCTTTTATTGTAGGTATAACATATGTATTGGCCATATGGCTAAGCCATTATCGGAACAACATATAAAAACGTAGAGGGGGCAATTTAATTATGGCAACAACCCCCAGGTACTCAACACATCTTTACTATGGAAGGGAATTTCTTAAATATCTAAAACTTTTTCGTGAGTTGATTAAGAAAGATTCACGATTCTTAGAATTAAAACAATACGAAGACCAGGGGTTGTTCAGCTTGGCAGTAAGAGAAATGATAAAAGATTATGT
>Ga0164310_10000626_pt1 | contig 19123 bp, 30 predicted proteins | sample GuaBasSedimGuay1_FD_121795 | JGI IMG/M metagenome (GOLD analysis project Ga0164310, IMG submission 121795) | Subseafloor sediment microbial communities from Guaymas Basin, Gulf of California, Mexico - Guay1, Core 4569-9, 0-3 cm | ecosystem: Environmental > Aquatic > Marine > Hydrothermal vents... | reverse complement strand
GGTTTCATTATTTGTATAGCAAAACATTTAATAGGTTAAATTTGACGGATTTAACATGAAAATTTAAAACAAAACCCATAGGAGAGTGATGACTTTGAATAGGCAGGTTTTAGCAAGTAGGTTACTTTTAGGCTTTATAGTGCTTCTTATGATATCAACAGTACTACCGCTAGGTGTTTGTACAAGTGCGGAAATAAATAACTTCAGCGTTACGCCAGACAAAGCAGGCTACTATATCGGCGAGACGCCAAATCTAATAGTTAAGTTTGACTACAAGAACGTAGCAAGCGGAACACAGCTTAAAATCGAAATTTACAACTCAACAAGCGATTTGGTGTACACTATTAGCGGTATAACAGTAACGGGTAACGGCACATACGAGCAAACACATGCATTAACAAGTGGTTTCACAAAGGAAACTGGTAGCGAGCAATATACAGCTAAGCTAATTGATGTTTCAACTGGTTTCAAACTTGCAGAAGCGAAATTTACGATAAACGTGCAAACTGAGAACATCATGCTTCTAGTGTCATGGATTGACGCCTCACAGGATAGAAAGATTGACGAAAACGAGCAAGTGACATTCAGCGTATTTATTCAATGGGCTTTCGTTAATGAAACTAAATCTGCAACGCTTTACGTTAAAGTAGACGGTAGAAATGAACTAACAATCGATACGGTTAGCATAACGCAAGGTTCTGGTCAACAAAGTGAACAATGGCAAACAAGCTTTACAAAAGGTTCACACACAGTTACTTTTGAACTTAGAGACGCTCAAAACAATTTACTGGCTACAGCAAGCGTAACGATAAAAGTAGGCGTTACAGAAGGTGCAAGCACACTTGACTTGATTAAAGAAAACTTCATGTACATCACATTTACATTAGTGCTTATTGTAGTCATAGTAATAGCGGTGAAAAAGAAGTAACGGTTTAGAGGGGGAGTACAACAATGAAAGTGAACAAGAAACTTCTAGCTATTTTTATTATTTTAATCGTAGTTGCTAGTGCTATAGGTGTTTACTGGTTTTTCTTTAAACCTGAAGGTACTAAGTTTGGTAAAACACTTGAAGGATACGCTGAAACGCCCTACGGTGAAAGTTTACATGTTATTGTGAATATTGGTGGTCAAACAAGTAAACTTTCATGGCTTACAGCAAGCTACCAAGAAAGTGTAAGCCAAAATGTTTGGACAGTTAACGGCACATATAAATCACAAGGTAAAATCACTTTTTCAATTAGCATTACTATTGATGGTACTAAGCTTTCTAGTGCTCAGGTAGATAACTGTTATATTAAAGCTGTGGATGTCGCCGACTCTAGTTCTTACAGTTACACTTTCGGCACATATCCAGCAAATATACCGTTAGATGCTAACGACGATGGTAGCTGGAATCCTTCAAGTGTAACTAGAACGTTAGACCAACATGTAAGCGATATTCAAGCAAGCACGACGTGTAGCGTAGACTACTATGTTTACGCTAAAATCAGTGCAGTAGGTGAGGTAAGTGGGCAAACTTTAGTTGTAGAAATAACAGAAACAAAATTCCTACGGTTAAATCTTGCGAAAGAAACCGAAGGTACAACGGCAACAGTTACACCTAGCGTAACAACATCTTCATGGCTAGAAGAGAACTACAAGTATATTGTCGGCTTTTCAATGGTTGCCGTAATAGCCGTAATAATTTTTACAAAGGTAGGTGATAAAAAATGCCGAAGAAGGCGAAAAGTAGCAAGAAAACATTAATTTTTCTATCATTATTCATTATTACAATTGTAGTTGCTTCAATGCTTCTTTTTAGGCCAGTAGAAACGCCAAAAAGTGATTACGAGATAATTGTCGGCGAGGGAAGTGAAAAAGCAGTTGTAAAAATCAGTTTGCAACCGTCTTACGTATTATCTTTAACTAGCTACCGTGCGGAGTGGCAAGATGCAAGCGGGAATACCATAACGCAAATTACGTGGAGCGTAACGGTTACTTTATCTTCAGTTAGTAACATGGAGTACGATAGTGGTCAAACAAGCTACGTTAAGATTAAAGTTAGTGGTGCAAGCAAAACAAAGATTTATCAGATTAATTTATCGTGGCAAACAAGCACCAAAGCAACTGGTAGCCTAACGAAAAACATTGATACATTTCTTTCAGAGATTGGGGTAACTATTGACGAAGGTGAATCAGTAACGTTCAACAACTACTTGTATGAGGCTAAAATCTATTTGAAGGGTACTATTTCGGGTAACGGCTATACTGCTAGTATAGGTGAGCAAACAAGCAGTTTTGGTAGCTTTACAATTAAAAAACCGCTTCCACCGCCCAGTATTAGCACGATAACCTTGTCAGATTACTATTACAAGTATAAAGATACTGATGGCAACTACTTTTACTTTGGTAGTGGTAAAGGAACTGATATTACGCATTTGCTAACGGATGGAAGTGATGATAAATATTGCTACGCTTTTTCTACGGGTACGAGTGTAACGGTTAGATTAGAGGTTAAAATAACTGGTACTGGTAGCTGGAGTAACGTTAGAATCGGTGCAAGAATTTTCGTAGGCGGTTACGATAATGGTTACAAAAATATTTATCCAGTTAGCGTTAGCTGGCAACTTAAAGACACAAGTGATAACGTTTTGGCTAGTGGGACATGGAGCGTGCCTGATGTTGGCTTTCGAACCTTTTACACAAGCTATTTGAACCTTGACAGCTATAAGTCAAGTGGCGTGAAGCTTTGGATGAAGTACACAGAAAGCTACAGTAGTACGCTTGAATTCAGATTGTTTTTGTCGGAGATTTATGTAGAACGCCAAACTGCAAGCTTCATAGATTTCTCAGCATTTTTCACGAGAACCGATATACAAGTGGCTTTAATCGTCGCAGTAATTTTTGTGTTAGCTATTTTTGTGAAAAAACGTAAGAAGGTGAAGCGTTATGCAAGGAGACATTAATCTAATAGCAATTTTTTTCCTAATACTTACGATTTTTGGGATTTACACTAAAATGGAGTTAATTCGCAAGATAATATTGGTGTTGCTTATCTTAACGCTTTACTTCGTGCTTGCAACCTTGTTTGAACCTTTTAGAATACCTGTGCTATACGATTTACTTTACATGCTTATTGAAAACTTGCTTAAAATCATAAACAAAATCAAGGAGGGATTGCTATGGGTGTTCTTGCCTTAATATTAGTTGTAATGGTTGGATTAGGTATAATGTTCTCTTTACCGTCTTTGTTCGGCGAAGCTGGTGCTGGTATAGGTGAAGCTTTCGTAGTGTTTGTGGAGAAACTGTTTTCATTGCTTGCTTTGAGTTTACCAGTATTAACAATTGTGGTAATTTTTTACTTCGGGTTACAGAAAGAGAAAACAGAGTACGTGCTTTTTTCAGCAGTATACGGCATACTGGTGTTTCTTGTGCTTAAGATTACTGGTGTTTTCGACAAAGTTGCAGACTTGTTTTATGCAAGTTACTGCTTGTATGAAGCCAGCATAATGGATACGTTAGCACAAGCAAAAGAGTGTTTAATCGGCGTAGGATTGTTTGTTATCGGTGCTTTCAACCGCATGATTGACGAAGCTGGTAAAACATGGAATAATCTCAAAAAGATTTTAGGAAGGTTGAAAAAATGAAAATAAGGCAAAAACTTAGGAAACTTAAAGGTAAAAAGTTACTGTACTTTGCTACTGCATTAATGCTAGTAGTAGTATTTTTCTTCTTACCTTTAGTTAAAGTGTCGACGCCATACGTTTACAAGAAAACGGAAAACGGCTTAATTTACCGTGACTTCGTTATTTTAAGCTACGTGGAAATCCACCATGAAACAAATTGGTTTAATCCCTTCGACAAGGAAAAATGGGTTGATACGGTTAGCTTTTTCCTAGCTGATAACAAAGAAATAAGGGATATGTTAAAGGAATACCCATTGTACAAGGTTTCGGTTAAGAAACTTGATTTTAACATGAGAACTGAAAACGAGAAATATGCAAGTGTTACGGTTAGTTGTTTAGGTGCTTCGAGAAGCTTTGAGTATCCAAGTGACGGTAGTTACAGCTTTGAGATTCGAAAAGAAGTTGAAAAAACTGAAATCATAGTAGAATTTAACATCGTGCTTAAACCTTACGGTTGGAGTGCTAAATCGGCTAAAATAACGATAAGCAACTTAAAGCTTTACGTAACCGTTTACTTCGGCAATCCTAACAATGTAACGGAAGAAGTGACTGAGAACGTAAATGAAACGCAGACAACAATAGTAAACTACGCTTTAAATAATCCTAGCTTCGGAATAGGTCAACACTTCGATTTTTGGTACATGACAAGTTGGCTTAACTACGCTGTTAGCTTATCGGTTATAGCTATCGTTATTTTAGCTATTTACGTTTTGAAAGGTGATAGAAGTGCAAGACGTGGTAGAAAAAGCAAAAGATAAAACAGCAATCACATTTTTCGTTTTAACAATTTTATTCGGTATTTGGCTTTGCTTAATGAGTAGCACGTATAAGCTAGGTAACGATTTACAGACAATGTGGCTTGTAGGCTTATCTTGCTTTATCCTTAATTTAAAGTGGTTGAATCGTAGAGAGGACACTAGATACTGTGCTTTAGCAGTTATACCGATAGCTTTACGTTACGTTTTCAATTTACTAATGTTTTCAAGCTGGAATATGTTTACTGAGTTGCTTTTTGCTTTGCAAGTCATAGGGGTTTGGATTATAGTTAGTTTCGGAGAGGAAAACTTTAGGGCGACAATGACAACATTTAGCAAAATCGTAACCGAAAACGTTAGAATTCAATTTGTTAAACGCTACGAAACACTTATACAAGACTGTATTGCAGTAGGTAGCTGGCTTATCTATCATTTTGTGCAAAAAGCCTTCTTTTGGGAATATTTCCTTTGGCTTTTAATTACTGGTTTCGTTTTACAGTTTATTTTGCGTAAAGGAGGTTTGGGAAGTGCTGTTTTGGCACATTTCGTAATTAATCTAACTGCTTGAGGTGATTAAAGTGAATTGGATAGGTTACGAGGCCCATAGCACAATTGCGACAGTAATAGGCCTTATATTGTTAGCTGTTATTATTGTTAAAGGTTACAGGAAACGTAAAACGGTTGTTTTAGCTTTATTTCTCTTAATGCTGTTATCGAGTATACCTGTGGGTTTTGCCAACCAGGACCTGCAAAACGAAACGCAGGATCAGCAACTTCAATTTAGCTTTCAACCTCAAACGTATCGCTATGGTGATTTAGCCGTGGTTCCTATCGTTTTCCCTTATTCGATGAAAACTTATGAAGCCGTTTGGGTAAACGAGACAGGCAACCTTACAGCAATTTGGCAAGAGAAAATTATACCAACCGAATTATACAATCCGGTTTTTATTCAAATAGTTGTGTTTAATGCTACGAAAGATAATCCAGTTTACCTTTTCGTAGATAACAAGAAATACGAGTTTACAAGTGAAGGTGTTTTCAGTTTAATGTTTAACTTAACTGAAACGGTTCACAGTTTTAGTTTAGCCTGTAAATACAAGATTTTCGTTACAAGTCTCGTTTTCGTGAAAAACTTTGAAAGGGAGCAGTACTATGTTACAATTTACGAAATGCTGAGAGAAAAGCAAAGAGTAATAATGACATGTATCTTCACGGCCGTTATAGGTGCGTGGAGTGGTACGCAAGGCAAGAAAATAACTAAGGTTACGAATTATTACTTTTTAACGTTCTATTTGCCGTTCATAGTTGCAGGTTTATACGATTTATTAAACTACTATTTCCTTGCGGTTTTAGGTTTAAGTGGTTGTGTTGCTTATATTTTCGCAAAAGAGTTTAAGCAAACGCTTCTAGCCGTAAGACTTGACCACAAGCACGGTAGGGTAGATCAAGCTTTACAGCTAGATATAGCAATTGAAGAAAGGCCGTATCTACTTGAAAGCGGGCCTAGAGGTTTAATTAACGCCCTTAAAAACAACTGGAAACCTATCGAAATTATAAGTGGCGAGTTCATAGATATAGGCGATATCAAGCTTCTATTTTTCGAAGATATGAAAGAAGAGGAAGATAAGATAACGATTACAGGAGATTGGGCGTTTACCGAAGCTTTCACAAAAGCAGGTATCGTAGAAGAGTATGCAGGCGAATTACATGACGCATTAACTCAATTGCTGAAATATGAAAGTGCTTTTGACGTAGAAGTTGCGAGAAAAGTTTACAGAATTTTGAAAGGAGAGGAAAACGAATGAGCGTAGATGAGTTTAAGGAAAAGAAGCTATTGGGTACGCTTTGGCGTAAATCGGAACCTGAGGTTAAAGACTACGCCTGCAACACTAAGGCCGAAGAGATCGCAAAATGGAATATCGTAAAGATGTTAGCGAAAGAGAGAGGCGACTATGATGAAGAGGTCGAATACGGAATTAAGATTATCAAAAATATTTTGTTGAAGCGAGGAAACGCTGAATGGATTAAAAACTCGGATCCTTTAACTCAACTTGCAATTAAAGCCGAAGAAAAAGTAAAAATAATTGATTTGAGCAAGGAGGATAAATAATGAGTTTAAAAGAAGTCTTAGAGCATATTCATAGAGATATTTCGCCTGTAATAATTATACATGGCAAAAAGGGTACTGGTAAAACGGATTTTAGCTTATATTTAGCTGAAAAAATGTTAGAATACGGATATGTTGAATTGGTTGCAACTAACGTTAAAACCGAGAGTTTCCCTGTAATCGATACGTTAGGTAAACTTAGATTATGGTTAGCGAGTAGCACGAAAAAGAAGTTGTTTGTTTTTGATGAAGCAGGCGTATATATTACCGCAAGAAGATCAATGAGCAAGGCTAATGTGGAGATTTTAAAGCTAGCACACTTATTGAGAAAGTACAGGGCGAAGATGATCTTTACAACCGTTAGATACAAAGACATAGATGCAAGCCTGAAAGATCCTGAAATATGTAGTGCAATAGTTGAGAAAAAGGCGAAAACAATAGCGGAAATAACTGTTCTTACAGGTGAACCTGAAACATACATTTTAACAAATATTCCTAGAACCTCAATTAACTTCGACACTTATGACATTGCGTATTTCGATTTTGAGAGAGAATATGAAGTAACTGAGGATATGCCAGATTGGTTAAAGGCTTTAGAAATTTTTGCGAGGGAAGGGAATTATCGAGCGATTTGTGAGGAATTAGGTTTTACAAATGTTTCAAGTGCTAAGCATTTACTTCGCAAGGGTATTAGAAACGCCTTAAACCTGATCTTTCAGTCAATTTACAATTTACAATTCGAAGCTTTGGCCCCCTCTTCTAGTAACCTTATTAATGTTAATAAGAACTTGCAGGAGGTCGATGTAGTTGGTTAAGATCCTGTGGAGGAAAAACGAGAAAACAGGCCTTTGGGTTAAAATTAAGAAATACAAAAGTGGTAAGACAAAAATTTTAGGTGTGGCGAAAAAGAAAGGAGGCCGTTTGTTATCGAAAAAACGGAATAAAGAAAAGAAAACTAGAAAAACTAAAATGCCTAAGGTGAAAACTAGAAAAACTGAAAGTAAAACAAGAGTTATGCCTAAGGCCTTGCAGGTAAAGAAAATCAAGGAGTGGCTTAGAAGGAAAGGAATAGATCCTCAAAGTATTGATGTAGAGGCCTTAGTTGACGAAACTTTAACGTACAACGAGAACCTCGCAAATGTGAAGAAATACGTTATGCAGGGCGAACCTTCACTAGAGGAGACTTACGCCGAAATGTTGCGTTACGCTAGCTGGTTGCATAATCAAAGAAGTGAAAGAAGCCAAATAATGGATGAGAACCTGAGGGCGAAAGTAGTTATTTCTACGGTTCCTTCGCCCTATAATATTGCGTTACTAAACAAATGGTTGGAAAATCCTGCAAGATATGATATCGAAGGTATAGATGTTCATTTTGATAGTAAAACTAGAAAAAGGAGGTGTAGATAGGTATGGTTAAAATCTTGTGGCGAAAAAATCCCCTAACAGGTTTGTGGGTTAAAATAAAGAAGTATAAGAGTGGAAAGACGAAAATTCTAGGCGTGGCAAGGAAAAAGGGAGGTAGATTGATCAGAAAAAAGGAGAAAGATGACGGTAGGCCCACTATTGAAAAGGGCCGTTTGGTGATGTTGCCGAGAACCGGAAACGTATACTTAGGTAGAGAGGTAAAGGATGTAGGTAAAAGAGGCCTAGACAAACTTAGAGAGGTTAAAGGAATTCTTAGAGAACTTGATGAAGATGCTAAGCACGGTATAAGCCTTAAAACAATTAACGCAAGAACTAGAATACTTTACTTAGCAGTTCTGAGAGATAGTGACTTCAGTAAGAGAGAGAAGGAAAAGGCCGTTAAAATGATAAACAAGTTCCGTAAAAAGTTCGGTTGGAAGCCTTTCGAAATAAAAAAGCCGTTAAAGTGATTTGAATGGAAACGGTAAAAGTTGCAAGTTACGACTTTGAGAGGCCACCATACATTATTTACTTTGATGATTTAAGCGAGTTCATGAAGGTTGCAAAGCAGAACAATTACGTGATATTTGAAACCGAAGAAAAGAGAGGAATACTGAGGAAAAAACATTTTAGAATTTTGTTTTTCGTTGTTTCGGAGTTCCTGATCTGTATCTACATGGAGGAGAAAAAATAATGTTAAAGGAATATCGGTTTATTTAACGAAAAATTGAGGGAGGTGTTGTTATGTCTTTAAAGGGGGTTGTAAGTCCTTACGTTTTGGTTTTAATTGTTGTTGCTTCAGTTTTGTCGGGCTTAATAACTTATAGTTTCTTTCCTAGAGTTGTAACAGAAATACAATACGTAGATAAGCCTGTTCCCGTGTACATAAATAAAACGGTTCCCGTATACGTGGAGAAGCCAGTACCGATTTACATAAACAATACTCAGACCGTATATGTGAACAGAACTTTCAGGGAAAGCTATGTAACTTCGATTGAGGCTAATGAGAGTTGGCATATTTACAATGCTACGGTTCTAGGCGTAAATATTCCCATAACGATAAATCTAACTGATACCGTTATAAATGCTACAAGCCTGAAGTTCCTAGTTGCTGAGAACGAAAACATTACATGCTACGTTTACTTGACTTTTACAGGAGTAAAAAATAAGCTTTACGCAATTATCGCTACCTACGGCGTGTATTTCACGGATTACGATAAAAACGGCAGACCGTTTAGAGAAGGGGCCACATACCTTATTGTTGCAGTTGAAAATTACATGAACGATGAGGGAAAACAAACAATAACAATTGAAATACCAATCCTGCAAAACTTCACAGATTACTACCGTGAAACTAGGTTTTGCCCTATAGACGTAGATGTTTACGGCCCCTACGAATAAAAACACTTTCCTTATTTTTCAGGTGAAAAGATTGAAACTAAACAGATTAACCACACTTCAAAAACTAATAATTTTATTGTTAGGCGTAAAATCAAAGCCTGTACCTTCGAAGCTACATCTTAAATTTATGGTGTTAATTCTCTTAAAGGCCCTGGAAAAAGAGGGATTAGAAAAAATATTCAGAAATTAAACTTATTTTTTAGATATGTCACTATTTCTTTAGCTACTTCGATGTTTGATTTTCTACTTACTTTTCCAAAAAGCAGGAAGTAAACGGCCCTTAATTGATCGCTGGTTAACCTTTCTTCTTTTGGCGTCTTTGGTTTTATTTCGGTTTTAATTTTTTGGACCAAAACTTTACTTTCTACTGTAGACTTCGGCTTTTTTATAGTAGGTTTTTTCCTTTCTACTGTAGAAGCTTTAGCCTGTAAGATAGCTTTTTTAAGATCCTCTAAACTCATTAGCCTTCACCTTCCAAAAGCTTTAATATTTGTTCGGTTTCGGTTTCTTTCAATAATTCTTTAGCTATTTTTTGGTTGCTGAAGGCTTTTGTAAACAGTTTTACCAGCAGGTTTAATAGTTCCCTTTCTACTGTAGAACCTGTGGATCCTGAATTTAAGTATAATGTTATCTCTTTATCTTTGAATTTGCGTAGTTTTTCCCTATCTTCGGCCCTTACATAGATTAAGCATTGTTCCCATTCGCCCTTTTTCCCTTGCTTTATGTAGAATTTTACGGTTCCTTTTATTGAACTCATGCTATCACCAATATTCTACTGTAGAATTTCGATATATAAACCTTTCTACTGTAGAATTCTACAGTAGACACTTTTAGCTAACTCCCTTTCTCTCTCCACGTAACAATTTTCCGATAAAATTTTTAAAACCGATAGCTTCTCTTCGATTTAGGTGAAAAACATGAGAGAGTACATTAGAGGCGTCGAAGACGCATTAGAGGCCGTACTAATAATGATGAGTACATGTAAAACAATTGAACAACTCAGGGAAAAAATACAGAGATTGCTAAGCGACCTAATAGAGGGAAAAACAGAGCAATTAATGATAATGTTATCGAGAAAAAGCTAGCTTTCTAAAATTTTTTCTATTTCCAACAATTTCTCAGCAACCTTACGGCCCTTAGGCGTTAGGCTATGTATAATTGTTTTTGGGAATTCGCCGATTATTTCTTTCTTTATTAAACCTGCTTTCTCAAGTCTTTCTTTTGCTGAATATATTGCGGTTTGAGAAAACGGCAAAACATAAATAAGTTCACTTACGGTTTTCCTACCTTCTTTAAACAATGCAATTAGGATATGCATGGTTGCTTTTTTCTCTAGAACCTCTAACTTCAATTTTATCTTTTTCGTTTTTATCACCAACCGATAAACATTATCTGAAAGCTTGCTTCTAAATTTTTTCACCTTTTATCGCTTATCGACAGCAAGTAAAACTTATAAATGCTTTATACACTATTTATTTATTGCCGATAACCAGTAACAGGTAAAAGAAGGAGGTTGAACGATGCAAAAAGGGAAAAGAAAAATGGTTAACCTTAAAGAAAACACCTATAAAAAGCTAGTTTTCCTTAAATCCAAACTAATAAAGAGATATTGCGATAACGTTAGTTTTGACGATGTTATTAACTTTCTAATCAATTTTTACAACGCAAATAGCGAAAATGCAGGTGTGTTTGAATGGAAACAACAATAAACCTAGCTGGTAAAAAGCTAACCGTAAAGTTAAATTTTGAAAATAATCAATTAACGGGCCTTGAGGAAACAAATTACGATGTTAAAATAGTTTTTCCGTTACCCGTAATCACGAGAGAGGAAATTCCGATAGATCTAATTTTTGACTTCATAAAGCAACTAGAACTTAAGGCCCAACTATCACCTGCACAGGTTGAAGATCTTTTTAGAGAGGTAAATGAGATCCTAAACCAACAATTAGGTGTAAGACTGCAATACACAGGCCCGAATGTCGAAATAGTTGTTAGGGCAAGTGACGGGTTTACAGTTCCTGCAACTAACTTTTTCGTGAAGTGGAAAAACGAGTATTTAGTTGGAGAACTAACTTATGTTCACGTTTTTAAGAGAGTTAGGAGAGAAAAAAGGAGAAGGATAGAATTTGAGGAATTCGAAACAGTAGAACCTCTTTTAATCACAAACAAGTGGACTGATAAAAATAATGAGAAAGGATATTACTTCATAAGTGTTCCTGAGCAAAGAAACCAACTTGCAGTTAATGGTAGGCCTATAAACCTTGAAGTTAAAAGTATTGGAAATGCGGGAATACCTACGTTAATGAAATATGAAACGGTTGCACAGTTTTTCGCAACTTCAAAAGTCATAGAACCTAGAGAAATTTATCCTAAGCTAAAAGAGAAAATAAAGGAATTCGTTAGTTTCGATTGGGATGAAAGACTTTACGATTTGGCATGTTGCTACATTATAGGCACATATTTTTATGATGTTTTTTACAGTTATCCGATCTTAGTGTTTTTTGGAGATTTCGAGACAGGGAAAACAAGGGCCTTAAAAACTGTGGTATACGCCTCACATAGAGGTATGCTTTGCGTAGATCCTACTGTTGCGAGCATGTTCCGTACTGTTGATGCCTACAGGCCAACATTCGGTATTGATGAGTTTACAAAATTGACTGAGGATATTCAAAGGATTGCGAGGGCCTCTTATAAGAAGGGCGAAAAAGTTCCTAGAATTGAAAAAGCAAAACATGAGAGGTTTATTTTAAGTCTTTTTGAAGTTTTTACACCTTTCGTTTTAGCTACAACCGAGAAAATACCTGATATGCTACTATCAAGATGTATTCAGGTAACTATGAAACGGGCCGAAGACCCCAACCCTGAAAAAAGAGATCCGGAACCTGAAGACTTTGAAGATATAAGGGAAATGTTATATCTTAGCAGGCTTACTTTTGCAAAAAATGTATATGAGGCCTCAAAAGAACTAGATAACTTAAAATTGGGCCTAAGAGGTAGAGAGTACGAGGTTTGGAAACCTATTTTAACAATTGCGAAACTTTTAGGTGAAGATGTTTTTAATAACGTTTTAAGTCTTGCAAAAGATCTAATTGAGGAAAGAAAAGAGCAATTACATCATGAGGAAAGACTGCTTTTGCAGGTTATAGGTAATTTTTTCGTTGAAAAGTACGGAACTACTTTAGAAGGTGAAAAACAGGTAGAATTTACGGCCTCAGATGTTTTAGGAGCATTAAAAGAAGAAATATTACTAGATGAGTATGGAGAGGACGAAAAAAGATTTTACAAGGATTGGAATGTTCAGAAAATTGGTATTAGGCTTACTAGAATGGGTTTACGTAAGACGAGGAAAGGTAAAAAGAGAACTAGGTTATACCTATTGACATTTAAAGAGTATAGCGATTTATGCGTTAGATATTCATTAGACTTGTCCGACTTGTCCTACTTGTCCGCTGAACCGACAGAAAAAACCGAAGTGGAAAAACAAACCGATAAAACTGAGAGCAGTTTAGAGAAATTTGTCGGAGAAAAACAGGAAGAAAAACCGATAGAAAACGAGGCGGACATGTCGGACAAGGCGGACAAGCAAAATGAAAATCTAAAGAATTATTCAAAACCACAGGTATCAAGGGCCGTATCACCTACCTCTTCTAATAATGATAATAAGGTATTAAATATTTCTAGGCAAGGCCTAACGGTTGAGAGAGTTCTATACGAGTTACAGCAAATGGGAGGAGAGGCAGGGATCTTAGCTTTAGCTAATAGGTTAAGAGTGCAAGAGGGCCAACTTAGGCTATTTTTACAGGAAAATTCAAAATATTTCATTGTTAGTGGGCCTTTTGTTTACACTAAGGCTAGATGGAATTCTCTTAGATCTAATGGAGGTAGTAACGAGGTTTTAGGTGAAAGAAGTTTGTAACTGGTGATGTGAAATGAAGGTTACTGCGTTGCCTTGTTTCCGGTTTTGTAAAGAAGTAGAAATTGCAAGAAAATACGGATTTCTAACATTTCCTGAGTTTTTAGATAACTTTTACGTTAGATACGTAAGGTATAAAGATGTTAATTTCCGCAAAACTTTCCTAAGATATTTCTCAAAATTTAAAGAAAACGTGAAATATGTTGTTTTCCCCGATTACCAATATAACATGACATGGCTTTTAAGAAAATACGATAATGTAATATGGGTTTTTCCGTTACATAGAAAAGAAGAATTCGATTTCATTTTAAAACATGAATTTGAATGGGTTGGCTTCCCACATAGAATTGTCAGATCTAATAGTAAGTTATGGGGTAACTATACGTTACAAGACTATTTTGATTTCTGTGAAACTTACGGTTTAAAGAAATGGTATTTAGGGTTTTGGTTAGAAGCTAAACCGTATATTTTACTGCGTTTTGACGGTCTTGATACAACATTACCCGAGTATTATAGTGGTAAGTGTGGGAAAATTTGGCTTTCATGGAATAAGGCCGTGAAACCTAAGAAACCTATGAAAACAATTGAGATTTTTGAGCAAAATGTTAGAAATTTCAAGAAAGCATTAGAAAAACTGAAAAACCAAAAGGAGGTGTTTAAATGTTAGAAATAGGAAAAATTCTCGAAACTAAAGGAATAAATCCAAAAGAATATGAAAAAACGCTTTTTGCAATTCAAACACTACCTGAAGAGTTAAACCGTAAACTGAGATCCTACGCAAAATCTATGATGTTTCTAATGGGCCACGTACATCCTGAAGATACAGCGTTATTCTATGAGTTTTGCAGAAAAAAGGGCCTGAAGCTAGGCGAAGACTTCGCATTTTACTATGTTGCCGAAGATGATCACCACATGAACCTGTACATTAGAAGGGGCCTAGAACATATAGCTAAGGCCTTCGAGGAATTCCTAGCAGAAATAGCAAAGTTTGAAGGTGCAATATTCATATTGCGAAGCTTAGGAATAACTAATCCAACCAAAAAACAGTTAAAAACGGCTTTTGAAATTTTAGAGTTCCAAAGATCGCCCTGCGAAACATGTTGCAGAAATCCGTTGAAACAAAAGGTTACGGATCCTTTCAAGATCTTAAAAATGGTCTTTAAAGCGTTACCAATTGAAATAGGCTACAAGTACGGCGAAAAAACAGTTACTGTAACCGTGAAGTATAGTTGTGGTCATACAAAAACGAAAACCTTCGATTTTAAGGAGGGATTAGATGAATGAGCGAGTTTGAGGTTCTTTTGGATCTACTTAGTAAAATTAAGCGTGAACTTGAAGATTTAAGAGCAAAGGAAAGAATTCGAGACTATCTTCTTGAAGATGTCTTCTTTCAAAAAGAACCGCAATCAACGGTTTATAAAATCACTTTAGACTTTTACATAAACGTAAAAAAGGAAATAAAGGAGGGATAAAGTTGAAAAAATGTAAAGTTTGTGGTCGAAAGGCCGAATACACTATTTTTAACGAATATAATCAAGAAGAAAGCTACTGTGAACTTCACTTTATGGAAAAATTGAAGGAAATACCTGAAGCCTGTGATATAAAAGGTTGCGAGAGGTGTGAAAGATGATAGTATACGATCCGGAAAAAAGAAGATGGGAAACGGGAACACCTGAGGTATTAAAGGCCCTTCTAGAGCAAAGAGAACGAATTAAGGCCGTAATGCTACTAACAAGTTACTTCATAGAAGAAGTAAGAGAAAGGCCTACTACACATTATACACATGACAGGTTTATAGCGAGGCTTAACAAATTATCAAAAATATTGGATGAGATCTACATACTTAAGCACACAGATATCGAAATACGGCCTATTTTCCTTTTTAGCAGGCAAACGAAAAATCTAAAGAATTTTGTAACTATATTAACGGCTTACAAGGACGAGGTTAAGAGAAAAAGGTTAGCAATACTTGAATTCATTTATCCATTTTTGTACAAAACACTTTCAGAAGTTTTAAGCCTACGAGTACTGTGGTATTTAAAGGGAACTTACTATAACAGGGCCTATATCGAGTATGAAATTTACTGTAATGAATATACGCATGAAGTAAGGGAATGGATACATTACCACATTAGCACGAAAAGAGGATACTACACTAAGAGCATTTCTTTTCCTGTGTTTGAAAATATCGTAAAAAAGGCAATTGAAAGAAAAGAAGCCAAAAATTACAGTTCTGAGTATCTTATTTCTTTAAAAAACCTATTTAAAACAAAATAAAAGGGGTGTTTGTTTTGAGTGGTAGGTTTAAACAGTTTCAAAGGGAAATGTTAAGGAAAATTAACGAGAGAAAAAAGAAGTACGGTAATTCATGGTTAAAAACGCCTTTACAAGTTCTAAGAGCAAGAATAACTGAGGAATACTTAGAATGGAGTAAGGCAGACAATATCACAAGGGAAATGAACGAGTTAATAGATCTTGCTAATCAATGTATGCTTTTATGGATACGGTTGCGACAATATTACGAATTAGAAAAATCCTCTAAACAAATTGTATTATTCTTTAAAAATAAAAAGGAGGGGTCTGAATGAGTTTTGCGGTTTTGGTTGCTTTCAAATATAACGAGGAAAACAGTATTTACTATAAGAAGTGCAAGGACTTCGATGAGTTAATTGAGGCCCTAAAAAAGGCGATTGCGAAAAATACGCATTTTGTTTCTATCCGTTTTCCACAAATGCCACAAAACAGTAACGGAAAACTTGAGAGGGTAACGGTTGACTTACTCAAAAAGGTTCTAGGCCCCAACTATAAGAAAATTGCAGTAGGTTTTAACGATAGGGGCGAAATTGATGTAGTGTATCCTTTAACATATTTGGGCGAAGACTTCGGAGAAATAAACGAGAAACTAAGAGATTTAGGCTTTAAATGGAATAAAAAACTAAGAAAATGGGTTAGAGGGGATAAAAATGCCAGTTAACCGTATCATTTTTAATATTCGAAGACGGTTAGCGTTTATTGATAATCGAAAAAAGCAATGCTTAGCGAAAAGGGACATCTTCATAGATGTCTTTGACTGCTTCAAATGTCCCTACTATTTGGGCCTGATCTTTTACAGAGGAGGCTTAAAGATACGTTGCGGTAAAAGAAACGGATATTACAAGAAGGCCGTGAACTTCGCACCAAATGATTTCGAGGAACTGCTACAACTTGCAAGAGAGGTTTCAGGTAACGGAAAGAATATTCTTGAAATCGAGAAATAAAACTTCTTTATTTTTTACAAAGTTTAGGGGAACCAGTAAAATGAAGATAATAGAAAAAAGCAGGGACACGGGAAAACTTCAAGGGATTTTAGAGGAGGAACTTTTAAACCTTAAATTGAAAACTGGATTAAACTTAGATTTGGAGGTTTTATGGGTTCCCGATAAGTCCAGCGATAAATCTGGTGAAATTAAAGGAAACATTATTTTTATTTATGAAGAGGAACCTGAAAAGGCCCTTAGAACCTTAAAACATGAATTTATCGAATATTTGCTTAATAGGTATTCTTCTCTTCACAAAAAGGTTATAAACAAGCTTTTGGAACTTATCGAAGAAATACTGTACAGGGAAAAGGAGAAATTAATCGAGGCCTTAATTAACCTCATGGATTAAATTTAAATTTGCAAAGTTTTACCATGTACCTTGATGTTATTTAAGTTTTGAGAAAGTTTGTAATGGGATTTGTCGCCGTACGGCAGGTGATGATGATCCATTACCTGTCATACGGCAACAATTTCCATTACATTTAAAATACCTAGATCCTAAACTACTTTTGGTGTCGTTATGCTAGGCGAGGAGGAGATCGTTTCGGCCTTAAAATCTCGTGGAAAAACATTAATACCTTTACTTAAATACGAGGAGGTTGTAAAATACGCTAAATATGTTTGGAAGAGGAGTAGAAGTGTTGAGGCTTTAAGAACAAGCCTGTATGTTATTAAAGACTTCTTAAAATTCACGGGTAAGGATCCAAAAACGCTAATAGAAGAGGTTAAGGAAGGAAAAGTAAGTATTGTTGAGATTTTGAACGATTATATTGATATGTTGTTCTTTGAGAGGAAGGTTAAGCCTTCAACAATTAGAGAGGCTAGAATACCGTACATTAAAACGTTCCTAAAAAAGAATGGGATTTTCTTTGATAATAGTGAACTCGAGTTTCCTAACGATTTTTCGGAAAGGCAAGATAGAATACCAACAAAAGAGGAACTTAGAGACTTTTTGAACGCTCTTGATTTAAAAATTAGATTAGCAGTTTTATTAATGGCCACAAGTGGGCTTAGAATAGGTGTACTACCAAAATTAAAGATTAAACATATAGATTTTAAAAGTGATCCTGTGAAGATAACCGTTCCAGCATGGATAAATAAGTCTAAGTTCAGCTATTTCACGTACATAACACCTGAAACAGTCAAAATATTGAAAGCATACTTAGATGAAAGAAAGAAAAACGGAGAAAAGATTACTGAGGAAAGCTATCTTTTCGTAACCAAATACGGGAAACCTTACATAGGTAGAACCTTAGAGGATCTTGTTAGAAGAGAGATACATAGACACATGAAGGTAAAGAAACTTTCAGGATACAAGGTAAATAAATACGATATACACATTCATAGTTTCAGAAAATTCTTTAGAACCATGCTAGAAGTAGCAGGCGTTAAAAGAAGTTTCAGAGAGTTTCTTTTAGGCCATAAAGGAGATTATCTAGACGAAAGCTATTTCAGACCCTTCGAGGAACATGTTAGAGAGGAATACAAGAAAGCAATACCGCATCTAACAATATTCGAGGTTGAAACGCCTTCAATAGAGGAGATAAGAAGAAAGCAGTTAATAGATATGGCTAAGCTACTTGGCTTTAGCGAAGAGAAAATCAAAAGGATAGAGGAAATATTAGCTAAGTGCAAGTCCGTTGACGAAGCAATAGATGAAATAAGGAAACTAAGAGAAGAGGAACTGTTGCCAAATGGAGGAAGAAAAAACCAAGTAAAACTAATTTCCGAAAAAGAACTTATAAACTACCTAGAGATGGGATGGGAAATAGTAAAGGAACTAAAAAGCGGAAAAATCGTTATAAAAAGGGAAATACGTTAAACTTCTTATCGAAAGTTGTTACATTAATGTTCTAAGTAAGTCTTCTGCTACTGTTGTTTGCGTATAGGTTAAAATGTAGTTTAGGTTTTTATGTCTTGTGATTTTAGCTATTAACTGTGCAGAAACGCCCTTTTTCGCAAGATAAGTTATAAATGCATATCGTAACGAATGTGTGTTGAAGCCGTATCTTCTTAACGCAAAGATCTTAACGGCGTTTACCGTTATTTGGCCTGAAACCATTTTCAAATATATAATATCCTTATTGTATATTTCTTTAGGTACGATCATAAGCCTGTAATCCTCTTTTTTATGTTTCCTCACCCTTACCTGAACCTCTCTTTTTCTCGATTTTAAGAATTTTTCAAGGGCCTCTAACGCTTCAGAAACTCTTGAACCGTTACGTAGCTGTATTAGCAGGGTTGCAGTCATGTAAAAATACCTTAAAAATCGGGGCCTTATTTCTTTTCTCAGTCTTTCCCTTAGATTTTCTAGTTCATTTTTAAGTTTGTTATATACCTGAGAGTATTCGAGGCCCTTATCCCAATTCATTTTGAGGCCTCCAATTGAAATTTTTTGTTGCTATGTTCACTTAAGGTTTTCGTTATTCAAATTAATTGAAACCTTACGAACCTAAGGTTTCATTATTTGTATAGCAAAACATTTAATAGGTTAAATTTGACGGATTTAACATGAAAATTTAAAACAAAACCCATAGGAGAGTGATGACTTTGAATAGGCAGGTTTTAGCAAGTAGGTT